>Ga0136643_10012940_pt1 | contig 12453 bp, 16 predicted proteins | sample TergutLab28metaG_FD_96883 | JGI IMG/M metagenome (GOLD analysis project Ga0136643, IMG submission 96883) | Labiotermes labralis P1 segment gut microbial communities from Petit-Saut dam, French Guiana - Lab288 P1 (version 3) (version 3) | ecosystem: Host-associated > Arthropoda: Insects >...
GGTAATGAACCTTCGGGTTCTGCGAAATGCGGGGAATTTCTTGACTAGCTGCAAACCAGTTAGCTTCTCACGAAGGACTCTGCACCATGGAGTTAGTAAGTAAGTAAGTACAGCAGTTAATGAGTCAGGAACCAAATTCCAACCATGCCACAGCCTGTGTGTTTCCAGATCTTGCTCCATTTCACTTCTGACTCTTCAGAGACTCCAGATTGGGCCCAAAGATCATAATTGTTTGTACATAGAAGAAATTCAATGGAATGTAACAGCAGGTCTCACAGCTGTGTCACAAGTGGCAGTAGAAGTGTGTTAATCAATCAATGGCAGGAACATTGGAGAAAGTGTTTATATTAGGAGCGGTGCCAACAGGGTGACTAGGCTAGGTTTTGGACATGGGCTCACACACCCAAGGCAACTAATTTTTGTGTGGTGGCACCTAATATTTGTGGGTCCACAGTATGGGACTCTAACCCATCTGGCACCTAAAATTTTGAGATGGCTCCTAGGTTTTTGGAAAACTTTGTGGACCCCTGTTTATACATGACATTTTTATTACAAATGTTGCCCGAGTTTTGGGAAGGTTTTGTTCCTCTCTCACACACACACACAGTGTAGTAGTGGTCTAAATTTTGAATTCACAGAAAATCTTTTTCAGTTATGTTTGGTGTTAAATCCTTTACATTATCTTCGTTTACTGTTAGAACTTTTCCGAGTATAAGGGATCATAAATTTTGTTTGGTTTCTAATATCCAACTGCACGTTATTATCAGTCTTGTGGTCTTTTGCTTCAAGGTTATGTCTTCAAATGTTACTGATCTAAATTGTTTTAATTCTTTATTCTCATATGAAGTGATACTTTGTGTAACCCACTTAACTTGTTAGTGTAGTCTGCACATGTTGTTACAGTATATTCATCTCTTCATCATCATCATTGGTTGATATTACTATATTTCCTGTTCCTATGGTAACTATTCTGATGACTGTTGTATTCCTGTTCACCACCACCACCACCACTGCTACTGAGTACATACAAGACACAATCACAGACATCTTTAAAACATCATTCCCCTATTGGCTAATCTGTTTTTTGACATTTCCAGAGTTTGGATAGCGTAGTCAGCGTAGTGACTAGGTATGGGCTGGACTGCCTGGGGTTCAAATTCCAGTAGGAGCAAGAGATTTTCTCTTCTCCAAAACTCTTCAGACAGGCTATTGGCCCTTGTTCAGTGGGTACCAGGGTTCTTTCCCAGGGAAAGAGCAATTGGGACGTGAAGTTCATCACTTATCCCATCTAATGCCAAGGGGCTAGACCTCTTTGCTGCCTGTATGCCTTCATGGTGTGCGAGGACAACTTCACTTTTTTACCCATTTTGCGACATTTTCACATTTTGACTGACAACTTACTAATGATTTCCTATATGTAGTGCTTTCCTTGTGGCTCTTCATTTCCATTTTATTATACTTGTTCAGTTTATTGGCATCATGTTTCTCTATGGAAGCTAATATTGATTAAATGAAGGGCTCCAAGATTATTGTGTCTAAAACTGATAAGGAATGGATACATGATCTCGCCCACTATGCTTTCATTGTATGCAACACATGCAGAAAGAGGGCATGTAAAATTTAAAAATGATAACTTAGCCTATGAGCAGGGTTATTTAGCCTGTAATTGTCATGGTGGCATCTTATTTTGGAAGGATCTGTGGGCACGTATTATTCTAACCAGAATAAACTACATTATTTTGGTTTTGTGACCCAACTGTGGACCCCACAGGCCTAACAGTAGACAACAGCAAGATTATGAATATGTTCCAAGAGAGTCTGAAATGAAATTTAATTTTATTTCAGAATTTCTAATTTGTTCATATTGTGTGGGTTTCTTCTTTTATGCCAAACTTTATCAGTGGCGTTACACTTCAAGGAAAATTATCTGCACTTCCTTTCGAATATAGTTTTATTACATCATAGATTGCAGATGCTTGTGAACTTGATGCTCTCCGGGAATATGTACGACATGGGTAACTTCTAACAAAAAGTTGGAAGCAACATGACCTCTGTAACAATGGCCATTGGCATGATCACGGTATCCATGGTGGCAATATTTACACTGTCACTCCACACAGTATAACACCGTTATTTATGATCTGTGACCATCCCAACTGAAAATTATATTGTTCTCATTTAAAATACTCGGAATCTGATAATGCAATGTGCTGCTATATCTTATTAAACATGATCTGCAGGAATAGTTTTAGTGACTGAAGACATATTGCCTACCATAAATAAGCAATACATAAATAAGGCAGTCTAGCACAATTATTTTTATTACAAAGACAAGAACTTTTGTTTTATAAAATTGTTGCATGTTTTTACCTGATGAGTCTTCATCGGGGTTGCAAAATGTTAAAAACAAGGCTAATTGTGTATTGTTTTTGTAATAAAAAATAATTGTATTGGGCTGTGTTACTTATACAATGTTAAGGATATCTTTGTCTTCATTTCTGTCAGGTTTGTGCACAGATATGAAATCTGCATTTCTCATGCTGGAACCTACTTCAGATCATAAAAATTTAATTAGTGTTTTCTTGTATATGAAGATGATTTTGTTGATTGTTGGGACTGAGGAACACCAAAGGCTGTAAGCAGTTTCATGGAGTTTATAACATTTTCTTGGACTGCTTTTGAAAATATGTATATCCACACTTTGTGGTTATGTCAAAGATTCCACATTGAAAATAACTGTAGTTTTGGATGTGAAAAAAGTGATCATTTGACTACACTTTATTTTGGTGTAAGTTGTAGTGTAATGCAATAGATTTTGTATCAAAGTAGTGAAATAAAATTGGCCATGATAGCGCAGTCGGTATAGCGACTCGCTACGGGCTGAACGGTCCGGGGATCGAATCCCAATGGGGGGCGAGATTTTCCGCACCCGTCCAGACCGACCCTGGGGTCCACCCAGCCTCCTGTACAATGGGTACCTGGTCTTTCCCGGGGGTAAAGCGGCTGGGGCGTGGCGTTGACCACCCACCCCCATCTAGCGTCGAAGTTGAAGGAAAAGTAGAGCTACACATCTGCTGCCCCTCTGGACCTCCGTGGCCTTTTCGAGGGTGAACTTTGGACCAACACAACTGATCTCATAACACCCGCCAACCAATTGGGATTAATTGCTTCATGTCATGGATTACAGCCTGTTCTTCGTAGACATCAACTTTGCCAGAGAACATCCATTAGAAATATCGATGACTGTAGGAATGTAATGAGAAAGCAATTCAGCGTGGCATTAACTGCGTTGTTGAACTAATAAAAATTAATTAAGGGTAAAAGTATATGTATGAGGAGCCTGGAAAAATGCATATCAGATAACTGGTTGGAAAAGCAGTCGCTTTACCTTGATATAAATTACGTCTTTCGCAGTTACAGTCTTTGACGATGTGTGCGTGGCATTCGTCTTGTTTTGTGCTATAAAATTGTACTGTGTCCAGCGTATGTATGGTTGTTGCTGATTTTGTACCCATAGGTTGATGTATTATTGTGAAAATGATTTTATTTATGAGACTCATAGAAATTCCATTGAGAACAGGAACAGCGAATTTGATACTAGGCTGCAGTCTCAATGGAACAGTGCTGTGGAGAAAGGATATTTTCGGTACCGCTTGAACATTAAACGTTCAAAACTATTGCCGGGAAAATATTCATTTTTGGCTCAGGTAAAGAACAGTACAAATGTAGAGCTTTATAGTTGTGTGGCTGATATTTACGTTTAATGAGGATGCGTTTTGTTGCGAAATATGCGTTTTTGAACGTGGTTTTTCCCGGTTCTCTATGGAGTTGCATAGAATGAGTGCATTTTAACCATGTTGTAAAATTTTCATTCGCGTGACAGTCATCTTGGCATTTTAACATTTTGCGTCAGATATTTGTTAAGCGGTATACGTGTTGTTTTCGTGAAGGTCGATGAAGTGGAAGAATGTTAGCACACAGCAACAACGTTCTGAAAGCATGTAACTGGTGTTAACGAAGTTGCTGAAGAGTACTGTGCATCGCTTCTAATTCTCTATTTTTAATACCTGTTTGCGGAAAGTCGTACTGTAGACGTTTATAGAGAGCCCTTGTTTTATTTACGAAGTATCAAATTGGTATTGTGGTTTTCAGAGTCTTTGTAGGCATATTCCAGAAGAGTATCTTTCTTCCACATACCAGATCTTGTTAAGTGCTGTATATATTGGTGCTGTATAAATGAACTGTAGTTGAGGCTGGTTGTTGAGCCACAGGTAGGAGAGTTGTGTCATTAATTGGTATTTGTTCATGACATAGATCCATCTGTAAATAATTTGGTTGCATTAACTATGTGTTCTAGATTGATAAGTAGTAATGCTTGTATAAGTTACTTAAAATTTTATTTTACAAGTAGGTGTGAGAAACTGAGGTGCGTTTACAGCCGTTATGAGACAGTTCTTTGGAGGAGATCCTTCATGAACATTAGATGACTGAACACCAAACTTAATAACATTACTGTAATAGGAAGTTTTAATGTTCTTTAGTAGTAGTAGGAGACCTATTGAAATTTTGTTGGTAAAATTTTACATTCCCCATGTATAGCTGTGGTTTCTACCTGTAACCCGTTCTTGCACTCTTGTCCCTTGAGAGACACTGTGATATGATTTTGCTGGATATGCTTAGTATGAACTGGGAAAGTTACAGAAAGACAGCTAGATGGAATAAGCAGTGCTGCTTCAATAGATAACATCATAGGTAATGTTAAGACTGCAGTACCAACATAAAAACATGGATACCTCCCATTGAAATTTATTGCTGTCTTCATGTGGTTCTATATGTAATTACTGACAAATCTGCCTGCTGTGTGATGCTGGTACACTGACAGAATGGCTAGGCTTAGGCTTTTGTGTGAGTTTCATTTGGATGTTTTTTTAATATGTTCCATCTTCCACGCATTAATCATATCCATAATATATGTATAAGTAACCAACAAAGTACATTACAATGTTTGATTTATTTTTCTCACCAACATGTTTTGGCTGCTGTTGCAGCCTTCTTCAGGGTGGTGATATTATTGCAAGAATACAGAGGTACAAATGTAGTTAGCTGTGTCGCTGTCATGCCATAACAAAAATTATTATAATTTCAGTTAAAATTGTATGAGTGATATAAATATAGATTAAAAATGGGTATTGATTAAATTCTTGGGAGTTACAATTGTTAAGTCTTTGTGGAGTGATACTTAATGCAGTGATGTGGTGTGCTGTAATCCAACGTGATGGTGATGTTTAGTCGGTGTGGTATAGTGTTGCACAGTGGGTTGATGGCTACAAATAAACAAACCATAGTTAGCTGCCAGATAAAATAAGGACCCTGTACATACAGGCCTAAATGTAATTATTATTTTCTGTTTGTGTTTTATCATGCATGTTAGTAGTGGAGATTACTGGAGATCATCAGTTTAGATTGCAATGTGATAGTTTGACTACTAATCTGATATACCTTAAAGAAAATGGGTATATAATGACACAGTGCATCAGCTGTTTATGGGAACTCAGTAACAAATTATTTGACAACAACAGTCTTGTTAAATTTGGTGTACCAGGATGATAGGCTAATTAAAATAAGTTCAAATGACACACGTAGGAAGTGTGTGTACCTAAATATATATTTGCCTGCAGTGTCTGTTCATAATGGTCTGAAGCCAGGAGGTAGTTTATTATGAGAGTGAAGGTGCAGATTAACACCTTCTGCATTATGACACCACATCATTTAATAAACAGGTACCATAATTGCTCACCATTGAACATGTAATCATATCCCAGGTAAGTGTTTACCAGTTGACAAAGCTTCTTATTTCAGAGGTCTTAAATCTTTATATAGTTTATTGTCATTGTTTTCCAGCTTTGCATGAGAATGAATGACTGTGGATATCCAAGAATATCAAGAGACACTGGAATTTAATGGCTTTGGGTCTCTGCTGCTGATGACAATATATTTGGCAAAAATGCTAATGCCATAAATAAAAACACATACGTTCTATTAACTAACTAATTCATTGGAGCAGAGTCCTTGTGAATCTGACAGGTCGTTAGTGAGTTAGGAAATTCCCCATCTTTTATGGATCCCGAAGTTTTTTTGCTGCACTAAAAAGTTGCCGCCACCTGTGCCTTTAATGAGCCAGAGCAATTCAGTCCATGCCTTTCAATCCCACTGTTTTGAAGATTCATTTTAATATTTTCAACCCGTCTGTGCCTAAGTCTTGCAAGTGGTCCCCTTCCCTCACGCCTCCCCACTGAAACCCTGTCTGAACCTCTCCTGTCCCATATATATGTGCTACATGCTCCATGTATCTCATTCTTCTTGATTTGATCACGTGACTGATTTTGGTGAGGAGTACAAAGCATAAAGCTCCTTGTTGGGTAGTCTTCTCCACTCCCTGTCACTCTGCCCTTAGACCCAAATATCTTCTTGAGTACCCTATTTTCGAACACCCGCAGCCTATGTTTCTCCCTCAAATTGAGAGACCAAGCCTCACACCCATACAAATCAACAGGCAAAATTACAGTTCTGTGTATCTTGGTCTTTATATTTTTGGACAGCAATCTGGAAGTCAAAATATTCTGCACCTGATGACAGCAAGCATTCCCTGACTTCGTTCTGTTCTTAATTCCTTCATGAATGGAATTTTGATTTGCTAACTTTTTGTTCACAAATATGTGAACTGTTCCACTCTTTCAAAGGATTTATTACCTATCTTTATGTTGTGATTTTGTCCTGCATGCTGGTCTCAAGGCATGTAATATATTTAGTGTTCTCAGCATTTACTTCTAGAACAGTCTCCTTACAAGGGGCTACTACAGGGTCTGTGTTTTTCTTAATAGTATGTATGCTTCTGCCCAACATATTTATGCTATCAGCATAAACCAGAATCTGATGTGTAGCATTTAATATAAAGCCATCCTGGTTTGCCTGGATCTTCAAAATGGCATATTCTAAAGAAAAATTGAAAAGCAATGGCAATAGAGTATCTCCTTGTTCAAACCATTTTTAATAGGAGACATGTCAGGCAAATGTTTGCCTACCTGGCCTCTGCTGTATGTTTCATTTAGACACATTTTTATAGCCTGTCTGGATTCATAGGGGCACCAAACTCAATAAGAATACTTTACCAGGCTTCCCTCCTAACTGAATCATAAGCTTTCTTGAATAGCTGATGCACTGCCTTATTGTATTCCTATTTTTTCTCAAGTAATTGATGAAAGCAAAATATATGATCAGTAGTTGACTTGCTATGTCAAAATGCACACTGATGATCTCCAATTATTTCAACTGCATAAGGATTTAACATGGGACTAAGAGGACACAGTAAGAGCACTATAATTTTTTTTATGGAAAAGGAAACAAAAATCATCAATTGGAAACAGAATTTTTTGTACACCCAAGAATAATATCGGCAGTTATGAGAGTAGAGTTTGGTAGCAATAGGATGTTATATATAGTTCTGAGATGTCACTGGTGTAATAGCATTGTTCTGAATGTTCATGCACCAGCTGAGGAGAAAAGTGATGGATGATTTAGAAGAGAGTTTTATGAGGAATTAGACCAGATTTTTTATCATTTTTCTAAGTACCATATGAAAATTCTATTAGGAGATTTTAATACAAAAGTGGGGAGAGAGAATATTTTCAAACCAACAATTGGGAATTAGAGTCTACTTCAGGATAGTAATGATAATGGTGTTAGAATAGTAAACTTTGCCACATCAAAAAAATCTATTTGTTAAGAGCACGATGTTCCCACACCAGAACATTCATAAGTACACCTGGATGTCTCCTGATGGGAAGACTCACAACCAGATTGATCACATATTGATAGATAGGAGACGGTAGTCGAGTATACTAGATGTATGAAGTTCCAGGGGAGCTGACTGTGATAACAATCACTATCTGGTGGTTGCAAAAGTTAGGGAAAGATTGGCAGCAAATAAACAAGCGGCACAGAAGTTCCATGGGGAAGGTTTTAATCTCAGGAAGCTAAATGAGCTGGAGGTCAGGAAACAGTATCAGATTGAGATTACGGACGGGTTTGCGGCTTTGGAGAACTTAAGTGATGGTGAGGACGTAAACAGGGCTTGGGAGAGCAGTAAAGAGAACAAAAAAAACCAGCTAAAGAGAGTCTAGGTCTGCACGAATTGAAGCACCATAAACCATGGTTTGATGAAGAATGTTTAGGTTTTTTAGATCAAAAGATGCAGGGTAGAATGCAGTGGGCACGTGATCCAAGTCAAAGCAATGTAGATAAGCTGAACACTGTAAAGCATGAAGCTAGCAGACATTTCAGGAACAAAAACAAGGCATATCTGAAAGCTGGAATTGAGGAACTTGAAAATAACAGTAAGATCAAAAATATGAGGGACTTGTATAGGGGCATCAGTGACTTTAAGAAGGATTAGCAGCCTAGAACTAACATAGTAAAGGATGAGAAGGGTGATGTGGTTACAGATTCCTACAGTATTTTGGCTAGGTGGAGGAACCATTTTTCTCGGCTACTGAATATACGTGGGGTTAATGATGTTAGGCAGACAGAGTTATGCACATCAGAACCACTAGTGCCTGAGCTAAGTGCATTTGAGCTTGAGTTTGCTATTGAAAAGCTAAAAAGTAGCAAATCACCAGATGTTGATCAGATCCCAGCAGAACTGATTAAGGCAGGGGATAGGACAATTAACTCTGAGATCCATCAACTTATTTCTGTTTGGAATAAGGAGAAATTGCTTGAGGAACAGAAGGAATTGATCATTGTACCTATGTATAAGAAGGGTGAAAAAACAGATTGTAGACTTTTGGCAGCTGTGTACCAAATTTTATCCAGCATCCTGCCGTCTAGGTTAAATCCATATGCAGAGGAAATTATTGGGTATTATCAGTGCGGATTTTGACACCACAGGTCAACTACTGATCATATATTCTGCATTCGTCAAATACTTGAGAAAAAATGGGAATACTATGAAGCAGTGCGTCAGCTGTATATAAACTTCAAGCAAGTTTATGATTCAGTTAGAAAGGAGGTCTTGTATTATGTTCTTATTGGGTTCAGTATCCCCATGAAACTGGTAAGGCTAATAAAAGTGTGTCTGACTGAAACCTATAACAGAGTCTGGGCAGGCAAGAATTTGTCTGATTTGTTTCCTATTAGAAATGGTTTGAAACAAGGAGATGGTCTATTGCCATTACTTTTTAACTTTGCTTTAGAGTACACCATTAGGAGGGTTCAGGTAAACCAGGATGGCTTGAAATTATATGGTACACATCAGCTTATGGTTTATGCTGATATTGTTAATATGGTGGGAGGAAGCATACATACTATAAAGGAAAATGCAGAAGCATTGGTAGTGGTTAGTAAGGAAATTGTACTAGACGTAAATGCAGATAAAACTAAATACATGGTCATGTCTCGAGACCAGAATGCAGGACGAAGTCACGGTATATAGACTGATTATAGTTCCTTTGAAAGGGTGGAAGAGTTCAAATATTTGGAAACAACCATAACAAATCAAAATTGTATTCAGGAAGAAATTAAGAGCAGATTGAAGTCAGGGAATGCTTGCTGTCATTCGGTGTAGAATCCTTTGTCTTCCAGTTTGCTATCAAAAAACTTAACGATTAAACTATACAGAACTATAATTTTGCCTGTTGCTTTGTATGGGTGTGAAACTTGGTTGCTCACATTGAGGGAGGAACATAGGCTGAGGGTGTTTGAGAATGGGGCGTTGAGAATATTTTGGCCTAAGAGGGATGAGGTGACAGGGTTTTGGTGGGGAAACCTGAAGTAAAGAGACAACTTGGGAGACCCAGGCCTAGAGAGGAAGATGGTATTAAGGTGGCTCTTCAGGAAGTGGGATGTGGGGGGTGTGGACTTGATCAAGCTGGCTCAGGATAGGGACAGGTGGTGGGCACTTGTGACTGCGGTAATGAACCTTCGGGTTCCATAAAATGCAGGGAATTTCTTGACTAACTGAAAACCTGTTAGCTTTTCAAGAAGGACTCTGCTCCATAGAGTGAGTAAGTAAGTAAGTAATTAAATATATGGATTTAACCTTGACAGAAAGATGTCGGATAGAATTTTGCTTGTAGTTGACAAAAGTGTTATGCCTCAATAATTACTACAGTCTGTTTTATTTTCCTTCTTATAGTTTGGTACATGATCATCTCTCTCCACTGCTCAGGCAATTCCTCCTAATTCCAAATATAATTAATAAACTCTTGAATCTCAGAATGAATTCTCATACCTCCTGCTTTAACTAGTTCTGCTGGAATTTGATCAGTACTTGGTGATTTGTGTATTTTACCTTTTCAGTAGCTATCTGAACATCATTGGCACTGGGCTGAGCCGCTAGTGGCTCTAGTGTTGTTTTCATACAGTGCTTTTCACATTCCGTGTGCCCAGAAGTTCTGTTCTCCTCCTCTTCCTCCTCCTCCATTGGCGCTACAGCCCACTGTGGGCTTTGGCCTGTCGAACAATGTCCTTCCATTTTTTCCTATCTGCCACCAACTCTTTCCATCTTCTCACTCCCAGCACTTGAAGATCTCTTTCTACTTCCTCTTTCCATCTTTTCCCGGGTCTTCCCATTCTTCTCGTCCCTTCCAGTTCTTGAGTGAAGATCTTTTTGGGCATCCTATCCTCCTCCATTCTCTCTAGGTGACCTAACCAGCTTATCCTTTGCCTTTTTATCCATTTTACTATATTTTCTCCTTTGCTCATCTCTTCTAGTTCTCGATTTGTCAGACATTTCCATTCTCTGTCCCAGAAGTTCTGTTAGTCACTAAAAAAGTTACCAACCTAAAGGAAAAAGAAAGGAACATTAAAGTGTTTACATATGGTCGCCAAAATGCAAGACAAAATATCTCTCTCTGCATGTGTGCGTGGGCGTTTGTGTGTGTGTGTGTGTTGGGGGGGATGGTGGTAGTCTGTCCCCCCCTCCCCCCCATTAGTAACCATTTACAACAGTTGGTGTGTAAGGTTCAGGGATAGGAAATTCTATTTAGTAATTTGTCTAGCCTATGCCTCTGCCTTTGTATTCTATGTGGCCGTGGGTGTCACCTGTTCCCCTAACCAGTTGTTTCCATGTGTCCTTTCTCTAGGGTTAAAGTAGCCATAGCATGAAACTGGCCACTGTCTTCCATCTAATGCCAAACCTAAGACTGATAGATATTATCTCATTTTTGCCATACATCTGCATGGTATGATGCTTGATTTAGCAGAGGGACACTTGTGCTGTACTAACTGCGAATGACCATATATACTTGTTGTTTGGTATTTTGTATTTTTTGGAAGGAGGAGTGTTAGTTTGTTGAACAGTTAGGATATTAGGCACTGAATGAAGTATTATGTTCACAGCTCAATACCGACCGGCATTTTAATAGGCGGGTACCTGAAGAAATAACATGTGTCTTCCAGCCATTTGATGCCTCAAAATTCAACTTCACTAAGGTTAAGAATGAAGAATATCTGTTTGAAATTAAGAACAAATCTGCAACAGATTCTGTTCGTCACTTTATCATTATCAATGTGAGCCCTTTGGAGTATGGACATACCTTGCTATTGCCAGCCCTGTTTAGTTGTCTGCCACAAGTGGCCACACTGGAAAGCCTACAGCTCATTGTAGAAGTCTTGCTGCTTAGTGGATCACCGTAAGTTAGAGTTTAATAAGGTACCTGGTTACAAGATTTGAGGTTTACTCACGGGTGTTGATGAAGATCCAGGTCTTCTGGGCTGTTATGCCATTAGCATGAAGACTGCTGGACCCTGAAGTGGAGACATTATGCTCCTCTGAATCATTGGTAACTTTTACCAGTTGGCATGGTGTAACATCCTGTTAGACTGGATCTTCAGGTTACCTGGTTGTTGCGGCTTACAAAATTGTTGACCCAGTCTGCCGCAAATCATCCTGCTATACCTCATTTGATATTCCATAACCTCAGCAGTTGATACAGCATCATAAAATAATAAAAAAAAAGAAAGAAGACTGTGTAAACTACAGGCATGCCCTGTGATACAACAGGGTTATGTTTCTTGAAAATGTGGATGTATCATGCAGCAAGTTTTCCCATAGACTGGCATGTTATCAATTGAAATTTATTTCAGAACCTATAGAACATACACAGGGTGTCCCAGGAGGAATGTGCCAGACTTCGGGATGGTGTTCCTTATGTTAAAGTATACAGATATAACCCAAAACACCTTTGTCCAAAGTTGAACGGTTACGGAGATAATGGCCAGAGAAGTTTGAAACTTTGATAGCTGTTACACACTTATTGATTATAAAATACATATTAAAACTGGCAGGAATATGTGGTTTCTGTAATGTTAATATCTGTACTTAACATCAAACTAACTTGTGAGTGACATAAAGCCATTCAATTGAACTACAAAAACACTCGCACTCATGTCATA
>Ga0136643_10012947_pt1 | contig 12450 bp, 9 predicted proteins | sample TergutLab28metaG_FD_96883 | JGI IMG/M metagenome (GOLD analysis project Ga0136643, IMG submission 96883) | Labiotermes labralis P1 segment gut microbial communities from Petit-Saut dam, French Guiana - Lab288 P1 (version 3) (version 3) | ecosystem: Host-associated > Arthropoda: Insects >...
AGATAAGGGCAGAGTTGATTTTGTGAAGTTGTGTCCAGAAAAGGTGATGAGGAACTTGTTTGTCGAGTGAGAAAACCTTTGGTTGCCGGCAATTGCATAACCCCTCTCACACGATTTATTCTCCCTACATTTGCCCCCCTACGGGGGCAGATGGTACGTTATTTCAGCTTTGCCTTTGAAGAAGGTATCCGAAGATGCAAAGAACGCATCTTCGGTAAGAACTAGCGGTCGAAAAAATCGATTCGAGGAGGTTTCGCACCATCGCCTGCTGGGATATAACTCATTTTTGACTGCATGGATTGAATGCAAGAGTGCATTTGCCTGGGTTGCGAGGGTATCTGGCTTGGTAATGTTAAAGAACCAGCTTGGTCTTGACTATATCACTACATGACCGAGTGACTGTTCGGGTAGCTGTGTAAAGTTTAGATATTTCTTTACCTGTAATTTGAGTTTGACCTTTTGTTTTGGGGTTGACTTTTGTTTTGGGGTTGACTTTTGATTTTTTGCAAAGGGGTTGGTATTATATGGACAAATCTAGGAAAATAAAGTTTGCGATTGGCGGGGCGTTGATTGTTATTCTGGTGTTGTACAGTGTCGGTGTAGCTTCTCAGTTAATTTACGAATTATTATCATGGCTTGGCAGGGGCGGTGGTTTCGGAGGTTTCGGTGGTCTTGGACAAGAGTTGGCTGGTTTGGTGTCTGACGCAGTTGGGCTGGATGTCAACGGTGTAGATGTTAGCTATGGTATAGGTGCAGATGTGGCTATAAACACAGAAGCGGAAGCTGCTTTGTCGCACTCCCACACCATCGGCCATCCGCTACACGCTCTATCGGCACTGCTCAACACCCCATATAACCTATACGGTATTGTGTTCGTTGGTATCCTCACTGGTGTCATCATCATCTTCCTGCGAAAAAATAATACAGTTGACGGCATCATGGACAATGAACGCAATCTGGTTTACTCCGTTAAAGGCACTTACGGCACTGCAGGCTGGATGACCGATAAGGAATTACACGAGGAATTAGAAGTGACCAAGGACTTAAAGCGTGTCCGAGGTACTATTCTGGGTGAGATTGGCTCTGGTGTTGATAGGGGCAAGGTTGTGTGTGTTCCAGAAGATACTATGATGAACCGAAACGTGGCTGTGTACGGTGCGGCCGGCAGTATGAAGTCCCGTGCCTATGTTAGAAACATGGTTTTTCAAAGTGTTCGTAGGGGAGAGTCGCTAATCGTGACGGATCCTAAAGGCTTATAATAATAAAGTCCCAATAACCCCAACTTCTTTCACCATACAAAAACTAGATAAAACTGGGCTGTATAGCCACTTACATTCAAAACACTAGAGTGTTAAATGGTACAGCACAGTGCGTAATACACTTTTCGGATAGCCCCAAATACAATCCAAGGGTTTTCATGAATCAAGTTCAAGATATGGTGAAAAGTATTAAATCCAGAAGTCACGGGAAACTTTATTATGAATACATAAACCAGAAGGGAGCAACCCAATGAACAAAATCATAGCCATATACACCCGCCTATCAAATGATGATGAACGGCAAGGGGGTAGCAGTAACCGAAACAAAGGTCAAAACTACGGTAATATCAGTAGTCAAAGTAGCAATATTGGCACTGGCGACAGCAACAGCATCCAAAACCAAAAGAACCTCCTAGAAACCTACGCAATAAACCAAGGTCTTACCAACATCCGCCACTACAGTGATGACGGCATATCTGGCACAAGATGGGGTGAAGCCCGCCCTGCCTTTCATCAACTAACAGAAGATGTAGAAAAAGGCGATATATCCATGGTTTTAGTCAAGGATATGTCTAGGGTTGGTCGTGACCTAATACGTGTTAGCCTGTTTTTAGAAGAACTTGCTGAAAGAGATATAAGGCTAGTAGCAGTAGCAGAGGGTATAGACACAAGTGCGGGTATAGACGATTTTATACTCCCCATCAAAAATATGTTCAACGAATTTCACTCAAAAGACACCAGCCGAAAGATAAACGCTGTTTTTCAAGCTAAGATGGACGAGGGCAAGCGGATGAGTGGTGCTGTGCCATATGGATATAAAGCCAACAATGGTGACATCAACGACTTGGTTATAGACGAAGAAGCAGCAACAGTTTTAAGACGTGCTTATAACCTAGTCATACAAGGACACACGGTAAGCAGAATAGCACGAACGCTCGAAGAAGATAAAATCCCCACCCCAAGCTATCATCTCCACGAAAAGGGCTTATCCAGCAGAGCAGTCAAAAACCTAGATGGCAAATACGCTTGGAATATAACATCCCTAATGAGAAACCTACGTGACCCCATCAACAAAGGTACATTGGTACTCGGCAAAACAAAGTGGATTAAGAAAGGTAAAACCCGCAAACTCATTCATCTACCACAATCTGAATGGCGACAATTCCATAACCATGTTCCAGCCATAGTAGATGAACAAACATGGGACAAAGCACAAGAACTACTAAAAAGAAAACGCAGACCAAAGAAACACGAAATCACACCACGCCCCCTGTCGGGTTATCTGTATTGTGCTGATTGTAATTCGGTTATGAACTTAAAGTCCAGTTCCTACACAAAAAAGAGTGGTAACAAAGATGAAAATGTGCGGTATATCTGCTCAAATAATCGTGTTAGAGGCAAGGAAGTTTGTAGTATTAATTCAATAAACTACAATGATATTGAATATTTGGTGTTGTATAATATTCGTTTGCTTTGTGCTTATGCTAGGTATCAAGGTAATCAAAGTAGCGAGGGTGATAAAGGTAATAATGGCAACAACTTTATGGGAGAACTCGAAAAATATGCTGATGACTTCAACATAACCTTGATAGATACCGCCAAAAGCAAGGCAAACACAGCAAAAAAGCGACACACAGAATTAGACGAGCTAATAACAAGCCTATACCCCAACATGGTAAAAGGGTTAGTTTCGGAAGCTTTGTACAAAAAACTAATGGATGAATACGTAACAGAACAAACCAACCTTGACAACCAAATATCAGGGCTAGAACAAGAAATCCACAACCTAGAACAACGCAACCTTGAAATGGATAACTTCATTACCCTCATCCACAAAGAACTTGACCTATCAGAACTAACAACAGAATTAGTCGTATCTTTTCTTGACAAGATTATCGTACACAAAAGACCCGAAAAACGCAGTCCCATCCGTGATGTTGATATTTATTTTAAGTTTGTGGGTGATATTTCTAATATCGCCAGCATAGCAAACGCAACCAATGCTACTAACACAGCCAATACCAATAACGCAGCTAATACAAACAATGCAACCAATTCAACAAACACAACTAATACCAATAATACCAATAATAGCAATACTGATGTTGCTGATATTACTACGGTCAATGCTACCACTACAACCACCACCGCTACAAACCTAGCACTTACTGAACTCCCCACCCCTACATTTATTGAACTCTCTACTCCCACCTTCACCGAACCCACCACCCCCACCTTTACCGAACTCGCCACCATTGACGGCTACTCCGAAACAAGACGCAAACAACTATCAGAAAAAGCCATCCTACGCCAACAACAAGCAGAAGCCAAAAAACCCCAAAAAGATAAGAAATACCAAGAACAACTAGCATACAACAGAGAGCTATACCAAAAACACCTATCGGGAACTTTGAACAATCAAGAACAATCCGACTGGGACAAACTCCGAGCATATCGCCAAACCCATTTGGAACGAATGACAGCCAAACGTGAGCAAGAACACCTAGAAGAAAGCACACGAGAACTAGCAAAAGACCCCAATTGGAGAAAAAGACCCTTGGGCATTGCTGAAATAAGAAAACTCATCAAAAACGGCTCACCTGTTACAAACGAGGAAGTCCAGCGACTTGAAACCTACAAAGCCCGAAAAGCTAAGTACGCAAGAGAAAGAAACGCCAGATTACGAGCTGACAAGGAATTACACCTAGCCCTTAACCCAGAATTACAACCACTACAAAAGCCATTCCAAAAAGATGTAATTGCCAAGCATAGGCAGGGCTTACCACTAACAGAAGAAGAACAAGCTATATTTGAAGTCTACAAAGAAAGGCAAAGAAAATACAATAGGCAGACATATCAAAAAGCTTTGCAAAACCCCGATATGTACAAGCAATACTATGGTCGGGATGTTCCGCAGAAACAGGTTGAAAGCGACACCAAGACCAATCACGAAGCTAAAATCAAACACAAAGCCAACAAAACCGAACATGAAGTCAGAACCGAGTATGAAGCCAAAACTGACAACAAAGACAAAGCTTACCACCAAGACAAAACCAACAACGAAGCTAAAACAAAGCACAAAACCCCAGAAATCCGCAAAAACGAGCAATTGAATGAGCCATTAGGACATTCAAATGAGCAATTATCCGACCGACCAGCGTAATAAGGCATCTAGCAACCACCCGCACAGTGGTTGCTATTTTTATTTCCAAAAACCTAATAAATACATTCCCGAAAACTTACACAAATACGCAGACACATAAAAATGATTGGAGGATTTTAACAAGCCATTGCGATTTTGTACTCCCCAAAAACCGTCCCACCACCAAAGTTTACCCTTGAAACCCACAGAAAAGTATGCTATAATACCACATGGAGGGATTACAAAATGACAAAACTAGAACATACTCTAACCAACGACATCTTGTGCAAATTACTATTTATAAAATATCCCGACCTACTCAAAAGGCTTGTGTCGGAGCTTTTAAGCATAAAATATAATGACATAACAGAAATTTATATGACCAATCCAGAAATGCCACCTGAAACCATAGGTGATAAATTTTGTAGACTGGACATCAACATGATGGTAAACGAAAAACAAGTAAGTCTTGAAATTCAAGTGGCACGGCAAAGTTATTACCCAATACGCAGTTTGTACTACTGGTCAAGAATGTTTTCAACTGCCCTAAAAGCAAGTGGAGAATACGCCACCCTGCCCCCGACAATCAGCATAAACATTATTGACTTTAACCAATTTGAAAACCCCAATAAATTTGAATGGGAATTTCAATTTAGAGAAACCCAGACCCACGAACTACTAACCGATAAAGCGACCATTCGCTTTTACGAGCTAAAGAAGTTACCGCCCTTAAAAGATGAGGATGGCGGTAAAGAACTATGGCTAAAGTTATTCAAAGCCAAGACCGAGGAAGATTTAGAAGAAATCGCAAAAATGGAGGTGCCAGTTATGAGTCAAGCGATAGCAGCATATCGCCATGTGGTGGCTACTGATGAATTTAAGGAAATAGAGCGTTTAAGGGCAAAAGCTAGGAGCGATGAAGCACAGGCTATGTATGATATAAATGAGCATTGGCGGGAGATTGTGGCGGATAAGGATGCGAAAATAGCCGAACTAGAAGCCCAATTAAAGAATCGTAATGTATAATTGCCAATAAATAAACGACAACAAAACGAGTTGCCACCCATTGCATGGTTGCTCGTTTTTTTGTTGTCAAAAATCGAATCTTATAAAAGGTAAGAAGGTTAATTATGCAACCACTCGCACAGTGGTTGCTGTTTTTATTTCCAAAAACTTGCATAAACATACAAAATGATTGGAGGATTTTAACAATGGAAGTTGTATCAACAGAAGCAATACCAACAACGGTATTACAAATACAATTGCCACCAACATCAACACCACCAACACAATCAAGAACCGAATTAAAACTCGGCAGAAAAGTATTTAGAGTAGCCATAAAATCCGACCCAACCGCCACCAACAACAAAACACTTAATGACTGCCTAACAGGGTTTCTCAAACAACGTATTTCAGCCTACCTCTCAAATCCAAAAGACCCTGCTGGCATATGGCTATCCAATCACAGAGCTAATTCCGAGGTTATTCACGGAGTTAATCATGAAGTTAATTCCAAGATTATTTCCAAAGTTAATCATGCGGTTATTCCCAAATACAACCTTACAAATGATAGCCACCCAAACCAAACACAACAACGCCCACCCCAAAACAAACCAAAACCACGCTCGCCCCCTCATCCATCAACACCACAGCCTTGACGATTGAGCAAGGTACGTATGATGATAGCCATGCTATCCCCATACACCTTGCGAGGGGTTGCTACGCCCCCTCGACCCCTGTTTAAGACCAGAAACCATAGCCCATAGGCTATCCAAAAACCAAAGCCATTTTACAGACCAACCGTCAAAAACCAAAGCCATTTTACAGACCAGTCATCAAAAGCCAACCCCTAAATCGAAAAAAGTTTAGGAGGAAAATTTTATGACCGCATAAAAATAATTGTAATAATGGATATACACCAAATTTAGATTTTGTAAAAGTTCATAAAAATCCTTATGGGACTTGCATATTGGTGAATTTTAATGTATAATGTCAAAATAAGCACTTGCAAAGGTTACAAGATTGGGGTGAAAATATGAAGCATAAGCAAGATACCAAAATGAGCAAAGAGCAGAAAATCAAGCACGTAAGAATTAAGCAAGGCATATCCCAAGAAACCCTTGGTAAAGGCATTGGTTCTTCAAAATCAAAAATAGGACGCATTGAATGTGAGAAAGACAAAAATCAAGATTCCAAATACACAGAAGATGAATTGCGTCTGGCAAAAGAATTTCTTGACATTGAAAACGCACCTTTCACAAATGAAGAACTTGATAATTTCAGAAAACGACTATACAGGTGGAATGACTTAACAAAAAACGGTCATCTGGTCGAAGCCAGAAACAGCCAGCAAGAATTTGAGGTTATAACCAAGCTTGACTTTGAAAAGGATTTGATTTTGCTTTACAAGATGTTTGAAGTTAGACTTTTGTTAAAGGAAAGAAATAATGCTCTTGCAGAAGAAATGTTGATGCTTTACAAACCTGAATTAGAAGAAGCGGATAGCGAAAACGGCTACCATTTCCATTACAACATGGGGTCGCTTTATATGTTAAAGTCGGACTTCGAGAGTGCTTTGGTCTTTTACCTAAAAGCTTATAGTCTTGAAGTTCATGCGTTTGAACGAGAAGTTTTTTTACAATTGAATATCGCCACTTGTTACTCAAAGTTAGGCAGGTACGTTTTTGCGATAACCTCCTTATTGGAAGCCGAGGACTCATTTAACCACGATAAAACTCATATAGCATGGACATACATAGATAACTTGCTTGCTTTGAATCATATTAGGATTGGGCAGATAGAGAAAGGAAGGAAACGCCTTCACGCTTCATTAGAGGAAGCGATTAGGATAAATGATACCGCCTGCATTGCCTATGTTTATCACAATCATGGCGTTGCTTGCTTTGTTGAAAATAAATACAAGGAAGCAATTGCGTACTTCGACAAAGCCTTTACATACTACAAAGATAACAACGCCTACTTTCTAGAATGTCACTACTACAAAATCCGTTGCACCATTGCAATGAGAAAAATATCTGATAGCAAAACACTTTTGCAAAATGCCGAAAAACTAGCAAAAGGAAACGACCATTACACCTTAATGCTAAAATCCCTAAATTCTCTACTGACTTTAAGCAACAAGAATTGCGTCCATTTTATACAGGAAACTACAATCCCATATCTGATTGATAAATACGAATATTTCAAGGCTTTGGATTTTTGCAAAGAGCTTGAAAAGGAATTTACGGGAAAAGAAGGTTACAAAGCAAAACTTGCCGAAATTGTATCGGTGATACGAGATACTCAATATAAAATAGCTTTTGGCGAGGAGGTGATTGTACAATGAAGAAAAAAATCATATGTGTTGCTCTAACTCTAGTGACAGTTTTCAGCATTAGTGTTGTTGCGACAGCAGAGGCTTGTGGCGCACAACCCTTCTCTGCACCAATCATCATCACACCAATCATTATTGCCCCAGACTTAGATACCGATAATTAATACTTAACAATTGTAAATGATGGCAACCCCCCCTTAGAACCGCTAAAATTGGCGGTTCTTTTTTGTTACTTGAAATACCCTGTACAGAAAATAACACCCATTTACTAAAAATATGGATTATTTACAAAAAAGACTTGCATTTAATACTGCAATTGGTTATAATTACAAAAAGACCATTTTAACTAATAAAATATATAAAAATTAAATACTTGTTTCCCATTTCGGGAATTGTTTCATGCCACTCTAATAAACATTGGGTTGGCTACGATAAACTTGGATTGACTGCACTAAAATCCAAGAAATTCACACTCACACTAAAGTTTAATAAAATAACAGCCTATAAATAGGTTTTATTTTGATACTCATTTACAAGCTGGTTGGGGACTAACAATCTAAACAAATCTCTAAATACCCTATTCAAGCCCAAATTCCAAAAGTAATTAAAATAAATATAATCATTAGGAGGACATTATGAACACTATTGTCAAGAAAGAAACAGAAAAAACACTAAGAAATTATGCCAATCTGGTAGTCAAAATCGGAGCAAACGTCCAAAAAGGACAGTTTGTAGTAATCACCAGCAAGGTGGATTGTGCGTACTTTGCAAGAATGGTGCAAGAATCTGCATTTGATGCTGGGGCTTGTGATGTGGCAATCAACTGGCATGATGAAAAATCAGCCCGAACCAAGTTTTTGAGAGCAGATGATGAAGTTTTTGACGAATATCCAGAGTGGATGGTAGACCGCCATAAGCAATGGGATGAAAAGGGTGCAGTTTACATAAGTATCATTTCAAATGACCCAGATAATTTTAATGGTGTTGACCCAAGCCGTTTAAGGCGTTTTAGCAAGTTGGCAAACTCAAAAAACAAGGCTCATTCAGATTTAACTATGGCTAACAAGTTGCGTTGGACGCTTTGTGCTGTGCCATCTCCAGAATGGGCTAAGAAGGTGTTTCCAGAACTTACAGAAGATGAAGCAATGGAGCGTTTATGGGATTGTATCATAAAGGCTTCTAGGGCTGATGGTGATGACCCTGTGGGGGAATGGAAGAAGCATAGAGAAAGCTTTGTAGACCGTGTGAGATACCTTAATGAACAGCAATTTGACTTAATTCGTTTTACAAACAGCCTTGGTACGGATATAACCCTTGGTATGCCAAAAGACCATGTTTGGAAAGGTGGCGGGAGTTTCGATAAGGACGGTATACCTTTTAATCCTAATATCCCAACGGAAGAAATATTTTCAGCACCAGACCGTATGCGGGTTGATGGGCGTGTGGTTGCGTCTTTGCCTTTGGCGTATCAAGGTAAGTTGGTTGAGGGTATAGACTTGACCTTTGAAAACGGAAAGATTGTTGATTTTAAGGCGAGCAGTAACCAAGAAACACTTGCCAATATAATAGAGATGGATGAGGGTAGCGGTAGATTGGGTGAGGTTGCATTAGTTCCTAGCTCATCTCCTATAAATAAGATGAAAACGCTGTTTTATAATACACTTTATGATGAAAATGCTTCTTGCCACTTAGCCATAGGAAAAGCGTATCCTAACAGCATAAAAGGCGGGGCTGACCTTTCTAGTGAGGAATTGCTGAATAGGGGTATCAACACGTCTTTGATTCATGTTGACTTTATGTTTGGCACAGCGGATATGAAGGTTGTTGGCATTAGGGCGGATGGTAGTGAGGTTGTTATTATTGAGGGTGGGGAATATGTTTTTTGATAATTCTGAAACGCTCACTTGACAGCCCTAAAATCTAAGGCGATGTATTTTAAGTTAAATTTCTGCCACAAAACATAGCGAAAATGACCACCATTTCTTGGATTTGGATGGTCATTTTAGTATGGCGAAATAAGACCTACTTATTAGCCCGTGAGCTATGCAAAAATAAAAATCATTTCACAGGAGGAAATTTTTATGACCCATCAAAACAATATCAATAATGGCTATACACATATCAGAGAAGTCCCGACAAATTCAAGTCTAGAAATAACAAACCTAAGACCATTAAACTCAAGACCGTCAAATATAGCACCACACCCAACTGTAACACCACAAAGACCACAAATACCAACACCACAGCCAGACCCACAATCAACCTCGAACACCGCAACACAAGCCGAGAACTTAATACCCACAGAAACCACCCTATCAGGAGTGACACCCGCTAAACCCGCCACCAAACCATCCACCCGCAAACGCTCACAACAAGTAATCCTTCGGGTAACGCCCACAGAAAAAGAAAATATCGACAAGAAAAAGTCCGCAACCAAGCACAAAAGCTATGCGGATTTTTTTATTGATACTATGTCTAGTAAGCGATATGTTACCGTTACTTCTCTTGATGCGGTCTTGACAGAGCTAAAGCATCAAGGTAACAACTTAAACCAACAGGCAACCGTTGCAAATGCTACAGGTTCTGTACATTTTGAAAATATCAATGCTACTTTGCGGGAGTATATCAGGGCATACCGCAATCTGGAGAAGTTGGCTAATGAGGTGCGTTATGGTAATGTTTAGGGGGTATGATGTAGCGACATTTAAGGTGGTGTGTTATGGTGGCGTTTAGAGAATGTGCCATAACGTCATTTGCGACAACGTTCAAGAAATTTGGTGTGTATGACATTGCAGAAGCATGGTATGTCGTGTATGACATTGGGGAGGTATGGTATGGCAATATTCAGCATCAAAGCACGAAAGAACGGCCCAAAGGCGGGTATTGACTACATAATCGACCCCAAGAAAGCCACTATCACCAGCACACAGTTTTTGGTGGATGACTTTGGCATTCGCTCGAATACCGCAGACAATCATGTAAATAACACAGCCCATGACAATCTAACCCACATTCACGCAAATCTTGCGGATAATCACGCAAATGTCACAACCAATAATAAAAAACTACCAGACAACCACAAAAACCTTAAAGTTGCCTATGATGAACACCCTAACAATAACATAGACATTGCAACCCATCACAGCAACCTTGCAGACAATCACAAAAAACTAGCAGACAACTACGCAAAGCAAATGAAATCCACAGCCCACCGCTTCGGTAAAAACAAAAAAGCTGGTGAGAGGACATACTACAGCATCATCATATCACCAAATCCCAATGATAATGCCACACCAGAACAATCCCACCAGTTAGCTAGGGAAATTGCAAGACGACTATTCCCGAAATATGAAGCTGTTATTGCTACCCATACCAATACAGATGATGTACATAGTCACATCATTCTGAATAGTGTCAACTTTGAGGATGGGAAGAAGTTACAAATATCAAGAAGCAAGAATGGCTTTGAGAAACACCATGGTTCGTATGGTTGGTATAAAGACCAAGTGCAGGATATAGCCGAGGAATTAGGACTTACCCCCACAGATTGGCGGGAGGACACTAGGACAAGACGCATTAAAGAGCGTGAGGGTGAGAAGTTAGGGTTAAAACCCGATTATTCCAGTCATTATGACCAACCCGACCACTACCGACAACCCGACCAGCACCAACCCTTACAGCCCACCCAGCCAAGCCATCACACCGAAAGAACTCATTCTACTCAACAAAACCAACCCGACCTTTCCAACCATCATAGTCAGTATCATCAACTGGACTATAGCTACCAGAATGGTCAAAATAATCAGCGAAACCAGCATTGCCAAAACAACCCCAAAATCCAACATCACAAGCGTAACCAACACACCCATCAAGAACAAGGCATAAAACTCCGTGCTGATGATACAGGGGTTGATTGGGGCGAATTATCATGGAAAGAAAACCTACGCCGTTGGATAGATGTAGCCAAGGAACAAACCGCAAGCCGTTCGGAGTTTGAAGCCTATCTCAAAGATAATGCTGGCATAACAATGCCTAGAAACACAGCGAAGACCGTGAGTTTTAAGCATCCATACCAAACGAAAAACGACACAAACAAAGCGAACTCCACAAATAACACAAACACAAAAAGTACCACAAATACCAATAACACCACAACCACAACCATCAGGGGCAACAAACTAGGCGACAACTACACCGCACAGGCAATAGACACCGCCCTAAAAATAACAGCCAAAAGGAGAAAATTCAACCATGAATATGAAACTACCAAACAAGCAAGAAACACCGCCACAAACCGCATCAACACCCCAGACCATACAGCACAAGATAATATTGGACGACTTGTCCATGAGAGTGCTAGAAACCTTAGAGAAGAACAGATTGCAAGACAGCGAAAACTTCGAGAACAGGCTAAACGAGATGCAGAAGCTACTCGCAGAGATGCAGAAGCAAAACAACAACCAAAGCATCAACCTAAACAACAAAATTCGCCAATTGCAGAGCCAAAACCACCTATTCAGCCAGACCGTGGCTGGGGCATTGGCAGATAGCATAAAGAGCATACAATCCGAAATTACTCATACCGCCCAAAATGCCATAGATGAAGCCAAAACCGATATGCTAACCCAAAACAAGCAAATATTTGCCGACAACCAGATAACTCTAGCCACAAACCGAGAAGAAATACAAAAAGAACAATCCAATTACCTAAAAAC
>Ga0136643_10012948_pt1 | contig 12450 bp, 13 predicted proteins | sample TergutLab28metaG_FD_96883 | JGI IMG/M metagenome (GOLD analysis project Ga0136643, IMG submission 96883) | Labiotermes labralis P1 segment gut microbial communities from Petit-Saut dam, French Guiana - Lab288 P1 (version 3) (version 3) | ecosystem: Host-associated > Arthropoda: Insects >...
ACCTTCACAGTGCTCACACCCTACAACGCAGCGCCCAACAACCGCTACCAACCACATCCAGCAGAACCAGCGCAGCACACCACGTGCAGTAACACACGTCTTGGTCTTCTGAAGATGGGCATAATGATGCCCGAAACATGTTGAGACAGTGTTGATAATAAACATCTAACTGTTGCATCTTGTTGGTTTTCTCTCTCACTTCACAAAGTGCCTGGCCAGTTTATGATTACAGTGACCTACATGACGGAAGAAAACAACGAAATCTCGAAACTTCCCATAATAAAAACCTACAACGTTAACTTTCACATTGTTGTTAATCTTCCATCTTTAATTTAGTCTTCCAAGTAGCCGTTTTACAATCAATTTTTATAACAACATTCTATAATTACTCCTTTTTTTAACCATCGCTACCACATTATTAGCAACAGAAATAAAATTGTATTATTGGGTTAGGGGCAAAAATTGGTACAAAGAAGAGACCAGGGGAAAGAGTTTTCACGTAATTGTGGGGTAACATTTTGTACTGTGATGTTGAAGGCTACACCATCAAGTAGATTGACAGCAGCTAATTGATACTTCAGAGAAAAATACTTAGGATAAAGGCTCAGAATATTGGCAGTAAAGCTGAACCTATATGTTAAACTTTGTACATATGTATCAATAAGTCTAATAATGGACAGTCGTTTTAGCCCAGTCGCGGAATGCAACTACTGGCTTCGACATGTCCGTCCGCCCTTCCGCATGCAACACCCGGGCTCCGACTGAGCGAATGACCATCAGATTTGATACTGGGGAGTTTTACGGAGATTTGTCGATAAAAATGTGGTTAAAACCAGCAGATATGTCGGGCATTTTACCTAAAGGCCTCTGGAGATGTTATTGTTGCCGGAGACATTTGGTCTCCATAAGGCGCTCTCTTCGTCTGAAACGGTGGAAGACAGTCCGTCCGTCCGTCCGTCTGCGTCTAAAAGCGCGGCTTCCAATGCAAGGATATTCGTAAAATTTGAAATTAGAGACTTTTAAAAAAATCTGTCAATAAAATCCACCTTTGGTTAAAGTCGGACAAAAACTTCGGCCACCTTACATGAAGACTGCACTGCTTCTTTTCCGGCCACAGAAAATCCCCACAAAAGCGACGTCGAGTTAAATGGCAGCAGGCTGTTGGAATTGCCAGCAGGTCTCATGATTAGGCGAGTGCGCAGCAAGTTTACAAGTAGGCCGCTTAATTTGTTTTATCCGATCTGTACTTTCCAGCCAATATTTAATACGAAATTGTAATTTATTTTAACATAAGCATTATATTGCAAAAATATTAAATGTAATTACGTGGTATTTTGTTGCTTGCGATGGTTTTATACTAAATTATTTAGCGTTTCTCCTCTCCGTCTACACGAAAGGAAAACAAGGAATCCACAGACTTGTAATTTCACACGGAGACTTTAAGGAATAAAATACCTTCTCTAATGACCATCCTGTCGTATCTCATTCTGAAATAAAACAGTCTGTATTGACTTAATAACAAGCAGTACACTTGTGCTTAGTGGTAATAACAACACTGATTTAGGAAGGGTCACTATGCTTTTCTCATCTAAGGAAATGGAGAAAAAGCTGATACATTGTCGAAGGCGTGCGTGTGACAGCACAGCTGAACATCTCTTGTGTTTAGATTTATCCACTGTAACTGTTAGACTGCGAGATGATACATAGCGAGAGGGATGGAGTGACGGAGGGGTATAGGGAGATAGGGGGTGGGAGAGGTGGAGCGACAGAGGAATGGAGAAACACAGGGACGTAGGGATGGAGGGAGAGAGGGACTGTGGGATGGAGAGAAAGACGAAAGGATGGAGGGAAAAGGGAATGGAGAAACACAGGGACATAGTTACGGAGGGACAGAAGAAAGGATAATTGATTGAATATGTATAAACCGTGTTATTGTACAAGTACTACTTGCTGAATGACATTACAAATTTACGCCTAGAGCATTTTTAGAAGGATTAGCTCTCCCCAGTAACCAGTTGATCATTTGCCCACTCTTTTGTGTGCGTACAACGCTTACCATTTATTTGGTGAAGTCGACCATCCACCTACTTGTGGGTCTTGAACCCGGCACATATCTTTAACCTTACTGGCATAACATCCTTTACAATATTATTATCAGGTAAGTAACGTAACACTTCATTTAGCCAACATCCATTACAATTGTATCTCCCGGTGCCAATCTTCACACTTCAGTTACTTAACTCCCATCCCAATACGATACTCCGGTGCCTACCTGTACTTTTCGTTTAACTAACATCCGTGACAACATTTTCTCCGGTGCATATCTTGACAGGTGCTTGATCTAACATCCATTACAATATTATTCTGCCTGCTGTACCTGTTTATCACCGAGAGTCATATACACTTAAGTGGCAGTAATAAATTTATGTTTGGCATGTCATTTTCCTAACTTATGCTACACGTCTACCTCATCATTCATGTCGTTACGTTTTTACTCAAAATGATAAAAGCAGTTCTTTCTGAGGTCTTTAGGGGAATAGAATTAGAAAATATAAAAGCTGCCAGAAGTGGGAGGAAAGATTTTGAAGAAGAAGTTAGAAAATTAAGGATAAAAACTGAGAGAAAGTAAATAGGAACATATTTGGTAAATCGTTACTTTACAAGAAGGTGGTATAGCAGGAGCGTGTACCGCAGGGGCATGTATTGCAGGGGCATGTATTGAAGGGGCATATATTAAAGGGGCATGTATTGCAGGGACATGTACTGCAGGGTCATGTGCTGCAGGGGCATGTATTGCATGGGGCATGTATTGCAGAGGCATGTATTGCAGGGACATGTACTGCAGGGGCATGTATTCATACAAGCAAGAATCACAACTCAAAAATTGAATATATAAGTATAATCAAAACTGGATGTGAATATTACTGTCATGGGTTATGCCACCGGTACCTCTCGCAGCTATTTTAAGCAGTAAACTGTAGAGCGTCATAATGCAGAAGACGGTGACAGTCACTGATGGAAACAATAAAGTACGAAGTTTAAGTTTAAGCAATTCTCTTCATGTCTGACCTCAGTTCATGCTCGCCTTTCTCATTAAACACATTTAATTCCATTTCAGTTCGGTTATTAAGAACTGCGTACACAAATAAGAAGTGCCATTCTGTTTCAGTGAGTATTAAAGTAGCTGAGGAACAAAACATCGGAAAATGCATGTCCATGTTGGGATTAACTCTTGTGCTACAATAATTAGAAACTGCTGTTCATAACTAAATTCAGAAAAATTTTATTAATTCCTGGTCATTGATCACGAAGAGGCTAATTCACCTGGACAAGGAAAGCGAGCACATAGACTCAAAGAAATAACAAAATCAGAAAAAAGGCAAACCGACTCAAACTACAGTCAGTGGGTAAGAACAGCTTCGAAATGCAAAGAATAGGACCTAGGGAGCGTGGGTCCTAGAGATATAAAACTCATATAATGAGTACCTAAACATGATAATGTCACCAGACTACAGACAGCTTTAGGTCCCTCTCTCTTCACACCAGACTAGAATCACTTCCACAAGGTACCGCTGATCCTTCAGTGTGACTGAGATATCTGGCTGAACCATAGTCCACGGGCGACTATTTGGTCTTTCTTGTCACATGGATGGGGTTAGGAATGGCATGTGATTAATGGTAAGGGCTAATGCAGCTTCTCTTTCAGCACAGCAACTAAGTCAATTACGCTAAGCATATAAAGCAGTTTTACATTTCTTCATAAAAGTTTGTATTCTGCTGGCTAATGACTGAGAAATAACACACTAAAATGTTGCACGATTCAAATTCTTAATCTCATCCATCTCGGCGAGGTGAAATTGCGAAAAATTGATGGCCTGTAAATAATTCACACTGTTTCTTGTTCAGATTTGTCTTAAACTACGTTTCATTATAAAAGCGAAAGCGTTTGCTTTATGTGGATGCACGGGCTAAAAACGATTAGCTGTCACTGATATTCCAAACACACTTATGTTGGCGAAGTTTCAGTTCACTGTGTGCTCATGATTGCTAAATATGTCTGTAATTCCACATTTCGCAAAATCATTGCAGGTAGAATTAGTGTCTTGATGCGAAAAATAACTAAGATATCTTACATTTTTAGCTGCATCTTCCAAAGAGTTGTATTTTGATTCCCAGCTAGAATAGTGTTCTATTGACAGGATACTGGAGCCTTTCGCGAAATGTGAAGCTACCAGCACTAGCGGCTGACCACTCCCCCCGTTTAACGTACCACAGTACCAGAATGTGTGCAGTCAGAACATTACAACTCCTTAGGCCTTCATAGTGTTGTGCTTAACACGTTTATCTGTTTAGCAATTACCTTACAAAAAAGACGTTTACACATGTCTGATTTCATTTTACTGAATTCTGGGTGCGTTGGACGCACAACATGTGCTTCAAACAAAAGCTGAAATGGCGACAATGATGTTGACGATGATGATGATTAGAGCAGCTGAGAGTATGCATACAGACTGATTTAGAAATCTGTGGCGTTTTTCATATATTTCGGAAAAATAAGAATCTTAGACCAATTTTGACACGTCAAATTAACCAATTTAAATATACTTCACTCACGTCATCATAAGTCAAGCAGCAGACAACTGAGAAGAATAGTAGAATGTAGCAATAGACACAATAAATTGTCCTAAGGAATGCAGCTGTAACTCAGCTAATTGCAGTACTTACAAAACATAAAGACACGACAACAATCGCCAAAAGAAACATTAAGATCAGTAAAACTAATAAAAATTAGAATTATATAAGAGTGAAAATTAAATAATGAGTAAATTTCGAAATCTTGTCCATTTACCTGCTGAAACTCTAAAATAGAATAATAATAATAATAATAATAATAATAATAATAATAATAATTCACATTAATAGATTTTGCAATTCCTGGATACAAAAATGTGATCAAAAAAGAAGCCGAGAAGATTTCAAAATATGAAGAATTCATAATAGAAATTCAGCGCATGTGCAATGTGAGAGCAAAACTGATATCGGTAAAAACAGGGGCGACTGGAATCATTTCAAAATCACTCAGAAAATACCTGAGCAACACAGAAGAAAAGCAAGAAATTCAGGAAATACAAAAAAACTGCCACATTGTGCACTGCGCACACACTGCGGCAAGTGCTGACGTAAAAGTACAAAACACATTTCAAGGGCGAAATAACATTACATGTAGCACAAACTGTGAATACAGAACAGCTGCAACACTATATACCTTACAAAAATGGTTTGTTTCAGGTATGTAATTGTAAATAACCTGCATAAAGGTGATGATAATAATAATAATAGTAAGTTCATTTGTCATTTATGGAAGTGCTAGCGTAAAAGCGCAAACACAAATTTCAAAACTAGCACAAAATAATCATTACAACAAAACTTACACAAATAAACACACAAACAAACAAACATACAACACAACAAAAGAGTCAGAAATATTGTAATTATAACGTAAATATAATGACGTGTTGACTAAACTGAAAGCATAATCCACATGTCAAATGCAACGAGCGTTAAATTTCTTTCAGACTTCTAATTAACTTACTGTATGTCCGTATCTTGGCATATCAAATTCGCAGCTGTTTCACGTCTTGCGGAACAGCAATTTGTGCGTGCTGCAGAAAAGTGGGTGAAGTTTCTAATATTACGAGACGAAAATCTGAGACTAATATTGTCAGTTAAGGAAGGGCAACGTTTTGAAAATAAGAAAGGAGTGTTAAAATGATGTCTTCTAACTTGTAAAGTACGTAACTTTAGAGCCTCAAAGGCATTAGTGTAATTGCAAGAATATGAGAAAGAAAGCGACTGAAGAACACAGCTGGGATCGTCAGAACTCATTCCAGCCAATTTGTATTGGCAGTTGCCTATTATTCTGGGTAGGCGAGGCACATTATAATTTAGGGCTAATAGTGTGATAATTAATTAATGAACAATCAGTGCTAGTAAAGGAGAAGGTCAAAGAAGGTATGATATACAATGTATTGTGTTGTGAAAATAAGTAGTCCATATGGTGATGTAAATAATAATAATTCAATAGGTATTTATTAACGCGAAGGCTGAAGATCACAAATGCCCATCATGAAGCCAGCACAAAGATAGAAATGAAACACACAAATATTACAAATACCCTAACACCAAAACACACAAACAGTACAAATACCCTAACACCAAAACACACAAACAGTTCAAATACCCTAACACCAAAACACACAAACAGTACAAATACCCTAACATCAAAACACACAAACAGTACAAATAACCTAACATCAAAACACACAAACAGTACAAATACCCTAACACCAAAACACACAAACAGTACAAATGCCCTAACACCAATACACACAAACAGTACAAATACCCTAACACCAAAACACACAAACAGTACAAATACACTAACACCAAAACACACAAACAGTACAAATACCCTAACACCAAAACACACAAACACACAAACAGTACAAATACACTAACACCAAAACACACAAACAGCACAAACACACTAACACCAAAACACACAAATAATACAAATACCCTAACACCAAAACACACAAACAGTACAAATAGCAATATAAAGTGACAACTGGCACAAAACCATATAACCTGGAACACATAGATACGTTTGTTACCAATGCCATAGATTAGCGCAGAATTTGTTCTAATGAAGAAATGAATTTCCCAAAGATATCGACGAGTTCGCAAACACTGTTTTTACTATTATTACTATTAGCATACAGACACGTTTTGCAAGTGACAGTGAACATGGAGGACTTCCTGAAATTTCGAGGCACTACTCGAATAGTAATACCAATACCAATACCAATAACCAAAACGGAAGGGCAACTTCAGTGCAACTGAATACACGGAAATTAAAAATGAAGCATTAAGAAAAAGTCTTCGTCGTGCAGGCAATGAGGCTTCAGAAATTTAAGGCAATTCTGGCAAGTAACTTAGTCGTGAGTAAAGAAACGGTTTTGACACAGGGCTACCAACTGCCGCTCAATCTTTTCCAGCTTTCTGGCTTAAGAGAACGTTGTAGAATTCCATATAATTGAGGCGAATGAGATTTCTGTCACCTGCAGTTCAGTACAGTCCTAGTAAACTGTCGCAAGCAGAAAGGAGCCGGTATAGTTCTTATTAAGTCCAGCATCCTTAAAGAATGATAGAAAAAGCAGTCCACATTTTGTAGAAATGCAGTTTTGAATCTAGTTTAACCTCAAGTTCTATGATATCGTCCGTACGGGTTATAGAAGGGTCACAATTTATAAGGCTAATAAAGAACATTTGTTTTCCTACTGAAGGCAGTAACCATAGTTTTCCTGATGTTTCATTTAATGAAGACAGCAGTGCATTAACCTTGTGTACATCCGATATCAGACTGCAGTGGAGTGCGACTGTCAGCGGGAATGATAGTACGAAATATCTAATGTCAGTAGGGAATAACAGGTGCATATATTTTGATACATTACGAAGGTCGTTAATGAATATATAACAAGCAGATAACCTAAAACAGATCCTCGTGGGAGCTCTGAGAGAAGGTCGAAAAGTAACGAAAGTGTCTTGTCTAAATTTCGTGCACAATACTGCTGATTATTAAGGTAATTACGAACGCAGTACAACTGGCTGTCACGCAATCCATGCTTACAAATTTTATGGAGAAGAATAGAGTGGGAGGCCAGGTCAAATGCACTGCTAAGGTCAAAGTAAATGGAATTAAGCTGACGTTGGAAAATAACTGGAGGATAAATAAAACTAAGATCGGTTACGAAATTAGTTGTGGATTTGGTGTTTAAATTACGGCTGTTATTGGGATTCAAAATATGTTTAACGTAATGTGACGTGTGATCGTGTGTTAGGAGGACAAACGTTTTGGAAATGTTATTTGAAAGATAAACCTGTCTGTGAGTACTAGGGGAAGAACTGTTGTCGTTTGTTCAAAATAAGCGCAATAAACGCTTTTTGTCTTCTGCGGTGGGAAGTGTTCCCGGGACAGGCTAAGATCAGCAGCGAGGCGAGTATTGTGCGGCAGCCGTTCGTAATGTGACTGGTTATACCTTAAGGTCAGACAGACTTAGAGCGACTAAGGCGTTTTATAGTCTTCAAACTGTAAAATTTGGATATAGAAGGCAGGCAGCCGCAGAAGATCACTGGACAACAGACCAGAGCGACAGCCGCCCACCAGATTGTAAATACTGTAAACCGGTCGGAATTGATAGGCAAACGTTACAGCTACCCCGACTGGTTCAACTGCAGTCGTACTATTGACGTCAAGTTGAATAGCACGGGAGTTATTTACTGTACAACAGGAGCGGCGCTTCCCAAATTGGCAAGTTGAGTTTTTAGATCATCGTCTAAGGTTTTACACTAATTGTGTCAGAATTGACTGCAATTTAAAATGCTATAATAATACAAACTTTTAGTATTCTTGTAATGCGAATAATAGTAATAATAATAACAATAACAATAATGCCTGTGACAAGATACATCCATATAGTATATTATTATTATTATTATTATAATTCAATCGTAATAATAAAACCTATTTTCTCCACCTTGCTAAAATCGGATGCACATAAAATTCGCAATGTTACAGGCCTAAGAACTGAAGAACTCAGTAGGTAGGAACTTCCACTTTTGTAGTGTTTGGAAGGGAGACGGAGAAGAATATTTCTCCCATGTGTACATTAGCAGATTAAGTTTTAATGTTGGTAATAATGAAAGGTACCTTAAAAGTAATAGAGCTTAGAAAATGTTCAAGGTACATAAAACATGTTACATAAAGCTATTGATTGCACAGACACGAAGGTTCTAGCAAAGAAGTGAAACTACAGTAAAGGGTTGGGGAACTCTATTGTCGATTCCCTTTGCAGAAAATGCTGGACTGCTTACACAGTTCCTAAAATCAAAACAAAACTTGGATCCTAGATTTCATCGCAACAGACGGAGTAACAGAGTCTCGAGGAGGAAATTTCAGGCAGTAAATAGGGTTTAAATTTTAGTAAACTAACAGAGTTACCGTTCGAGAATATGGATGTTTAAATGCAGATAGGCCTGGCAGGAGATGACAAAGAAAATGCATCTGCGTATGGGAAGATAATGTTACAATAAAAGAGCCGTTGTCTGATCGGTAAAGTGGGCGAGGTGTAGTTCGTTTTATTGTGTACCTTAGAAGGGACTGCAGGTGTGAGCTGAATTGTGTGGCGTGAGGACATGCAGGTGGCACGTTCTGTGGAAAGTGTCAGCTTCTACTGATCATACCCACGGCTCAACTAAGTTAGACATAGGTTTTACATAAAAACTCTTGTGCCTGGGATACGGACCTGGATTTTCCCCCTGTTTATATTGCAATTCTTGTATTATCAACCGACAAACCAAGAAACATCCAGACACTTGTCTGCTGTACAATTTCTAATATTAAATCTTAAATGTTCTCATTCAACAGTCAACTGTAGAAATCCATTTTCATTTCGGAACCTGAACGTTCAATACAGTGTATCGTACTGAATATGAAATGGGAAATTTTTAATTTTAGGCTGTTCATTCCGTCACGTTGGCATACAAGGAACGACTACACAACCAGCATGTCGCATAACACTCCTTCACCTACATGTGCAGCCTGATATTGCCTAATTTGTGAAAGTAAAAAATGTAGTTGTCGGTTCCAAATACATGTTGTAATGGTTGTTGAAGTAAGGCTGTTTGGATTTCCGGTAGATTCTAGCAAACTTGTTTCAGGAGATACTGCGCTCAAACCATCCTAAGAACGGAGTATTCGGCACGTCCGTGCTTATCCCAGCAGATAGCAATCTTCAAATTTTAATATAGTCTTCTAAACTATGGTTCACCTTCCAAATAATACCACCCATGGAGTTTACCATCCAAAGTTTTGTGGGTATTTCTTGTAAAATGTGCGCTCTGCTTGTATTCACAGTTTGTTACATGAAGCTTTTTCAGACAGTAAGTACCGTTTCGCTGTAAAAAATCGAAATAGGTTTCGTAAAAATTTTGTTATCAGATTCTACATTCTTCAAAATATTTTTCCACATATTCACCGCCATTATTGAGGCACTTATCGTAGCGGGGCACAAGTTTGTTTATACTCTCCTCATAGAATGCATGGCCACCTGTGGCCCAAATGACTACTGACAATGTCATACAGCAGAGTATTTGAAATCTGAGAATAGTGCAGGGACAGATCAGAAATTGTGAAACGTCTGTCGTCACGCACTCTTTCGTTGACATTATGCACCAAATCATCATTCACCGAAGATGGACGCTCACTTCGCGCCTCATCATGCACGTTCTCTCGTCCTTTATTGAACATCCGAACCCATTTCCTAACCATGTCATCACTCATCGCATTGTCACCATACACTTGACAGATCTGGTGATGAATCTCACTTGGTAGCAAATTTCCAGCTTTCAACAAACGAATTACAGACTTAATTCACAATCGGCGGCCCTTTCAATTGTCTTAAACATGTTTAACGCAAAGGAACAAACATAAACATAACACGAATTTCACGAAATGGCGTCTGTGGCTTTTCAATTGATAGAGGAAGTCACTGCACATGCGCAAAGTGACAGTCTCGAGGATGCGCGAGAGATATGCGCAGACGGTACTTACTTTCCGAATAAACTACGTAATTATTTTCATAATTCTAGTGAAGCCAGAAAAAGTTAAATTTGAAGGAGATCTTACTTGAGGTATTTTTTTTTGTAAAAAAAAGAACATCATATTTCCCTTCTTGCCAAAGATCTAATGTTTTAATTATAATCATTCTGAAACTTTTAGAAATTCCACACAATAATCATTCTTCCCAAAGATTTTGATACATTCTTGCACTAAAGATATTCACATTTTCTTTAAAAATCTTCTTTTTTACGGAAATATATTAGTACTTTGGAGCTAGTCTGGATTGGGATCTCAGTCCAGCAACCAGCTGCAATCATTTAAAACTGCACCTTGGATCAAATTCAAGAGCGAAATATTTAGAAAGGCCATGATCTCTCTCTCTCTCTCTCTCTCTTCCACATCTTCCAGAGTTCAAAATTTGCGACTTTCTTTTATTTTCAAATTTGTAGAAAGTCTTTAAATGAAAGAAGAAAAATTCAAGTAACAATGAAATATGTTTGTAACTTTGCTTCATTCCGCAGTAACCACAATTCATATTTCCATCTACTTGCCTCTGCAGTAGCAGAAAGAAAGTTTATTTGAAATGTCGATCAGCGTTTACAAATTGAACAGAGTAAATTGGTAAATAACAGGAAAACTGTTTGTGGTGAGTTTCACTGAACGAAATTTGTTCAGGACTTTCGTTACTCTGATAGGTATATTAAATTTTGGTTTCGATAATTATAACAAAATCTTCAAGACCCTAATGAAGTCGTCTGATAACAAAAGAAAACTCTAAATATTTTGTTATTATCTAACATCTTGCGAGATTCTTTATCGAATTTGATTCAAAAAGTTTGAGATTTGATAAGGGAAGCGACCAACAACGACCATCACATAGATAAATGGAGGTTTTTTTGTCGTGCATCATAACACAAACGAATGTGACTGAAATGCCAGTCTTCCCTAATTGACTGGCAACACCAATGCTTTGAACTACGGTTGCTTGGTAACGCACCGATATGGATTAGCAGAAAAAACTTGGGGTCTGTGTTATTTATCGGCCTACATTTCAATTTTAAAAATAGAGAAGTATATTCATCGATATTTGATTGGTGTTGATGCTGAATTACATGCACTCTCAACTATAACGCCAGAAGCAAGGACCTAGTTCACTGATGATCAAATGACAAGCCATCAATCAGTGTAAAGTTGTTCTGACAGAACACGTTGTTACACACACGGGGGAAAAATATGATTAGGAAATTGGGGATAAAATGGAAAAATATCTACAGGTTGGTAAACTGTTTAAGTGTGAAAGGGCAAACTTGAAAAAAAAAAAAGCAACATCCCCCCCAATAAAAAGACAAGCTAACAAATTTTTACTTCTTCAATAAAAGAATATTTGTCATTAAATTTCAAATTATGACGAAGCAGAGAATCTGAACTTTAAGGTGCTCAAGGCGGTGGGTATGGAAATTTTGATACCTTACATGTTGTCAGATGGCTAAAGAAATTTCTAACGAATCTGCTGCGCCCGTTTTCAAAACATGTTTTGGTGGCAGCACAAAACTTCAAAACATTTGCAACTGTCAAACAGATTAATATGTGGTGTAACTCAGCGGTACGCCACAACGTGAATGAATTTTTTTTTAATATCAAGTACCCCCACACCCCCCCCCCCCCCACAAAAAACAAAACCAAACAAAACCCCACCAAACAACCCACAAATACTTTTATTTAAAACAAAAACCAACAACATACAAAAAAAAATCTAACAACAAACAAAC
>Ga0136643_10012949_pt1 | contig 12450 bp, 6 predicted proteins | sample TergutLab28metaG_FD_96883 | JGI IMG/M metagenome (GOLD analysis project Ga0136643, IMG submission 96883) | Labiotermes labralis P1 segment gut microbial communities from Petit-Saut dam, French Guiana - Lab288 P1 (version 3) (version 3) | ecosystem: Host-associated > Arthropoda: Insects >...
AAACTGCATTTTGAAGAGAAAAAGACGGAGAGTATATACCATGTTTAAAATATTCAGTACCTATATTTGTTGAATAAATATATAAAATGAAACTTTAGAGGTTAGCGGTGCGGTACGACCACTGTAGTTGACATTAGGCGTCTAAAAGTTAATAATAAATTGAACTATATATCAGCTCTCCCGTATGTCTTCATGGCATGTATATGGACAACTTCACGTTTACCTCGGATTTTATCAATAAACCGGAAGTCGAGAACGAGTGATTAGAAATTTTTCTACGCATTTGGGAGGTAGAGTCCAGTTGAAATGTGATGACACACGGTGACGAACGTGAGAGGAAGTGAAGGGGAAACTGACGAATGGAGTGGGTAGCCAGTACTCTTCACACTACCTCGGAACGTGGTGTATCCAGCATTACTACTGCTGATGCGCACACCTCGGCTGCCAGTAGTCGTCTGAACTGACGCCCCTACCGATTTAAATGGACTCGTCCGTTTCGCCGAAAGACGTAATCTGGTTTCTGCGCATGTGCCATCACATTTCAAACGCAGTCTAACGGTTTCAAATGCCGACCAAAAAACTTTCTATCCTGAGAGGTACTGTGTGGTTTTTACATTTCCTCCAGACAAACGCTATAATAGTACACCAAACTGGACCACTAACGCTTCTTTATAATCTCCTTCCAATTCATTGCTTTCTAATCACCATATCACTAGATATTATACCATTGAAAATGCCGTCGTCAAATAAATCGTAAACAAATAAATTCGTAAACAAGGCAAGCAATGTATGTATAAAAGCTATATTCAGGTGCTCTCGCGAAATCTCTGCTGCCGTGGAAATGCAGTAAGTTTTACACATTCCGAGTGTCTGTCTCTGTCCTTAGTTATCCAGCATTCAAAACGTACTAGATTGTCCCATGTAGCCTGTTTGGTTCTACCATATTTTCCCACATTATCTCATAAAGAACGCGATTTTCGGGAATAAGTTATTGAATAAAAAATAGTGTTCTGATTTTCTCTAAAAATCTGTCTGAAACATTCCTCATTCCATGAGAAATTCAGCGAGATGTTTCCATAAATGTGCAGAGGTGTTCATGAAATGTACCCGTAATTTTTGTTAGATTTTAATGAAACTTGAATTTACTGGGCAAATTTTCGAAAAATATTCCCGTATCAAATTTCATGAAGACCCTTCCTGTGGAAGCCGAGTTATTACACGCGGACGTACAGACAGACGGACATGACGAAGCTAACAATCGCTGAGATCTGCGAATCTTCTGGGATTTTACGCATCGTCGACAGGCTCTTCCGAAACGTCGGTACGTAATTACCACTCGACGCTGCGTAAAATCCCAGAATAGCCTAGGTTTCACATACAGCGCGGTGGCAGTCAGAAATCGTTCAGTCGTTTTTTGCAGTTTTCCGAACGCGCCTATAAAGAGGCCAAGCGAATATTCTGACTGATGATGCGTGAAAACAGGTTACTGGCAACAATACTTGGAACTTTGGGGCAGGAAGCACAGGCGATAGAGAAACCTGCAGAATGACTACCTTTATCATTTGTGTCGTTCGTCAAACAAAATTAGAATGATTAATTCGAGGAAAATGAGACGACGGGGCATGTGGCGTGCTCAGGACGGTATAGAAACTTACAGTTTTGTTGGAAAATGGAAGGACTAAGAACACTTGGAAGATTTAGACGTAGAAGGAGGATAAACTAAAAGTGGATCTTAAAGAAATAAGAAGAGATAACGTGGAACGGATACATTTGGCTTAGCGACTGGGCCAGTGATAGGATCCTTCAAATGTGTTAATTAAAATTCAGATTGCATGAGAGAAACGGCGTAGCTCGACTGGCTATGCAAACATCAGCTTCTCAAAATGACTCTGGTACATGCAGTTAGCTAAGGTAAACATATTTAAAAAAATTATCTGTATTATTCCACATCACGTTGGTCTGATCCTGTATTATCCTAAGTGGCTCAATAACTACATAACTAACCGACCAATAAACATGGCAATTAAACAAACACAAATTAACTTAATAACTAACCAACTTATTGCCTGAATATCTGGTTGACTGACTGACTATCTAATCAAACGGTGCACTAGCTAACAAACCACAGACTCTTGAACACATTTACTACCTAAGTACCAACGCCATTAAACACGCAACTAATTAGCCACTCAACCAATCAACGAATCAACAAGCTGCATAATACAGTACATTCATGCAGAAACAGGTTACGGTTCACGTTTAATACCACACATAAATTGTTCACAGTGGCGACTTTTAAAATGCGGTTTTGCGGAAAGTGACTGATTGTAGCCTGGTAAAAGATTGCAAAATTTTTCAGAAGAACATACCGCCTTTTTCTTCAGAATACCTAGAAGATTGTACCAACATATCAACAGAACATACTGCTCTGAGAGCATCCTAAATATGATAAGTGAATTTTGGAGGAACATGCAGTTTCCATATTCCATCTACGATACAGAGGTTTCGTTACAACGCACTGCCACCTTCAGAATAAATGGACAAAAATACCGAAGTTTCGAATGGATATAATATCTTCAAGTCACCTTGAAAATGGTACCTCCGTTCCGTAGGACCACAAGCTCTCTCTCTCTCTCTCTCTTTATGTTGAAGCTGACTGTATGGTTTCACAACCCAAAAGACAACAACATGAAATGTCCCTCTGGTGAAAATATTCCATGTTTGTTTTCTATTTTTTATTTTGTAAAATTACTAACAAATGCACAATTAACTGACAAATTTTTACACTCCTCCTACATGTTTCGACATTACTGTGTCATCCTCAGAGAGTTCGTAGTTAGCACATTGCTAAGTTACACAAGTATGTTAAATTCAGTTGTTGGTAATACAGTTTAAAATTAAGATATTTCACATAGGTAGGAGGAGTGCAGGTTTTAAAACAAAATTCCCTATTCGTGTTATAGAAACGTTGGTATTATTAATCGAAATAAGCTTATCATTGGTTATTATTGTCGCCTAAGAGGAGGGGGTAAAAATACAGAATTTTGAGAAATTGTCTGGGGCTGTAGCGATTATACAACAACCAGAAGGCTTAAAGCCTGGAGTCATACTGGCGGAGGCCAGTTTTGTGTTTTTCGAATTCCATGATGCCTGCACGAAAACGGACGAACCACTCAGAGGCTACGTGTTATACACGTGCACATTATATGCCCGAGAGCAACCTTTGAATATAATTTTAGTGATCGGCCATAGACCCCCAGCGGTTTGTTGACGTGAAATGCATGTGCCGAGGTAATCGATAGGTCTGACTCTATAAAGAGTTGCAGAACACTGCAGGTATGGGGAGCTTTTGGTTGATGCAGAACTGACGTAAGTGTCACTGGTCAAACCATGAAAAAAAAGACCAACGCATTAATGGTGACCATGGAACTGAGGGGCTTTCCTCAGTGCCTGCAGATGTACTTAGACAGCATCATGACACAGAAAATGGCTACTTTTAAAGGACACTTTGCGTTATTATAATACAGTGTTTATGTCTGCAGTTGAGAACAAACTCCACTGAGAAGAGTCCTCCTCCAGTAGCTAACAGTTTATAAGCCAGTCAAGAAACTTCTCACTTTTTTGTGAAACTCAAAATCTATTCACTTTTATAGTTTTCACTAGTACACTAATATCACTATATAAAATAAACACGGACAAATGCACTCATATGTTGTCAAATCACTACTCTAATATTAATATCACACGAAACTCCAGTTTCAATCACTAAAGGGTGTTCTTCAGGGAGTGTAATTGATACATTCTAGCAGCGTGCGTCGACAAAATGAATCAGCAGCTGTAAAAGTTTAGTTTGTAGCGTATACTGTGTTGCCAAGCAGCTGTATCGTTTTCACGACAGCCACTTGCCCTACCCTGAGCAACATGAACACGGTCCGCGCACTTCTATCTTATTTTTTTAAGATTCATTTTAATATTATTTTTCCATAAAGGCCTAGGTCTTCTAAGTGGTCTCTTTACCGTCAGGTTTTATTTCCAGAACCCCGCACGCATTTATCATTTCCCCATATTGACAAATGTACCGTAAAAATTGAATGAATTATAAAGGAAATGTGGAAAATATTCAACATGGAGACAAAAATGTATGTTCACAAATTATAAAAGAAAATAAGACGAGGTAAGGCACTTCACACTTGTAGCATTTTAATTAATTTTTAAGCATTAATTGTGCAGTAACTGGTATTAGTCGATGCTTTAAAATCTTTTAAAATGATCTTTTTAAGGGCGGAAAATTAAACACGAATGGGAAGATCAACAAATATACCCGAGTTTACAGGCTTACGAAGGGGTACTTTTAGGGGCTTTCACTTCTCTGGGCTGTTTTTCCTTTAACAGGTAATTTTGCCCGAAGTTTCGAAGACTTTGAGGCCACTGCTTATTCTTGAAATTCTGGGAAAGAAACTTCGAGTGACGGAGAACATTTTACCAAGAGAATGAACACATCAACAAATGTACAAAAACGATTACATTATTTTAAACAAATATTTATTTTAATAGCTGGTAAAGTTACGTATTTATTTGTAGTGTAAATAAAATCGAATCTCGGATTTATCTTCAATAATACAAAAGCCCATGATATCTGCATAATTTCAAAACAAATTTTTCAGGACTGTGCAATAAATGTCGCTAGCGCCACTACTAAAACAGGAGTTCTGATTGCAGTGAGGTCGATTTTACCAGTACTATCAAGCTATAAAGAGGGGAATTTTGCAACCTCCTGCATCAATAATTTCTGAAACTTCCTCTGCTGGTTCGGAATTTATGAGGGAGGGTGTTAAAAAAAAACACACACACATGAATATGAGGTACAACAAGCATATATATATATATAAAATACCTATAAAGGTACACCGGGGACCGCGGTAACACAGTGGTTAAGGTGCTGTGCTACAAATCGGAAGATCGCCGGTTCGATCCCAGCTGGTGTCATTAGATTTTTCATTGACATAAAATCCTTCCGATCGCACTATGGCCCTGGCGTCGACTCAGCCTCTAACAGAAATGAGTACCAGGGGTATTTCCTGAGGGTAAAGGCGGCCGGTGCGTAAGGCTGACAACCTACAACCATCCTGTGCCATTGTCACGAAATCTGGGAACCTTAACTTCCTCGAACCCTCTGGGCCTGTCCAGGCCTGTAATGGGACTGCTTTATAAAGGTACACCTTACTTGCAAATTTCCCTTTTTCTGCCGCGGGCCCAAAAAACGACACCTAATGTATGTATATTATATACTGCACTACGTCCTGCAGCTAGTAATTATGATATGTACGACTGCTTAAGAGATGTACAAACATTGAGGTAATTTTTCTGGGGGGGGGGGGGAAATTTGAATTTTCGTTCCCAGTACCTTCTTAAAATCTCATTTCTTGATTTGTTAATAAAAGTGCCATACCTTCTTTAAAGTCGCTACTACTTACGTCTTGTGACGTCTACAAGGAAATCTACTGGATTCAGCAGTAGGAACACATACGTATTTGGTTGTGAAGAAAGTTAGTTCAGCAAAATATATATTTCAAATAAGCACACAGAGAACAAATTGAAGCTCAGAGCATAATGTCATTGTTTGTAATTTCTGCCCGAATTATACAATTTACGAAAGCTACAAGCTATAATACTAGGAACAGTGATGGACCATAACAAGAACTGTACAGTGTAGAATTCACTGACAGCAGGGAGGCACTTATGCTGTTGTGAAGCTCCACACTCTGCAGTCAGAAACATTGCGATGTTGTTTTCCAATTTTTACGAGTCCCACTTGGGCAACTCTATGATCCTCTTTAGTGGCTACTGCTGTGTCTTATTAGTTCTGGCTCTTCTGCTTTTCGGCCCCCATATAGGAAGTTTCAAAACTTACTAAACCTTCCAACCCAGATCAAAGTGAATTGGCAAAATATCGCTGTCCTTCAATGGTAAATCTGTTGATGAATAACACTTTGCTTTCTCTCAACTTGTGAAGACAGAATGATACTCCGTTTGCCGTTTGAAACACTATGGTTAGGATAGGCACCACTTTTTTAATGTTAAGCAAAGAATAAACAATTATATATCTGAACATTAATAACTGAAAGATCCTTGAAGTGGAGACAAAGCGTGTCTTCTGTGGTGTCGAAACTGTGTTTTTAAGTCGAGCGTAGACAGTTACTTCATGCGTATTTACTTGATATCCCGAAGGATTCTGCACTAACTGGGATCATTGAAGACTCTTGCGGAAACTATACTTTCTCACGTATTGCATACAACACAAAGCTATGCATTACTATGATTTTTAAGATGTAAATAAGATTACGAATGAAGCGGTATGTTAGGAAAGTAAATGGAGACGGACATGTTACTATTTTCAATGGGCTTCTGGCTAGACCTTGACATGAATCCGTCAGTTTCTGAGACCGCCCTCTCTTTTCAAGCAAATGCTGATATGTCTGTAAAGTTGAGAATTGCTACTACAAACTTGTCACGCGGCCCTGTCCATTTATTAGCCTACATGGTTTCCTGGTGAGGTGTAAAAATAGGTTTAAGAAATCACCATCGTGCGTGTGAATTCTTACGTAACAACGTTAGAACCATCTGACCGATTAAAAAAAAAACTTGTTTTACACACTGTACAATTAGAGCATACATCAACGCCGTAGCTGCCATTTTGTTGCTGCCAGTATTAACAAAATGGCGACTGAACGCTAAAAATTTCAGGCTGGATCGACAACAGCAACATTTCACTATAAATCCTGAAATGGTATCTCGCAATAGACTTGTCATATAGGCAGCTGTGTCTTTATGGAATGTAAAACAAAGCTGGTGACCAAAAAACATCCTTTAGTTTTGGATTGATGTGGTGAAGAGTAAGTAATTGCGGCTCTGGAACTGAAATTTGGTACCAACTGCGATAACGACCGTAATGTGCGTTATACGAGTATACGGGCTACTGTTGGCAGATCAATAGTTACAAACGTGGCAACAAAATGAATTCTTATGTCATATTTAAAAAATTCGGCGTATACAATAACAGTACTTAGATAAAACAGGAAAGTAGGCCGATTCCGGTGGCCTTGTGATCTGATGTCTGCAACCGCTTGGTTGCTGGGATAGCAGGCTTAAATCCTGCTGAGGGCATGGATGTTCGTCTCTTGTGTTTATTTTGTGTTGTACAGGTAGCGTCTTCTGATGACTCGTTCAGAGGAGTCATATCAGCTGTGTGAGTCTAAATGTGTGTGATCTAGAAGCCTCAAAGATGAGGCAGTCAAGGCCCGATTTTGGATGTTGTGCCACACAAAATAGGAAACGATGCTTTCTGATTTATGCCGGAAACCCTTTCAACAACAACAACAACAACAACAACAACAACAACAACAACAACAACAACAACAACAACAACAGCAACAGCAACAACAAATTTGTTGATCATTGCACTACACAGGAGTCGTAGTAGCGTAGTTGGTATAGCGAATACGATACGGGCTGGACAGCCCGGGTTCGAATCCTGGCAGGTCGAGAGAGGCTCTTGTGACCACCTAGCCTCGTACTCGGTGGGTACAATTGGTAAGGGGGTCCTTTCCCGGGAGTGAAGCGTCTGGGATGTGAAATTAACCATTCACCTGAATCTAGTGCTGAAGTTAAGAATGAGTGGAGCCTTACCTCTATTCCCTCTATATGGCCTCATGGAGTGCACGGGTAAAACTTTATCTTTATTACATTACACAAGTCTGTCCGTACAATACTTGGTGTTTGCAGAATACAAATTTTTACCTTTCAATACATTTGGTCATATCTTATAATTATGTTTTTTGCACCGTGGTTTGTAATATAATTTTGCAATATAAATCCACAAAATGCACCTTGTCTAAATTAATATTTTAGTTTTTAATTTTGATATCTTGTATATGTTTGGAACCCGAGAGTTCATCTTCAGGAAGACGGTTGTGTACACAGGTACGGTATAATGTGTTTTACGTGCATGAGAATAAGCACGCAGGTAAAACACTTTATACCACACTTGTATGTACAACCGTCTTCCTGGAGATGAACGAACCCTCGGGTTCGAAACAGGTACAAGACATCAAAAATTAAAAATTAAAATGTTAATTTAATAAATGTGTATTTTGTTGGTTTATATTTTATAATCTCATCATTACTACTACTAAAATACTGAAATTATGATCTCCGATCCCTGTTTGATTAATTATTTCTAGTCTTCTTGACCGAAACCCAAAATTCGAAATCCTTGACGATGAGTGGTTAGGCTTACACACTGACTGATAAGAGCTCCAGGGTACGATCCTGGTACCCTCTGGCCACGAGACTGGGCCGCTTCAATGCCGATCTGCGTGTGATCGTTGAGAAAGCAATTCTTTCCCTAATTGCAAAGCATTTCACGATAATCCAACCAACTGCGATATCTTACAAACACGCAGACTCCAACAGACACATACGTAGAATTATGTAATAGGCAGACAGCCGTTGAATATGAGAACAAATACAATATCTTCTTTCATGTCAGTACAATTGTCAAAGAACGTACTAATGCCTACATAATTACGTCTAATGCGGCATTTCTGCGAAAATATGTTTCCAAGCAATTCCCTCTTATTTCGGTAGAGAATAGAAGCAGATAATTAATGCATTCTGCTTTCTGGAACTATAATATAAACAAGCTATTCTTTGTAGTAAATTAATAACAGCTTAAATTGGTGCTGGGAGAGGAAATTATACAAACTTGCAATACGAATGTTTTCGTCTCTGTCGACATTTCGCATTCTGTGTTCCTTCCTGCGATATCTGAATGCCTTCAGAGTATCCAGACAATTCACAAAAAGCACTTGTACCTCCCATACATCACTCCTATAGAGGAGACTGAATAACAAGGAAATGAATTAATTCTTATGCGAATTCAAATTGACAGATATGAAAACTGCAACGATTTAGAATGGAAGTATCGGAGCGTATCTTGCTAATAGAGGAATGAAAGTAAACGGTTGCAAATGCATTCACTAGCAAGGAAGAAAAATAAGTGGAAGTGAAGAAATAAAATGGAAACAAAGAAATGAAGAATGAAAAAGGTAAAAATATGTAGAAGGCAAGAAAGACAATAAAGGAGGGAAGAAAAGAAGGAAAATGCGCACATACGAGTAAATAAACAAATGGGATAGAAGGATACATCAATAAAAGGAGCGAAAGTACGAAAAAAGAAATAAACAAACGAAAAAATAAAGAAGGCAGCAGTGAGAAATAAAGGAGCACATAAATAAAGGAATAAAAGTTATAAAAAATATACGTAAAGATGGGTAGAAAAATAAAAAAAAGAATAAATGAATGAATGAATGAATGAATAAATAAATAAATAAATAATAAAAAGAAAATAACAAAATTAAAATGAGAGACTGTGTATTTGTGAATCTAATTGTAGCCATGTGTGAATACAATTGCAATCATTTGAACAACTTTACAATTTTTTCTACAAATTTTCTTTCTTGTGTGTTTGAATTATGTTCCAGCTCTTGTAAAATCCATAAAGTAAATCTATTTGGTATTTCACATCTGTCTGCTGTGTCCGGTTATGTTGTAAGGTACAAAGCGCGGAGTACCCACACACAGTGGTATCGAGATTTCAAATCCTTGTTGGGAATCCTAATAATATGAACCAACTGGATGCACTATTTACTCTTAATGTATTTCAATAATAACCCTCTACATGTTTCGAGCAGGCTTGCTGCTTATCTTTAGTAGGATCAACTCTGTATAAACAGCAATTGGTATAGCCAACATAACGCATGACTATACAAATTGCTGCTTATACAGATTTGATCCTCCTAAAGATAAGCAGCAAGCCTGCTCGAAACACGTAGAGGATTATTAGTGAAATAAATTAATAGTAAGTAGTGCATCCAGGTGGTTCATATTATACAGATATATCACGATGTACGGTCAACAAAACATTAAAAATAAACCCTGTTGTGAAATTGACAATTTGCCAGCTGCTTCCGTTTTATTTTCTGATACTTACAATCTATAATCGACATGACCTCCGCGTGATAAGATTTCCAGAGCTGTTGCAAAGAATTCATTTCCCGAGAAGGCATTCTGTCTCATAAGACAGCTGTGGTCTTAACCTTGAAATAAATGGCTACACAAATGAAGTGAAAAATTCAGCGTTCTGAACCATCCAACCGTGTAATGTGCCAGATGTTACACAGCGTTTGCAAGAAACATGTTACTTCCGTCTTCGGAACCCTGATGATGAACTGCTTTATCCTGGACTGTAGCTGACCACACTGCCATTAAACTAAGGACCACAATAAGAACCTTCGCCCTGAAAACCGTCAATATTATGCGTGATTTAAAACTTCTGATGCTTTGTAAAAGAGATCAGCGATCTTGGATTTTACACAGCATACACTGGTAATTCCATACCAACGTATCGGAACAACATATCGGTCCCATCTTTAAAGGCAAGGCAAACTGCGTAACCCTTTAACCTTTTGGCGCCGGAATTATTTTTTTTTATTTTAGCACACCTGTATATAAAATGTGAATAATACAGGAACAAAATACGTTAGAATTATGAAAAAAAACTACATTTTAAAGAGAAAAAAACGGAGAGTATACACCATGTTTAAAATATTCAGTACATATATTTGTTGAATAAATGTATAAAGTGCAACTTTAGAGGTTAGCTGTGCGGTACGACCACTATAGTTGTCATTAGGCGTCAAAAGGTTAAGAAGGGACTGAATCCCAGAACAGCCCAGATCTCAACCGTAAACTCATTATGTACTTTCAAAATAAAGATAATCCGCATTTATTTTCTGAAGGAGCCACTAATTAACTTTCGAATGCTATTCTCAAGTGATATCGTTTCCAGTACACCTATACCACATTTCTTGAGTGATCCTCAGTATCCTAAAAGAAATAATCCTGCCAGTTCATGTTAAATGCGAGGAACTATTCATGACTTCTCAGCACCCTGTGATCACACGTTGCTATGGAATCATACAAAGAGAAGCTTCTTTAAACGTAAAACAGCATGAAAAGCGTCAATGGTTTGCGACATAACGTGCTTCTGAATATACTGATATATCTTGTACTTATGAAAGAGGAATGGGGAAGGCATGGATTAAGTGCTCTGTGGAAGGAAGGTGTGGGAACTAAGTTGAAGGTAATGAAAGACCTTTGTCTCATCCCACTACTCTCCTCAAATTCAACAGCACGAATACAATTGAAAGCTCATGTAATGTGGGAGCTGGTGATCAAAGTTGCGTGCCTCTTGAAACGAGTGAACAAAGCTGAGCGTCTGCCTCAGAGAACATTGATCATTTTGGTTGTCACAAATGATACTATGCAATATGATGTCTGTTCGTAGCTGCAGAACTTTGATAGGAGAAGAGAACAACAGAAACATCTGAGGAGGCGTTTTTGATATCGATAAAGGGAACTGAATTGTTATGCAAAAGGAGAAACTACGACATAAGGAAATTTCTATCATACATGAATGTAAGCATAAAATGATGGAACGCGGGATCATTGGAAGCGTGTACCAAATTTGTGGCTGCATTTATCAAGTAATTTTAATAATATCTTCTCGGGCACACAGCTGCGTCAAGGTGTAATTTTGATTCACAGAAATCATACTAATATACAACGAAATGGAAGAGAGGAAGGAGTCAAGGCAGTTTGAAAATAAGTTGGAGGCATTAGAAAGAAGGGAATTCAGTGATAAAAATTACAATTACTGCAGTATCAGTCTGGCATATTTCACGGCGACAAAATTCAATAAAGTCACTTGACGCTGAGAGCAGCATCATGTGGTTTAAATCAAGTGAAGTTTCAGGTATCGTCTTTGTTTACAGCATCAAGTTTAGGTATCGACAACTTTGGTGGAAGTGAATCAAACGAAGAGACAGTAAGTCGGAGAAGATTTTACTGAACGTTACTGTAAAAATGAACTAATTGTTTTTAAATAACGAAATTTATTACAAAAACTGTTCAATGTATTAGTCTACGAACTTAATTCACGTTCGAAAGCGAAATGTTTTTACAGAAACTGCCCAATTTTTGCGTTAAAAGCAACGCCAATTTAAAACTAAAATATATGCTATTCAGTGACCAAACGTGTTGCAGAAACAGTTCATAGTATCAGAATGTGAAGTGAATCTACAGAGTGGGGCAAAATATCCTCCCTACTTTCAGTAGGGCATTGTGAAGGGAGGGGAGACCGTAGAAGGGTGGGGGTTGAGCTCGAAAGGTGCAGGTAGTTGGGGAAGTTCCCGTTACAATACTCCTCAGTCGTAAAGATGGTGTGGTCCAACGAGCAGCGCGCATTTGCCGTCGAAACCTACTTTTCGCAAAGTCACTCTATCGTAGCGGTGCAGCGTGCGTTCCGTACTCGCTACCAAATCCCCCCCC
>Ga0136643_10012950_pt1 | contig 12449 bp, 4 predicted proteins | sample TergutLab28metaG_FD_96883 | JGI IMG/M metagenome (GOLD analysis project Ga0136643, IMG submission 96883) | Labiotermes labralis P1 segment gut microbial communities from Petit-Saut dam, French Guiana - Lab288 P1 (version 3) (version 3) | ecosystem: Host-associated > Arthropoda: Insects >...
TTGCAGTATTTGGAACCGCAAGAAGCCCCCACTTTTCTCTGGCCATTATCTCCGTAACCGTTCAACTTTGGATATAGGTCTTTTGGGTTATATCGGTATACTTTAACATAAAGAACAATCTCTCGAAGTCTGGCACATTCCTCCTGGGACACCCTGTATAAGTGATATCAATAAAGTGCAACATTTCAAAGTAACTGTTCAAAAATCCCACCAGCGACTTCAATGCACATTTCAACGTGTATCTCTCCTGAGGTCGTCTTGGCGTTCTTGCTTTATGCTGGCAGCACTATTCATAATGCGAGCGACCAATTCGTCTCTTGTGTTTACTTTTTCTTTGTAGACTTCGCTTTTCATCCACCTCCACAGACAAAAATCTAATCTGTACGCGCCAACTTCAAACAGCTGCATCTCCACACCTATTGATAATTGGACGCGTGTTTATATGAACTTATTTACACCGAATAGTCCATACTACCACCTCCTAAAATATTTACTATTCTTCCTGAAACACCCTGTATGTAAGCCTAAACTGCCACACACTTAGGATGTACATACACAGTATCATCTGTATAGTTTGGGGAGACTCAGACCAAGGCTGCCAAGAATTACTGATAATCTCGGATTAAGCAGATTATGGCAAGTTACAATATGTAATTACGTTGTATGATATGATTTTTATATATGTAATATTGTATTAGAATAGTATTGTATACAACAATATAACAGATATAATAATAATAATAATAATAATATAATGAACACTATGATTGTTAAATTGTAAAGAGACGAGAACCTTACCTTACATTGATGACGCAAAAATACACAAATGAAACTGCTGAAAGAAAGGGCAGCAACATATGAAAGTCACGTGTGTTTACAGAGATAACGTCTTTCGTCTGTATTCTGCACCCAGCGTGGAAACGTCCTTGACTCTAGCTCTTAAGTTCGGATAAAACGGAAACTCGAAAAATCGGGACTCGGAGAACTGAGGCTGTATTATGCATTACATTTAAATCTCTAATTCTTTGTCGCTTAAGTCACGTTAAATGAACACTCCAGAAAAGCAAGCCATATGAAGGATTAACAAAACGTGATGCTGTTTTACCGGGTTCCAACAAAGTTGTATGACTCGAGAACACACAGAATTTTGACCTGTTCAACGGTGTATATTTAAAAACAATACACACCGTTGAAAAGGTCAGATTTACATAAAGTCGGTGAGTAAAACATATTCCAACGACAGTTTAGAAAATTTGGTTATGAAAATGTAACTTAACTTCATACACACAAAATGCGTAACTTCTTTAATTACAGTGTTAGTGATTATCACGCTATGACAGTTGTTTAGGAAGAAGCAAACCTGAGGACAGGGACCGGGCCTGTGACCGGAACATCGTGACCTGCATTTAAATACGTACGATGGATAAGGTCCGAAAATTTACGAGTTGGAAGTAACAAAATCTTCAGAAAACCAAACAAACTTTGGTGACATTACCAAGAGTGGCTCCAGCAATCTGAAACTGATGTCAGCCTCCCGGACTCTTTTCGGAGCATAGCATGTTCAATTTTGGCACTGTCATCTGTGTTCCGTCTATTGCGTTCTTCTGGTATCGACGACAAATGAGGACTTTGACATTGCCTCTAACAGACCAACACAAGGAAAAATCCGTAACTATGCCAGCATTTTCTCCTTTGCAGGCACAGTCATGTCTTGTAAATCGCTTGTAGCAACTCTGAATAGATAGGTCACTAGATGGATTCTTCCCTTTCTTTGACCGAAACTGTCGATGACCTGTCACAGCATGTTACTTTACATGGTAATCTAATAATGAAACGCCTTTCCGCCTCTCGCGCTATTTTATATTACCTAGCGGCTAGTTACCAAAGTAAATAATTTTTTGTCTATCTTTCAAATTGGTTTGTCGTGAACGTGCTGCCAATGGCACACGAAATTCTAGAGATAATGTACAGACAGCTTATACGTGAAATGGGCGCACTACGCTACAAGGCTGGAAGTCGCGGGCTCGATTCTTGATGGTTACATTGGAATTTTTCATTGGCGTAATCTTTCCTGCCACACTATGTCCTAGGGATCGACTCAACCTCTGACAGAAATTAGAACCAGCAATATGACAACCTTACGACCTTCATATATCGGCTTTCTCAAAATCTGGGAGCCTCAAAACCTCCTGGAGCCCTCTGGATCTGTACTGGATTTGCTTGACTTGCAGCTGGATGTAATATACTCCTTACCCGAAGTACCACCGCTGATACGCACTTTATGTATCAGCAGGGGTCATTGACCTTAATGACAGTGAAACTATTTTGTATAAACTTGCAAGGTATTATCACTTAACACAGGATGTACTTAGCATTGTCCTGCAGTGGTAAGTATCATAATTGTCTTCCGTCATAAGAATATGTTGTTACGTGGACATGGTTCACCGTCTGAGGCTTACGATTGAAATCAACACAGACAATATCAAGAGAAACGTAACTGATTGGCACTCTTGACGGAGGCAAGGTCAGATACCAGCATGTCGTATGTAACAGGTTGATTTCAGAAAATGGAAAATGTCCGTCGTAATATGTGTATAAATCACCAGCAGAAGTACAAAAAATCGCACGTTTCTTCCATACATGCTGAATTACTAAGTTTACATAACTTATTCACAGGAGTATTATTGACTCTAAATACCTGTGTTTGCTAGTAAGAATTTTCTAATCTTTTTTTTTTAAGTCTTTACTTTTTTCGTTTATCCATGCCGTTAAAAAAAAGTATTTTATCGTGTAAATTAGCATATCGGAAATATAATTTTGTAACTGCACTCGTTCTTAATCTCGGTACCAAATTACGTTTAGGGGTCAGTTTCAAGCTCCACGAACTTTGCCTTCAGAAAGTGTACCCCCGTTTGACTGGTTGGGCTCTCCTGGCAAGAATTATTCCTCCTGCCTCTGATTTCGCGTCGCTTTGGACGTCCATCTTCTAGTCTACTGACAGTACCGATTGCACTATCCCGGCTCACAAGAAGCTTGGATGTGTGTATGTGGCCTCTGAATGCTTCCTCGTGCTTCATTTTCCGCTTTTTGTCAGTAATCACCACACCACTCTGCGTAAGACCATTGCACAGAATGTGGCTCCACGAAGAATTGTCCAAAACGAAAAAAGGCTAAACTCAAAACATGAAGAGTCAATTTCTCCTGCTAGGAGTTTCGACAGAGGTAGCTACGTCGTCTTGTGGGCTGTAGCTGGTTTGTGTCGATGTATTAATGTTACAACAATAGACCGGCACCCGTGCGATGGTTACTAAATGTTAAAAACTATTCCAAGAATTCCTAGTGTATAAACCTGTAAAGCATACTGAAATATGTACGTTTTATAACAGAAAATTTTGATATAAAATGTATGAGATGTAAGGCTGTCACAGATATTTTCTGGCAAATCCTCTTTTGAACGTCTGCGTCACGTCAGGAACTTGTCTACAGAAATAAGTTTGGAGTGTGAGCTGACGTCTGAACGTAAGACCTGCTGACACTTGAAGAACAAGAGCGGTATAGGATATAGACAATACTATTTCGAATTGCTTCTTCATGTTTCACGAAGAGAATATTTCCGAGCGTCAGTGATGAGAGAGAACCTGTCGAGGATTGTATATCTTTAGAGGATAAGAGATTTTGAAATTCCATATTGAGTTTGGGGGCGCGCATGTAACTTTACGTAAAATCTTGAGCTAGGAACATAAACACAGCAGTAATGTATATTGTTATGTCACAAAAAGCACATAAAGTGGACGAGTGATAAAGAGGTAATGTACGACTCTGTGTCTGCATGTTTAGTTTCCCAAGCCAAGTATCAGATTTTTATTCAATTTTCTGTTAGGGTATACACTAAAAGTTTTGTGATAAATTTTAATTTTCCAATTAAGGGTGTGTGCCCCTGTCCAAGACATGAAGCTCTATAGGAAGTAGATTTATAGCTGCCGGTCATTTCCAACCTAGACACCAGATGTAATCGAGTGGTGAACTTCACGCTACGGTCGGTTTTCCCCGGGAAAGGAACGCGGTACCCATTGAGTAGGAGGATGGGTGGTTCCCAGAACCAGTCTTGACGGTTCTTAGAGACCAGAAACTTCCTAGCTTGTATCGGGATTCTAGCCACGGACTGTTCAACCCGTCGCAGGTCGCACCGACTACGCTAGTCTGGTTGCACTGTGTGGTGTATATACATTACAGAATTGAAACTGTGTCTGTCAGGTTCCGGAGTCTCGTTCTCTCTTCTTTGTGTGTTGCAAGGTAAGGTGGCAAAGTATATGCTACCTCGGTCCCGTTAAAGTTTGTATCTGTAACGGAAGGTTTGATATCGATGCTTAGATATAGACTATAGCTGCTGTTCTACAGGGAGCACAAATTAAATTTTGTCACCCTTCTCAAAAATGGCACATTATTACACGTGAATTAGGTCAGTGTGACATGCGAGCATACAGCCAGCAGATCTGCATTTTCTTCCTTTCACTAAGTTGTCACTCTGGGCGCCACCTTCTGAAATATGCTTGCTGATTTGTGTATCGGAGCCATAGTTTGGATTTTGTAAATGGATTTATAAGTCTGATATTGCTCTGCTACCATTCTCTTGGTCAAAACACATCTATTTGTTTCCGTTTCCTTAATTTATTTTGAGTTCAATGTTGATAAAAATCCAACCAGATGCAACAGTATGCAGATATTTATTTACTGCAAAATCACTCTACATATTTCGGGTGTCACAGCACCGATCATCAGGAGTATTAAAAACTGTAACCGCAGCCTCCGGTGCAGCTACTTCCCTCCAACGTGGCCACGTTGGAGGGAAGTAGCTGCACCGATATTATGACCTTTACCGGAGGTTGCGGTTACAGTTTTTAGTACTCCTGATGGTGGGTGCTGTGACACCCGAAACATGTAGAGTGACTTTGCAGTAATTAAATATCTGCATACTGTTGCATCTGGTTGGACATTTATTAACATTGAATAACGATGCACGGAACCATGAGTTTAAAATTTATTTTGAGTTATTTGATCTTGCGGACATCTAGATCTCTGACGACAAAAACGTTACTCTCCTTCGGAAGGAAGGGTAACTATTACCCAGTGCCGCAAAGTTACATTTCAGAAGAAAGAAATACTTATTTGATTTATTTGCTGCTTTTTCTTGGGTTAGTTTAAGTTTATTGAAGATTTGGGGTTATTTGTTGAATGTAGATGTTCATTTTTGTCAAATTAGGTGTTCAGGAAATATAGGCGACCATACTGATAGTACTTTTTCAGACTGTGACCGGTCTGTTTGCGTTTCAAAACATCACATACAATCTCGCTTTTCATTTTTTCGATTGAACCTGTCGTCACAGTATACATCAGTTATATTTGTGCTATCTTAGAAGTCTACGCCGTAGATATTTATTGTTCCGTTTTCTCAGCATATTCTGCAATCATATCCATGATCAGTTACTCCGACGGGATCAGCTGACGCCACAAGTAAACACATATGTTCCCTCAAGTGCCTGTTCTTGCGTATTCCTACACAAGCCCACGTTTCTGGTTACATAATGGCTCCTGGCGATATAACTTGTGTTCTGTAATATTAGTTTCTCAGATTAGAGATTGTAGATTATAGATTCGGTTATATTATGAGTTTCTTATCAGAACTAGCCAAGGATGTCAAAGTTCACGACAGTAATTTTTCTGTTCATAGCTTGTAAAATTTCGATTCCATTACGTATTGCGCTGTTTGGGAGGACGGTGTTACACTGAGCGTTGGAGGACTTTACGTGGATTTTGTATTGCATAATACAGTGTAAATTTGTGATCAGAACAATAATTGTGAAGACCATGCTAAAAAATATAGAAAGATAATGAATATTTGGAGTGGAAAAAATGCCAACTGTTGTTTGAAATATGAATTATCTTTCATTTCATTTGTTTTTCTCTATAAATGATTTAATTTCAGGTAATCTTTGATGTGTATTAAATTCATATGCATCATACATCATGAACCTTATTAACCTCAGTAATGAGCAAGAATAAACCTGAAATGATATTATTAAATGCATTCGGTGTCAAAAAATACAGCCTACCACGCCGAGAGGATTGATAACATTCCCTTCTTTGAACCTTTGTCGACTTTCAGTAATCGGAGCGTAGAATTGAATTTTTTGTCACGTTTGTTGGCAGACGCTAGCACTGAGAAGAGTAGATAAGTACGAGGGGACGGAATATTTAAACTTCATTAAATGCCATTAAATTCCCTTATCAGTCACTTAATCACCATTATTTTGTTTTATTAGATCTTTCGTTCTGCATCTTCCGTACATCCTCCACAGAAAATGCATCGTCTTGAGAAGCTGAAAGACTCCTTGAAGAGTCCAGAAACTTTATTCTTCTGCTCACGGCGCCCCATCATCAGAACATGTAATATGCTATTTTAATTCAGCCAAAACCTTGTCACCTTCTTGCTTAAACTCCAGCTAACCTATACAGTCCACTTTAGAAAGAAACCTCCAGTGCTGGAATTTGCGGGAGATGTACTTCAGCTCATTGGTAGTCTCCATCGCAGGAAAAAAGAAAAGTGTGGATGCCATATTCGACCCTGCGAGTCTGTTATTGGACGAAAGTAACCGGGGTCTGCATTATTGTCACAAACCAAGCTTTTTTTGTGTGTTGGGATAAACACGACTCTTTCAATGTTTTTATGACCCTTGTTTATGGACAGCATCGTTAAATATACATTAAATAAATAAACAAATAATAATTATTAATTTGTAACATTCATACCTGAAGAATAAAATCCAACCAGCAGCAACTCGAGAACCAGACGGCCTATGTGGTAACCAACGCTATCGTCGTGAGCTTCTGATGATGGGCATAATGGTGCCCAAAACATGTTGAGCCTAACATAAGCATAATAAAGTAGTAAGTGGCATCTAGTTGGATTTTATTCTTCAGTTATCAAGATGATGCACGGTCCAATACGTATCAAATTTGTAACATTCATTTATTCGAAGCTGTAGGTCACCTGCTACTTTAAGTAGAACAAATTTACCCATCGCTTTATTAGTCCGTACCATGTCAAGCGTTCCCAAACCCTGTGCCTGTTACAAGATCTAAATCTAAAAAGGACAGAGTTTTTACAAGCGCCATATAAAATATTTTATACCTTTTGTCCTGAGACTACGCTTGCACCAACTTCCTCTTATAATTGAACTGTTTTTTATTTTCTCTTCCATTTTGTTCCAGGTAAGGAAATGATCTGGGTGGTACGCAACCAGCACGCAAGTATCAGGCAAGTAATATCTGTCTAATTGATGACACAAGCAAGAAGTCTGCCTCCCTACTTTTAGGGTTGTAATATAAATGACTACACAAATGAAATTTTATTATTATGAAGTGAAGCAGCTCAAATTAGTTACTTCTATAACGCTCTGGTAATGTATTAAAATTTTATTTTCGGTTTATATTTGTGATCTTACGCCTATAACAATTGTTGCCTTACGTCTCTCTGGCGAAAACCACAGCTTAATTCCTTGTTTGTTCATTTTTTTTACTTCAAGGCTTTCAGAACGTCGTGTTACTTACTGTCGAAAGACAGAACGATCAGTGAATAAATAATTGCAAAGGAAGTTGAAGGAAGCGATTATATAAACTAATTTTAGACACCACCATGTTAAGTCCCCTGGAGGAACTAACTAGAAATGGGAAGGCCTTCAGTGAGGATAGTGAGGATAGGATCCGATTCAAGATTTGAACCTGAGACCTCCCCAATACGGAGTAGGGGCGTCACCAATTATATGTCGGCACATTCTATTCGTTTCGTGCGATACGAAATATTGTAACTTGTATAAATGAGATATGAATAAAATTCTGAGACATGAAAATGCTTCATGTATACCACAATGGCAGAAATGTGGATTAGTTCTTGAAAGCCTGAGGTTCGCCAGTGTAGTATAAAACAGTTCAATTCCTATCTCGCAGAGAACACATTTACCGTCATTAAAAACATTTTGGTAATCTCATATAGAGAATTAATCATTGTCACATGAAACACACAAAATATATGCATTTTGTGGGCAAAACGCAGAGTTTTTTTTTACGTTCAAGCAGATGGCATATTTGGTACATTTACCACTGAAATGTAGAGGGTTACAAATCATACAATCCTTTTAATTTAACATTCATTTCAGTGTAACATCGTATTGCGTATGTAAACGGACACGTAACGCATGGAAGAAGAAATCCGAACGAGAACGTCGTCTTACACGTTAGCAAAACAATGGTGTTTGTGATCTGTTTTTAATTCAGTGGGGTTATTTTGGCGAATCGATATTTTAAAGAGATTATTGTTCCATATAAATCAACACATTTAAAATTTTGTGTTTTCGGCCGGAAAATGTGGCACTAAACAGAAAGTTGCAATCGTCAATGTCTGCCACACAGGTAACGGAACATGTTGGATGGTGCTGACCTAGCAGCTGCTATTTGATATTCTTTATTTACACTCTTATTGTTACCATTACCATGCAAATATTTATTTCAGTACCGTGTAACAGGAATCCCATACATGTTACGAAATAAATTAGGTAAACTGTATTGCTTGCAGTACTGTGTGTATTGTGGAGTAGGCATTTCGAATGTCGGCGGAGGTTACTGTGATTTCTTTCAGTAGATGTAGATCAGTACATTTCCGACCGAAAGGTTAAAAATTTACTGATTTTTTTTTATTGTTACACCGTGCATGTTGTCGAGTTACTCAATTATTACACCAACCACTGCACATATATAAAATTTATAAAACGTATACATTAAAACATTAAAAACGCTCCGACATGTTTCGGTCCTAAGACCATCATCAGGGAGCTGTATCACGCAACGAAGCACAGAATGCACATCCGTAGCACGGCACTCTTCGCAACATAACATTACACAACACGGCATGCTGCCACAACACCCAACTTGTACAACGAAATTAATCTGTGACTATTTCTAGTGTGACTTTAGTAAGGAAAATATAGCTCCCTGATGATGGTCTTAGGACCGAAACATGTCGGAGCGTTTTAATATTTTAATGTGTAAATTTTATAATTTTTGTATATGTTCAGTGGTTGGTGTAATAATTGAGTAATTTACCGATTTATCCTATGGTTATAAAAATTAAAAAATGCTTTATCATTAGCCCTTTAAAGTCTAACGGTTACGTTTTACTTACTGCCCTGTCTGATATTCTAACTTTCTACGTTTCGAACCATACAAATTTTTGACAGTGGTTTACACAGGTTTTGACAGATTATATCTTAACATATTTTCTATTGTCTCTTCACATATGTACGGAAACAGGAATTGTCAGTCACGTTTTGTTGATGTGGTTTATTTTTGACACTGATAAAAGTCTTAAACGATAGTAAATAATACATTCTAATTTCTGTCCACAGCGTTTTATGTTTTTGTTATGGATCTCAGAAAAACAGCGATTTTTGCCTTCTGTAGAATTAAAAGATTTGTTTTTTTAAACAAGCTGGGGAGTGTTTACTGCGCGGTACGAACCGAGTCTTTAAACAAAATATCCTAGGTTTATGTCCTAAATGGTTACGTTATCTTACAATTTGTCGCACAATCATTTGTGAACATTTTAACATTAAACTCTCTATTATTTCAACATATTTGTTCAGAATAAGTTATATTGCAATGGACTCGTATTATAGATTATTTCAAGTTAAGCAGCAAGCAGCAGTTGGACAAGTGGGTAGGCCATAACTTCTGGTTTTTGGATCGGAATTTCTAAAAAATTTTAATGTGAAATTACATCATATTTTGTTGGAAACGCGCTTTGGTTAGCATGAAATAGGTAGTGTTTTGGGCAAACGGAATTAGCGAGACTTGTATTTCATCATGAAACTGTCAAAATGTTTTCTGGCATTTGTTCGACAAACACTTCACATTAATGCAGGTGGAGAATATTCATGCAACATATTGGCTGGCATCTGTGAATTCTCATTTATTTCGTAGTAGGTATTTGCTGAAAGAAAAAGAAAATTGCGATTACAAGACACGACGTAATTAATTTCAGCCCTCTCTACCTTCCTCGTAATTCTCATGCTCCGTGTCTCTCTTCCTTTCATTCGGACAAATTGTGTCTAATTGTTGGGTGTGCTTTTTTCTACGTAAGCGCATTGTAAAAGGTAATGTGCACCCTGTACAGGCACTGAGGCTCTCTACAGGCCGTACGGCCCATAGGGGGAGTGGAGGTAAAGCTCTACTCTTTCTTAACCACGGCACTAGATGGAGTGAGGGGTCAGTGTCACGCCCCGGCCGCTCTTTACCCCGGGAAAGACCCGGTACCCACTGTACAGTAGGCTGGGTGGACCCCAGGGCCGGTCTGGACAAGTACGGAAAATCTCGCTCCCACCGGGATTCGATCCCCGGGCCGTCCAGTCAGTAGCCAGTCGTTATACCGACTACGCTACTCGGTCCACGTAAGCACATAAAGTAAAATAAGACTATTTTCCTACGTAATTATTTTGCCATTACATCTATAAGTAATTACTGCAGCCCCAAGACGACACTACAGTAGTTACAAAAATTTACTTGGTTAGTCGCCGGCTGGCCACTGTAGAGGCTGTGATTCAATCACAGACCATTTCATGTGGGATGTTTGGAGAACAAGACAGCTTTCTCTGCTAGTGCTTCAGTTTTCTCGTCAGTAATGTTCCACCAGTGCTCCATACATATTCATCTATCTTCGACAATATATAATTTAACAATAAAAGCCTCATAAAATAATTTTAAAAATATACACCTTTATGCACCTTGTCGTACAGTTTCATTATTTTTGTAATCACTATAAGTAAACCGAAATGAATAAGTAGGTAAGTGGTGAACAATTTTCTTTGAACTTCAGACGTAAGTAAGTTGGCCATTAAGTTATAAAACACATATTTTTAGAATACTGTGTCTTCTTACAGGGATTTAAGTAAATGACGATACAAAATTACCATTCATTATTACGCTTGGTAAAGTAAGGAGAGGTTTTTTTTGTTGACTCCAACTCTGACGGATTGGTTGGAACCGTTTCTTTAACAAAGATTCTTCAACCCAAGTTACGTCATATGTGGTTCGAAGTGCGACAACGTTGTCTATATGACATATCAAGACAGATTTACCCATTAACACGTAATTAAATTGGGTTGGTTGTTTACCAGACAATCTGTTTCGACCAAGAAAGAGGGTATTTTTTTATATACAAAAAATTTAAAAGAATTAATGAAATTTGAGAAACAAATGACACTTTAAGGACAGGGTATTTGCACTTGATTGTGGGTGCAGTGTCTGGGTGACAGGAATGTTCAGCAACACATGTGGCGATGAAGGATCCTATAAAAATAATTTTAAGAAACCAAACATTGAAATATGGCAGAACAAAGACCACAACTCTTTCTCCAGACTCTCTTCAAACAAGCAAGCATCCTCCTAATCACTTGACCAGTTGCTGCCGTTCTCTGTTCTTTCGACTCACTGCCTTAGACACAAAGATGAGACCACTCCTGTCAGTCAGCTTCTAAACCGTTATTGTCCTGTCCTTAGGTTCAGACTCAGGTTTCTCAGGTTCCTCGGATTCTTCAAGGGCGCTTTGTTTAAGAATTTCAACAAAATGTTCGAGTATGAGAGTCTGACCATGGCGGTCCAGAAAAGCGACAACAATCTGAGCTTAGTTCTTGTGAATTTGCTCTCTTGGTCTAATATGCAGGGTTCTGGGTACAGGACATTAGCGAAACGACGTAAGTAAGAGATTATTTTGAATTTGAATGACGCCATCCCGTTGTGCATGTGTAATAAATTTTATTGCAAAGTACCGTCTATACACAACAATTGAATATCAGTTGTAGTTTTAAAACTGGTTAATCAGGCTACATCATCAGGCCTACAGAAGAATACCGTCAATTAAGGTACATTCATTAACTCTACCAATGGGATCCCATTATTTACACTGGACCTTTAAGTGCATTTAAAAGCTTATGTTAGCGGTTAAAATACTAAAATACTTTATTTATGTGTACTTTGCAATAAAATGATATTATTTTGCTGCAGTAATACTGGAACTTGTACTATTGCAGCATGGATTTATTCAATCCTAATGGCTTGTGTGTGTTAGTAATCTATATGCTTATGCGTACACACACACACATATATATATATATATATATATATATATATATGTGTGTGTGTGTGTGTATATTTACACTCGTATTTTACGCTTGTATATACACCCCCCCCCCCACACACACACCAACAAACACTGCTGGGTTAAAACAAACGATGATAATTACAGTAAAAAGTTATTCAATGACTATGCATTCTTAAGTCATATATTTTCTAAATTACAAAGCTGCGTGTGTGCTGTCTGTCTAGAAGAATATAAATTACAA
>Ga0136643_10012952_pt1 | contig 12448 bp, 9 predicted proteins | sample TergutLab28metaG_FD_96883 | JGI IMG/M metagenome (GOLD analysis project Ga0136643, IMG submission 96883) | Labiotermes labralis P1 segment gut microbial communities from Petit-Saut dam, French Guiana - Lab288 P1 (version 3) (version 3) | ecosystem: Host-associated > Arthropoda: Insects >...
CACACACACACACACACACACACACACACACACATTATCACTGCCACTTAAAAGACAGGAACGAAAATGTATCCAGAGCCCCCCCCGCCCCCAAAAAAAAAAAAATTTACGTAATAAATTTACGCAGTAAGACAATTAAAAATTATACTACTGACCAATCAGAACTGATGGCTTTATTTCTTGGACAACAGCTCTCAGATCCTTCGTCACTGCATGGTCTTTTGCATAGAATATTTGGTGACCTGGTAAATCAGAAAGACAGATTATTACTTTATGTGGTACTATACAAACCGTAGAGGTAATTCAAAAGATTGGATATGGCCAAACCTTCAAGTTTGCCTTCTGGCCTGTTTTTAGCCAGGAGTCCATCAATGTCTACCATCCAAATTTTGTCTCTCGCATCCTCTGTAGATGTTCCTTCAACCTGCATAGCTTTTACTGTTAAGTCTGCAATCCCTATTGCTGCTTCTCCTGCTCCCAGAAACAGGAACTTGTTATCAGACAAACGGTTATTTGTGATACGGCGAGATGCCAAGAGACCAGCAACAGCTACTGATGCAGTTCCCTGGATGTCATCATTGAATGTGCAGTATTGATCTCGGTACTTATCCAAGAAACGGAAGGCATTGTGGTTTCCAAAGTCTTCAAACTATAAAAAATTGACAAAATTATTACAAGGTTATATGCACTGTTATTGCGGAAGCTATTCTGCAAATCCATTCTATAAATGAACATTTCTGATCAACAGTGTCTAAAGGACATGCCTCTTCCAACCTGAATTAGAGTATTCTGTCCATATCTTTTGACGACAGCTTCCATAAATTCATCAATAAAGTGGTCATAAGCAGCACCTGTGACTCGTTTATGACGCAGCCCAACATACAGGGGGTCATCCAGTAGTTGCTAGAAATAAAAAGGGGGGTACAAAAAGTTGTATATTGAAATTACAAATGCAGAATCAAAAAAAGGGCAGTTCTTTAGTTTGATGTTCAAGATAAAAACATTGTGAAATATCTATGGAATCAACATCTCAGAATGGTATGCTTACACAACCCAACAAAATTCTAAAGGATATGAAAACTGATGTCTAAAACAGATGTGAAGACAAAATTAAAATAAAGGAAAAGCATTTGGATTAGAAAAACATGGACAGCAGAACTCCATGGCACAGTGTCCTCCTTCAGAAGCTAAAGTCCCTCAAATAGTCATAAAATTCTCCGCATTTTATGAAACCCAAAGGTTTATTGTTGTATTCACATGAGCTTGCCACTTGTCCCTTTCCTGAGCCAGACAACACACAGATGTAAAGGAGGGTTAGAAATTAGGTAAATATGCATGCACACAAACATGTGAACTTTCATTTACCTGAATCATAACACACACTATATTTACTGCAATTAACAATGAAATTATGGTTAAGTGAGAATATGTTTACTTCCCTGCATTGACAGGAACAGACCCTGAACCTGAAGATGTAGGCAGGATGCCCCTCTGAAACCTATCTACCAAACTATGTGGTGTCACATCTCAAAAGACAGTAATCTTTATCAGTATAGGTTCCATGAGGAATTGGTTAGTTTAAGCATGGATTGTAGGTTGTCTGACAATTCATAGGACTGTCTGTGGTCCTGCCAATCAAGTGGCTCTTGTTCCACCTTGGGACATCTGATAGCACAGAGCAACAGTTCACAGGACAGTTCCAACAACTTGAACACTACTTAAGGAATGACAGTACAAGTAATAAATGCCAATGGGGCAATGATATAATAACAATAATGAAATGTTTACAAATTTATTTATGGTTTATTGAATGACACTGTCAGCAAATCAGACTATATAGCATCAAATGGTAGGATGATGACCAAACAGTAAACTTCCCTGACATGATCATGGTAGCAGCCATGCTCTAATTTGAGGTAAGCATCCTGGCATTTGGTTAGATGGACTGAGGAAGAAATGATAAAATTAAATCTGTACATTTCAGACCACACATGGAAAGAAACACAGTCCGACAATTATATAATGAGACTGATTTTATTTTGACCAAGATAGAAGTGCTATCTGTGAAGCAATGCATGCCATCCATGTGACCAACCTTCATCTGTAATCTGGCAACACCGCAACACCCCACGCTGAGCATGACGGGAAATACGGCGCCATGTTGTGCAGGTAGTGAGAGGACGTGGTTACAGTATCGGCATGGAGCAGAGACTGTGGAATTGATGAGACAAGTGTATGGGGATAATTGTTTATCTCATGCAAAGATATTCAGGTGATATGCACAATTCAAAAGTGGTGTGGAAACAATTGAAGAAGAAGCCAGGCCTGGGTATCCATTTTCTGTTTGTAATGAGGGACTCACTGCGAAAGTGAGAAAATGAATACAAGAAGAATGTTGCGTGACTGTGAGAATAATGGCTGATGAGTTTGGTGTTAACTTGGGAGATGATTTGTCAAATCTTAGTGGAAGACTTGGGCAAGAGAAAGGTCGCTTCCTGGTTTGTGCCTCATGCATTGTCTGATGATCAAAGACACGAGCATGTTCAGTACGCAAAAGACATCATTAAAATTGCTTGTAGAAATAAAAAGTTCTTGAATTCGATTGTAGCAGAGGATGAAACTTGGTGTTTTCGCTATGATCCCACAACTAAATGCCAAAGTGCTGAATGGAGGTCACCAGCATCACCAAAAGGCAAAAAATTTTGTCTTCAAAAGTCAAAAGTGAAGACAATACTGGTGTGTTTCTATGACAACAAGGGAATTATTCACCACGAGTTTGTCCCCGAGGGACAAACTGTCACTGGAAGTTTTTATTTGAGTGTTCTGGAACACCTATGGAAGGGGATTCGCCGTGTCCTGCCTGAGTACTCAGCACCAGGCAGTTGGTTTCTTCTTCACGACAATGCACTGGTTCACCGGGCAGTTGCTGTACAAGAATTTTTAGCCCGAAAACAAGTGTGCGTGCTCCATCATCCGCCCTACTCCCCTGATTTATCCCCCTGTGATTATTTTCTGTTCCCCAAACTGAAGTTACCATTGAAAGAGTGCCTGTTTGAAGATGTTCAAGACATCCAAGCAGCTGTGACATCGAGTCTTTGGGCCATACCACAAGAAGGCATGCAGGGGTCCTTCCAGTCTTTGCTAGATCGTGCCACTCGCTGTATCGATGCAGAAGGGATGTACTCAAGTCTTTTGTTCCAGTTTTATTCTCTAACCTCAGTCTCATTACATAATTGTCAGTCTGTGTAATTTTTTTTTGTGTATTGTTGTTGTTGGCATTAAATGTATAAATGCCAAATGGAGGAGGGATATCACAACATCAAGACTTGTGTTATTTGGTTATGAGATACAGGAATTGGATACCATTTATTTGCATTGTGAATAAACCTGGCATAGAAGTCTGAAAAGCGAAAGAGGTAATACCAATTTTACAGTATTCTGGGTTGTTACATCATGTTAGTTGGTTAGTAGTTAACACTGATTCAAATGAATGTGTGTCCTCCACCTTTGGGGTAGTGTAGTAAGCCAAGCAGGGAAAAATGGTATATAATATAGGGAAGTTAAAACGAGAACCACTGTAAGGGCTATATGCAAACTAGAGTAGCTGCTGGCCCTAATAGGGGCTGCACACAGCATTTCATTTTAGTGAAATGTTGGACCTGTCTGACAAAATGCAGAGCATTACATCCCAGTGAAATGTTAGTACCTGCCAGGTGAAATGTGGAGCATTTCTTCCCAGTGAAATCTGTGTACCTCTTGGCTGAACAGCACAGTTACAGCCTAGTGAAATTTTCAGGTGAGGCATCCCTGTTGTGTTATCAATAAATAATAGAATATATATGATTTTAGTCGAACACAACCTTTATTACGTAAATACAGTTAAAAGATAATTAAAATGTCATAACAGCGACAATTCTCGACTTTTTTCATGAAGCCATCTTCAGGCTGTGACCAACAAAGGTATTTATGTACAATTAACAATGTCTCAGAAAATATGAGATCTCTTTTACATGGTTACTATAATATATTAGGATGTAAAATATAAAATGTGAGTTCAAGTATAAAATAACGTAGGTAATAAAGATAAAAAAGATGTAGGTAGATAAAATTTGGTATGTAGGGAGTGTGTGTATAGAGCAGTAAGAATATACAATTGCAATGCCAACATTTATTTTAATCAAAAATGTGTTTGAAAAAATTTTATCCCAATCTATGCATTGATAAAAATACCAAATACTTCCCCAGGATTGCTCTATACATATACTCCCTACATATCAAATTTTATTTACCTTTGCCTTTTTTATCTTTCTTATCTATGTTATTTGATACTTGAATTCACATTTTATAATTTACGTCCTAACATATTATCATAACCATGTAAACAAGATCTTGTATTTTCTGGGATGTTGTCAGTTGTATATAAATACCTTTGTGGGTCACAGCCTGAAGGTGACTTTATGAGAAAAGCCGAAACGTAATCATTGTTACGAATTTTTAATTATCTTTTAATTTAATTTACATAATAAAGGTTGTGTATACTGTAAAATTATATACAAGGATGTCCCAGGAGTTAGGTCACTACTTCAGGATTTAATCCCAGAGCTGATTCTGAGTCAAAAACGTCATATACACATGGGTCCAATACGCAGCGGTTCAGGAGTTATGAGTTTTTAAAATACAGTAAATAAATTAGAAAGGAAAGAGGAGCATTGTGCATTTATTGAGCTGTGTTGTTAAATATGCAGTTACAAATTTGCCGTTCAACACTCAAGCAAATTGTTTGAAGTGTCCTCCAACTGCTTGGAGGCATTTTCTGACTTGTGTGACCAGAGAGTAACCTTACAAAGCACTGCAGCGTTGTTGATGCTTCTTGCAGCGCTGAGAATTCGCTGGAGTAGTTCTTCTCTCGTGTTCACCTTGTGTGCATACACCATAGCTTTCATGTAACCCCACACTTGGTAATCTAATGGGTTCATCTTCCTCCACATTTCGCTGTACTTGACGTTCAGCGTGGCAGTTTACACTTGGAAAGGAACCTTTTTCTCGCAGATGAAGATTAACACGAGTGAACAAACATCTGTCGGGGATTCGTTGTCGAGCATATTGTAGCCGATATTCTTCAACAGCAGCAGTGGTGTTACCATTACAAAACCCATACACAAAATGCATATCAGCGAATTCTTCATAGAAAAAGTACATGTTTACAGTTACTGCTCACTACACGGTTATCACAGCACGAAATGACTGCTCAGTTTGGTATCTGAAGCACCACTGGCCTTGTAACATGAGTACTCCCACCCAGCGTGAATCTGCTACACTTTAACTGCTCCAAACTCAGTAACCGTTGCAAATTGGACCCATGTGTACATATACAGTATGATATTTCTGACTCAGAATTAGCTCTGTTAAGCCCTGCAGTACTGACTTCAACTCTGCGAGTCTGATGAACAGTAAACACAGAAGGAATGTATCTGTACCACATTCAGCATCTTCAACATGCGGACATGTGTAGCCGGTTGAAATTGTGCTGTTGGATTAATTCTAACTCCCATATGATTTGTAACATTTTGTTCATCGACGAGGCCCATTTTACCCATGATGGAGTCAACAATACAAGAAACTCCCATTTATGGGATCGTGATAATCCTCACAGAACTGTCAAAAGCAACTATCAACATCGCTTTTCCATAAATGTGTGGTGTGGTGTCATTGGTGACCAACTGATTGGTCTGTACATTTTCCTGCAACGCCTGACAGGTGACATTAAGCCAACTTTTTGCAAGAGGACCTGCCAGCACTCTTAGAGAATGTTCCTCTACGAACAAGACGCTGATGTATTACCAGCATGACGGAGTGCCGCCTCATTTGTCAGGTCGTAAGGTAGTATCTGATTCATAAATTCCAAAATCGTTGGATTGGTCGTGGCGATGCACAGAATTGGCCACCACGGTCACTGGGTCTGAACCCATTAGATTACGACGTGTGGGGTTACATGAAAGCTATGGTGTATGCACACAAGGTGAACATGAGAGAACAACTACTCCAGCGAATTGTCAGCGCTGCAAAAGCATCAACAATGCTGTAGTGCTTTGTAAGGTTACAAGTTTTCTGGTCACACGAGTCAGAAAATGCGTCCAAGCAGATGAAGGACGCTTCAAACAATTTGCCTCAGTGTTGAACGATGAATCTTTAACAACACAGCTGAATAAATGCACAATGCTTCCCTTTCCTTTCTAATTTATTTATTTACTGTACTTTAAAAACTCATGACTCCTGAACCGTTGCGAATTGGACCCACATGTATATGGCGTTTTTGACTTAGAGTCAGCTCTGGAATTAAATCCCAAAATACTGACCTTAACTCCCAGGACACTGTATATTCTACTAATTGCCTAATGAAATGTTGGTATTTACTTACATACACAACATTACATCACAGTGAAGTGTTTGTACCAGTTTGCTACACTGCACAATATTATATCCTAGTGTAATTTTCCTACCTCTTTGCTGAACTGCACAGTGTTACAGCCTAGTGAAATGCTGATACCTGTCTGCTGACCTGCACGTTACATCCCAGTGAAGTGTTTGTACTGTTTGCTGCACTGCACAATATTACATCCAAGTGTAATGTTTCTACCTTTGCTGAACTGCAGTGCTACAGCCTAGTGACTTGTTGGTGCCTGTCTACTGAACTGCACAATGTTACATACCAGTGAAGTGTTTGTACCTGTTTTCTGAATTGCACAATGTCACACCCTAGTGTTATGTTGGTACCTGTTTGCAGAACTGTACAGCTTATGTCCTAGTGTAATATTTCTGTTTGCTGAACTGCACAGCATTATATCCTAGTGTAACGTTTCTACCTGTCTGCTGACCTGCAAACTGTTACAACCTAGTGAAATATTGGTACCTGTCAGCTGACCTACACAATGTTACATACCAGTGAAGTGTGTGTACCTGTTGGCTGAACTGCACAGTGTTACATCCTAGTGTAACGCTTGTACCTGTTTGGTGAACTGTACAGCATGACATCATAGTGAAATAATGGTAACTGTTGAGCTGCACAGTGTTACATCCTAGTGAAATGTTGTTACTTGTTTGTAGAACTGCACAATGTTACATCCTAGTAAAATGTTTCCACCTGTCTGCCGAACTGCACAGTGTTACATCCCGGTTAAATGTTGCTACCTGTTTGCTGAACCACACAGCATTACAACCTAATGAATTGTTGGCACTTTTGAGTTTAATGAAATTCAACTCAGTGAAAGTCATGCTCTACTTAAGTTTGTAGGACATTTGCAACCCATACTTTCAAAGTTTTTAGGCAGTTTGAGTGAAATTCCTTACAGGAAATATCCACATTTGTGCAACTGGAGAATAGTGGGTATTGTGACAGTCTGTGCAGTGAAAGCTGTACTTTACATGGGAGTGAAAATAAAATTTGTATGAGTAATTTCAAAATTTCTTGACTGATTTGTTATAACAGATCACCATGCCATATTGGGGAGGGGGGAGAATCAGCTTAGTGCAAGTCTTATTTTACATGAGTGCATACATGAACTTCGTGCAATTTCAGTAATATTTTACCCCTTTATGTGCAATTCAGTATAATAATACCATACAAAATTGCAGTATTTTAACAACTCTCATGAATCTGTATGTTTACAAATGTGTGACCGAGCTATGAACTCATAGATCACAGGAATTACGGCTTGCTTCCCAACAGATGCAAGAGACTTTTTCTCTTCTGCACCATGTCCAGATGGTCTAGGAACTATCCAGCTTCCTACTTAATGGGTACCAGGGGTAAGGTAGCTGGGGTGTGAACCGGAGCATTCACGTCCATCTGCAGCCAGGATTATGAATGCATTCAGCTACACTGCCACCACTACCCATACATCTTTGTGACTGCATGTCAATGATTTTACCATTGGTTGGCCATTTCACCAAACAATTTCTTGTATGGACAAGTATATTTCCTTCTTCCTAATTTATAGGTCAAACTCAAAAAAGTGTGGATCATCTGGGGATATTACACTACCTTGAGTGGTGAAGTTACAAATGTTTTAGAGGAATGTACTGCCTGTGTCTTCACATTCTACCAGTGCCAGAAGTTCTGACTGCTAGACTCTCAGTATGGAGGCAATAGCATCCTCTGGGACATAGGTAACTATTTGCTTGTGGACATGGCATAATATCCCCAGAAGACTCCTTTGTGGGAACCTCAAATCTCACACAGTACATAGTGATGTTGTATTTTAACAAAACAGTGAGGATTATACATAAGTTGTGTAATTATACATAAGCCATGGCTGTATGTATGAACATGTGTATACACAGATGAAATTAAGTGATTTCATGTTAGAGAAAGGAAGAAGAAGAAGAACTACAATGTATTTCAACAACTGCATTTAATTTCATGTGGCTTCTCTCTGCCACACTGCTGGCCAGTAATTTAATTTCCAGTCATTGTTATTAAAATGGAGTATTTTAACTTTCTGCTGGATCTGGTTTTCCAGTCTGTTAGAGATGGACACTAATAAACCTCAATGTAATATATATTTATGTCTCCTGACATTTACATCAAGATGTATATGCAAAACAGTAGCAGTACATGTAACGTGTAATTTTCACTTCTGGGGTTTAGCTGCATAAAATTTTGAAACTGTTCCAACAGTTTGGCATACAATTGTCATCCTGAAAGTGGGAACTGCATTATATATAGAATACTGTCATTGCTTCAACATACATCACAGTCAAACCCCAAAAGTTAGTTGTACATAATACCAATTTTTTTTTCAGCACTCTTATTGATACTGCATTCATTTGAATACCATTCATACTCATTGCAATTACAGTCTCTTGTACTGTAATGCCACATGTATCATGGTCTTCTTTTGGGTTTGTGCACCACATAGTGGTTAAAATGTTATGACATTTTGGAGGAATGCAGTTCCTGCACATTCAGGGTGGCTGAGCTGGTGGATTGAGGTGGTACAGGGGATAAATTCTGTCAGTTACATAGGACTGTTTGAGGCAGTTGGAGCTATGGAGGGCAGGAGAGTGGAATATGATTGTCCTGATCCAGTGGTAGTTACCAGTCCAAGAACAGTTCTTTTCCATGCTTCACTGATGGGAGACGTGAAATTCAAGTGGACATTGACTGTTGTCTGCCACGTAGTCTGGTAGATGGGTACCTACACATAACATACCCTCAAACCCCAACATAGTGCCACTGTCTGTTCACTGCAATCTGTGGCAGTATATGGACAGTATGTGGAGGGTGACCATAAATGGAGATTCTGTATAATGGGGAATTTGTTCATGGATTTTCATGTGCATTAAGTGCTATATTTTGGGGTGGGCACTTTGTCACGGTTTGTATTACAGTCCATCACATCCCCAAAGACTGTAATCTTAATGATCACTGCTGTGAACATCTTGACTTTCAAAACAAAGAATGAGTTGCCCAAACATCTGATGACTCATATATCTATAGGTATGAAGGATGGAATACCTCCTTGTTAAATTTCCCATTGGATTTGAGAGGCTTCATGCATGAGTCCTATCAATACAAGGAGTTTCTGAATGCCAACACATTCAGTATATGAACTATTGCATTTTTAATGAAGATTCAAGTCTTGTGAGATGTGACAGTGTCACTGGGCAAGCAGTTTGGGATGTTTTGAATGACAGTAGTGCCTTCAACACAGTACCACATATCAGATGATTTGTACCTTCAGCCACACCTGTATGACAACCTCAAATCTTACATTGTTAATGCCTATAATTTGGTGGTGATACGATTTGAATGTATGTGTTCATCCTTTGTATCGAACTTGGAAACTTTTATTTTAAAGTTTATGACTAAATTCCAGGAATTTAGGTTTCAAGATACACTTCTCTTGTGAAACTCCGCATTGTTCAACTTTTATTTTGTAGGAATATAATTATTATATCAAGAAATGTTCTCATAAATTCCAAAAATGCAAGGATGGTATTCAACAAAATCACCAAAAGAGTGGGACGGGGGAAGAAAATTAATGGGTAAGAAAGGCCCTCACAGGTATCATGTAACTGTGAAGGATGTTGTAATTTGGGTTATTACACAAATTTCAGTTATGGGACGACACAATATTCGTGTTGTATGACAAACCTCAACTGATACCAACTTCCAAAGAAATATTGATAATCTCACAGTATTTTTATACACAAATACAAAGAGAATTCCAGACAGAGCACTCAAATTCCAAAACTCTTCCTTTTGCCGATTAATTCATTCTGATTTTATTATAAAATATCGTACTTCTACAGAGTCAGTTTACAGTCTTTTTACACTGTATTTTCAGAAACTACACAAATGACACTTTAACAAAGCATGGGAATTTCCTTTTCTATTTTACATGTATAACACTAACACCCTTTTATAAATATATATAAACATTTATCCCTTTGCCATGCTTAGGAATTTCAATTATCTGGTCTGTTAGCCTCAGAAGACAGTGAATTTAAATGGTGTGGTACAGAGTTAAGATACTGAAATGAGTAATCATTAATGATATTACACATATACCAAGAAAGAAGTACACATGTCCATACACACACATACAAAACATTCCTAGCATAAAAAAACTCTCCTGACCTTCAAAACTAGTTAATGACCACCAAATACAGCACAGCTCACTGTTCTGTGCAAACCTGACAAGTGTTGATCAGAGACAGTTATAAGGAGTGACATACATAATAATGTGAGCTGCTGCAGACTTACATCATACAACACTCCCACATACCATAACAGGGATCCAAAATACTGCCTTCCCTCACAAGAGAATCCAGTCTGAAAGAACCCATGACAAGTGTTAATATTCTGTACATCTGGAGGCCTCCCTAACCCACACCTTCCCCATGCCATGGGGTCTGTGTCTGATATTACTGACATCTGAGCTTTTGCCATTTAGTCTGGTACATATTTACCACCATTTCAGAGAAAAATGTATTCTTTGACCATGACAGCATGTTCCTCCAAAATGTTGGTAAATGTATACCTACCACACAATCATCTTCATAATTTACTGCCATGAGAATCTCAAATCTTACAATAAAACAAAATTATTCACAATTCAAAGCACATAAAAAAGACAATCAACAAAGATATTCAAATCTCAAAATAAAATATTTCTACCTTGTAGATCTTGAGTCAATCAGCAGCCTGAAGACAGTTCAGGCTTTGTTCACAATATTTTATACACTGCAACAACCATTTAATATATTCCATTTTAGGGTTTGGTCTTATTTATTATACACTTATATGGTTCCAGCACCATAATACCAGTAATGACTTCTCTCATATCAGGTTGTCCATGATTCCTTGTTCAAGCATATGAGGTGTGAGCCAAAAGTTTCTGGCCTGGTTGTATAAACTGCTAACCAGATAAAATGTAGCTATGTGCTGCTAGATACTGCCAAATTGACTTATTGTGAACTGATATGGTGAAGAGAACGTTGCATTTTTGTGCATATGACAATTAATTGTGTTGGTGATGACAGACTTCTGCTATCTTTGTAGTGCAGTGACATGGCAGACCATAAGGAACAGAGAGTTTGCATAATATTTTGGTTTAACCTTAAGAAAACAGCCTCTGGGACCTGTGAATGGTATTCACATTTCAGAAGTGGCCATAAACTGGTTGAGGATTTTGAATGTTCAGGCCAACCATCATCAAGAGACTGATGAATATGTGGAAAAGTGCATCAAGCCATCCATAAGGACAGATTATATATGATTGTGTTTGTAACATTCTAGGCCTATCATACGGCATATGCTGGCACATTTTATCCAAAGATTTAAAACATGAGGTAGACTGCTGCAAAATCTGTGTCTCACAGGCTGAATGATGACCAGACTTTTAGTTTGCGAAGCACCTGCAAGATTATGCCCCCCCCCCCAAAAAAAAAAAAGACAAATTTCTTTCCTAACACCTTCCTTTTCCTGAAGATGGAAATCCAGTTAAATTGATAAGATTCAAAGACAGTGTGGAGATTCAAGCTGAATCTCAAATGGTTCTCGACAGCATCATGAACAGGAGTTCCAGAGATGCTGTGGGCAGAGGAAGAGACACTTTGAAGGGGACAAAGCTGACTTGTAACAAAGGTAAGGCTAATACTGTTATATGAGTATTGCCCCATTCCAAATATTTTTGGCTCACAACTTGAATGTATGCATGCATACATACAATCCCCAAGAGAAAAATCAAATATTAAATGAAGATTTTGTTGACTGTTAATAAAAATCCAACCAGATGCAACAGTATGCACATATTCATTCACTGCAAAGTCACACTACATGTTTCGGGTGTCACAGCACCCATCATCAGGAGTACTAAAAACTGTAACCGCAACCTCCGGTACAGGTCATAATACTGGTACAGCTACTTCCCTCCAACGTGGC
>Ga0136643_10012953_pt1 | contig 12447 bp, 9 predicted proteins | sample TergutLab28metaG_FD_96883 | JGI IMG/M metagenome (GOLD analysis project Ga0136643, IMG submission 96883) | Labiotermes labralis P1 segment gut microbial communities from Petit-Saut dam, French Guiana - Lab288 P1 (version 3) (version 3) | ecosystem: Host-associated > Arthropoda: Insects >...
TTGGAAGAAACAACCGAAACATGTCGGAGAATTATGAATGACTTTTTAAAATGTTTTTAACCAAGTGAGGTTTTATAATGTTTTAATAACAGTGTGCATGTGTGTTGGTAATTCAAATAAATGAAGATAACAGTGCTAACAAAAACACGATTAACTTACCCCATCCAGTACCTGATCCGTGCACGGGGTGAGTAATCTTTTGCACGGCCTCCAAAGCTCTTCAATTTTGGATAACCGCATTCCCTAGCATGAAGAGCTTCCCATTTCAAAACCTCCTGCCATGCTTGCTCATTATTTGCATTATGGATCTGAATAATATCACCCATGTCCTTTGGTGCAATGTCCTCATCCTTCCAACGCCACCCTTTACGAAGCATTGCATTCCAGAACATCTACAACAAGTTCAAGGCTGAGTTGATTTTTCTGAAACAATTACCAGTTGATGCAAATAGGATACAAGCAAGGGTGCACAAATTCTGAGGTCCAGGTTACGTGGGCAACTATATTTTGTACAGCAGGACCTAATATTTGTGTGATGGTATCTGACTACTATTGAAACCCAACAACTATATACAGTTTCTGTTTTAGTGCATAGCTACTTCAAATTTTTTGCACTAAATCTCACTACTTGAGACCCACCCATTATATCCAGTTTCTGGGCTAGTACCTGGCTACTATTTGAGGAAAAACCATATTTGCAATTAATGTGCAGTTCAAAGCAAAGCCAACATTTTATCCCAGGTATCTGACTTAATGGAACATTCGTAAACATACCTGCTGAGATGGATAAACCCAGAACTCATTCTCAGTACCAGCTTTGGGAATGGAAGATACCTGCCGCTGAGTTGGAAGAGAAAATGGTTGATCTGGTGCTGGAAGTTGGTTTGGCGGGGGCATCTGCATAAAAGGAAGGCACACATTATTTGTGAAACTTCTCCAAAACATGGAGAACATTGTGGTTAAAAGTGCACATGAAAATATTTATAAGGTGTCAATCATTACCATATTTAAAGGATTGATATCATCATTTCTGGCTACTGGACATCCAGGTGTAAAGACCTAAAAAAAAATGAGAATCTGTTAAGAATGTCTGATACAAGAGATTTTCACATACTAATGCAGAAGGTAAGTGAATGATTATGTAGGACCTTTTTTGTCAGTACATGCAACAGTATATCAAAAAGGATCACCTTTTCAGAGGAAAAGAAAAGTCTGAACAAAAACAAACAATACAGTCATGGCATATCAGACTTTTCAATACTACAGTACATATTTTGATATTTCAATATAGCTTTTCTTCCCTCTCCTTTTCAAACCTAAGCATCTCTCGTTTTAGAAAAAGTAAAGAACTGTTAATAACTGTTATTAAAAATGATGAGTTGGGGAGAATGTGAAAGAAAGAAAACACCATTTGTCTACAGGGAATGATAAAAATTACAACAAAGTTTATGCAAAAAAGTGAACCTCTGGCTCCTATCTCAGTGTGAAATGACCTCAATATGAAGCAGAAATGATAGTCTCTATAACACAATACTAAAAGTGTGCATATGACTTTAGCATGATTTGCCAAGTAACTGTTAATCTGTACCTCCATTTCAAAATACAGCATGCTCAGTTCTACTACAATTACTCTGATATTCTAACTTGCTAATTACACATGATGTCACTCAAGTACATCAGTTACAATATTAAGAATCTAGTCTTCAGTTAAGCCTATGATGACCTTCATTACTCACACAATTCAGCTGTAAGTTTAAAAATTTTGTCAGTAAAATGTATAATACAGCTACACTGTAATATAAAATTTGAGGCTGATGCTTTCTTGACATAGCCAAATAACTAGGAAAACTGCACAAAAAGTGGTAGGATGTCGAGTTGACTTAACCAATGTATTTCTGGGTAAGTTCAACACAAGCTAACCTAAATAACTGACAGAAAAAGGCACATGCAACACTGAAAGTAAAACTCTAAACACAAGAAAAAATTTAAAAAATGGAGTGCACTATATAAACATGATGACAGGTTTTCATTAATGTGCATTATGGCTACATAATTTCCATACTATGCCCATAATTTAATGTTTAAACCGATGACAAATTATATTTTCCAGTTAAATCAGGCTCCTGTATATCAAATAACCATAATGGCATCTCCGAATAAAGAAAAAGATACTGCTTCCGAATTCAGAAAAAACTGCAAACTGCATACAGACAAATAGTATATTTGACAGCCAATGATATAATGTGACCATAAGTTACAAGCTTTGACCTCAGTAACTTCTTGGCATCTAGGCTAGCTCCATTCATATTCTGCCTCCTATCAGTCAAATTAGAGTAATGAAGAGTGAATATCAGCTTTTCATCATATTTCCCAAATCTACCACAAAAATATTGAAATAATTCAACCAAATCATTTGTTAAAGTAAAAACATGATTTCACTTGAAACAAGGTGAAAAGAACACCTTACAATACGTCAGACAATCAGAAAAGCTGGTAAAACACCAAACCTTGTTATGAACCAACACCATGGAGCAAAGTCCTTTTTGAGAAGCTACAAAAAAAAACATACAGCCTTATTCCTAACGCACTTTTAATAGAACACTTCACCATAAGCCCCTGATTCAGTTATTAAAAATGCCAACCAGTGCCATAATAACAGTAATAATTAATAAAATAATAATTACTTCTTTTTTGTGCATGGGACACGATGGTGGCGCACTTCCCTGTAATGTACGAGGTCGACCGGGTGTAAAACCTCCTTCCGTAGAACCCATAATATGCGCTGCTGTAATTTCAGCAGCAGACACGGTATTCCCCATACTTTACGAATTGGCCAGTCAGCTATTTACAAAAAGGAAGACAGTGCTATTATTACACACATAATAACATCAACCATTTAATTGGCATTGTAACGACTTCCCGAACTAGAATTACATGTAATACTAAAAGCGCCCTTCATGATATACCTTTTATTGCCCGTAAATGAAACAAGTGTTAGAATGTAACCTTAACCTCAGCGCACGTCGCAGACCATACCCCTACGTTCCGCCATGGCAATTGTAAAGAAAGACAATTATCGCTGTTCAGGTTGTGCACAGACAACATGGAGTACAGAATTTCCCTACGATTACTGCGCAACAGCAAATGACCCGGTCGAACGGGGGTTTTACCTAATGATCCGTGGTCCACGTCCAAACAGTGACGCACGCGTAAGACCAGGATGAAAAAGTCCTTTGGGTCTGTCGGTGTCGGAACCTGGGACCTAATACAGCAAATCCCATTGGCAAACATTGTTTGAAGTAGTGACGATTACTGTCTTGTCAGATTGACACCATTCAGTCTGGTACAGATTTACCGTCCAGTTGTAGACCGCGTAGAACCCGAAGACTGAAGCAACAAAATCCTGCGAAACAACTATCATGGTGTGACAGTCACCGTGGCGTCACATTTTATAGGACGTTGGGTTTTCAGTACGTACACTTGTATACCACAGAACAGCCTCATTACTGTAGGAAGTGTATTGTGTCATGTTCTGTAGCAGTCTGCTGTAGAATGTGCTGCAACCTGATAGCCTTTTATAAGTTTGTCACTCTATTTTATACGCATTAGGTCCTTATTAAACGGTTTTGTTTTGGAGGGGGGGATTGCATTTTATTTACCGAATACTTAAATTCACCACTGCATATCTCACACACGTGCATGTCCATTTTGACTTTCATAATGTTGGATGGGAGACAGGAAGGTTTAGTATTTATAGCAAGCATCCGCCATATTTAATTTGAACTTGTTTAATGTATGTATGTAATGTACTTTGATTTGTTACTGACAGCCCCTTGGTATGTATTTAATCCTGCCATATTTTCAAAGGAGATGGGATAGCACAGTATAGTAATTAAGCTGTGGGCTATACCAGTATTTCTCAACCTTTGTGAGATCCGCGGCCCGGTAAATTCTTTTTTTATAAAACGAGGGCCCAGTCCCAACAAATTTACTTGTAAATACCTTCCCATTTTTTTTAAGTTCATACATTAAACTAACGTAAGTATTAATAATGAATTAGGGCATAATCATAAAGAGTATTAGTACACTTATGTATACGGTGTGGCATGTTGACAAATATAAAATTACATTTAAATTAGTTATCACGGGACTAATGAAATCTTGTAGCATATTGTAGTTTCCTCAGGCCAACATCTGGGTCTTTGTTTTTCGACACGTTCACGAATATTTTTCTCCTCAGAAGCAGCTCTACAGCCCAACCAACCTCCAATTCATTGGGTACCAGGAGCTGTTTCCCCAGGGGTAAAGTGGCCAGTGTATGCAGCTGACCATTTACTGCTGAAAGAACAAATTGAGCTATACCTCCACTTCCCTTGTAGGATATAATGGCTTGTATAAAAACAAATTTACCTTTTGTTACCATATTTTCAAATGGTATTACTATGCACCATACTTCTTAAAGCTGCATGTCTTTTTCACTGCTAGATCAATCTCCTTACTAGCATGGAAGAGTGTTCTTATGCTTTTTTGTATAGTATTGATGTTCTTGTCTAATACATTTAACAACACCAGCATGGATCAGACACTGGTATGACTCATTCAAATCCATTCTCTCTTGTTTAATCCTCCTAGTGGTGTTCAAATGCATAGCCAAAGCAATTTACATAAAGTAAAACACTCAAATATTTATTCATTTCACTACATTTCAAATATTGATAAATATCAGCTGAATAAACAAGCTGCATTCAAAAACAAGTCTGACAAAAGAATACTGATGTAACAACTGTATATTTGTAATTTATGATGTATTAAAATAAGGGTCACAACTAATACACACAAAAAGATCTCAGCAGTTTGTAATAAAGTTTTTATCCTCCGGATATTTATACAAACAAGCATCAAGGAACTCGACTGGTTTCATTGGAGAGCTTGGGTTCAGATGTACACAATGTTCTTATTGTCATCATTAGTTCCTACTTCAAAACAAGATGACAAACACTAAGAAATTGGAGGCTGCCTTATCATCCTAAAAATCTGTCCAAAGTAAATAACATATATATATATATATATGACAAGCACTGATATGTGCAAAAATTTCATTATACAATATTCTAAGAGCTAAACAAAAGTGTGATTTTGAAAATATTACCATTATAATGTACACATTTTTCAAATAAACATCTTATCTTTTGAACTACAATCATGCTTGAATTACATTTTTTTAAATAGGAACTGTATTTACTGAATTCTTTTACCCTGTCTTTGGTGTTTCACAACTGAGATGTGTGAATTTCAGAACTTTTTTTTTTGTTCCTTGCATAATGTACAAATTTCAAACCAATGGAATAGTAGTGTGCATAAAAATGAAAATGATATTCACTAAAAGACAAGTAACATTATTTAAAACTTCAGACACTCTAACTTACGCTATCTAATCCCAAGTTCTTCAACAATTTAATAATGATCAAATAAAAAAAAAAATCAGAATGAAGATTATTAATGTATATATCACATTCCTAAAATTTCTTCAGTGTGTTTGTATTGAAATATATAACGTACAAAATGTTGGAAATAAATACTTACACTGATGCAGTTCTGGAATGATAGCACAGTATAGAAAAGGGCTGTAATGCTGACACTGTCTGAACAAGACTTCTCTCACCATACCAACTCCATATCACTTCCCTTCCCCCAGCAATGAGACTGATCAGCCCTTCTCATACATAAATTTTTTCACTACCCACTGGCTCAATGTCCTAATGGTGGAAACATATGATAAATACTGGCAAGTGCCCTAAGGTCACCACTTCACCTTGAAGATGAAAAAAGTAGTCACTGAAACATTGGCAATACAGCCTACTTTTACAAGATGCCATCACCCAAAAACAGGACAAATATTAGCAGAATTAAACTGCCTCAAAAGCCTGAAATCATCTAAAAATCTACCTACGTTAATTATTTCTGGAATGATTGAAAGCAGAAAAAATCTGCAGCATACAGTTTGTGTCCAAGTGTCATGTATGTCAACAATTAAGCTCTCTGCTTATAATACTTAGGTTCTGTTATGCATTACTCAATACAATATGTTCGTTGCAACATTACTTCAGTTGGATGTGATCAAAACTTCACACAGTTTGCTTGTACTCTTATGCAGATCAAACAAATTCAGCACTCTGAACTACCTGCTTGCTTTGTTGTATAAATGTTGGTAATAAACCTTCATTCACTCTCTTCATAAGCCGTATTAACTCCAGCTCTCTTCTAAAAAAAAAAAAAATCTATTGTAAACACACATTTGTATTACCCAATTCAGAACTTTGCAAACCTAAAGAAAACATAATCGCAATTATTTAAAATCCCACAAGTTAGCACAAATTACAAACAGCAAGACAAGTTTATCACATACAAACATCCACAGAATATTATAAATTACATCTAAGTTACAAATCGTGAATAGTATCATTCAGACATTATAATAAATTACAGTTTCCTGTGCATTAATTTCTATAAATAGAATAGATGAATGTGATTACCATAAAAATGCACTGTCTATGTCATGCATGTAATGTCTTGCATACATACACACACAAAACACATTTCTGTAAAGTAAAATCACATGAGATGCTATAAAAAATATTCTTCATACTGTATTGTTATTCTTGCCTTTGTACCTCAGTGTTAAGGCAGTAATTAGGTTTGGCAACGCTTACCTTGGTTATCATGCACAAATGTTTCATGTAAGCAGGCACATTTTACCAAGTTTAAGTTAAATGTGTGCAAGATGATGATGTCAATTCTGTATGGGTTTGAGGAAAGGGTGTACCTATGTGGGTGCAGAATTGTTTGAATAATCAGCACCTCTGGGATTACTTCATTTCTTTGAAACTAACTCCCCATAGCACGGCAAATGCTGCTAATAAAATTTCACACCAAACTGTCAGAAGCAAGTACCAAACATAAATTTTCTTTACATGTTTATATGGAAGAAGTATGGCTTAAATCTGTTCTACATAATCTTTTCTGTTCTTCAGCCTAACTCATATCGTACATAAAGTAAGAGCCTACTTTTCCATTACAAAAGACTTCCAGGCCTGCAAATCTGGTATTGTTATTGTCACATTTAGATACTATAAATAATTTATAATGAAAAAATTACATGCAGTATAAACACTTCATTATTTCAGCCACATGTGCAATTTTTGCACTCATATCTGTAAATATGCTGTGTGATTTCAGGCTTCCACTGCAAAGTGGATAAGAACTGAGCTCTTCTGGGTTATTATGCAAAGAGTAAAGGCAATTTCCGTCTGACTTTTCAGGACAACCTATTGGTCCCAACTTCAGGGTTCAAGAATCCAAAAGAAAGCATGTGTGGATTCTTGAACCCTGAAGATGGGACTGATAGGTTGTCCAGAAACATCGGTAGGAAATTACCACTACTCCCTGCATAATAACCCAGAAAAGTTCAGCTCTCTTCTGTAAACATGTTGATCACCACCACCATCATCATCCTTATCACTCTTCTCTGGTGAGTGTTTTCCCTCCATACAAAAACTGTCCTGCGAGACACTTCTGCTGTATGTTTAATCCGTAGGGGTGCTGATACATTTAGGAAACAAACTACTACTCTTAATCAGATTTTACATCAGTAGATGTAGTTTTGGGGATTGCCAAGTATACGAGCATTCTGCAGGTATCACATGCCAAAGAATGAGTATACTCACACTACACAGCAATTTCTTATATGTTTTATAGTACCATTAGCTTTAGAGAGATCACAGCCATTTTCATAATATTTGTAGTATCAGAATGGTCTTCATCTGTCAATAACAAACTTTGTCCTTTGCCACTGGTACTTGAATTATTATGTGGCACATTGCTTATTACTAGTTTTTGTGGACTATAAGGTTGCACTCCAGACAACCGGTTGAAGTGCTGTGATCTGTTGGAGGAATAGTGGAACTCAAATGCAGATCACTGTCTGTAGCATATAAAAATCGGTTTATTTTCTATGGTCCAATGCTACTTCATTGACATTTTTATTAGTACTTGAGAATTCTGTAAGGTGCCTATACACAAAACAATGTACAATATTTATTCCCTTCTAATGGTTAGTTTGAAGGTACTTGTTGAATCTGAGACTGTGAATAGATGCTGCATTCATCTTCTTGCTGTTCATGTATGTATGTCTCAGAAAATAGCATTCTATTGTGCAGACAAATAAGAATTTCAGTACGCAAACTTGGCTTCAAGTACTAAAAATAGTCTGTGGCCCAGTGATATTTCATACACGTTAGAAAGTGATGAATTTGTAGAAAAAATTTCAGATTCTGATGACAGTGAACTGTCAAACACAGATGAAAGCAGTGATACTGATACACATATGCTACACCTTACAGATGTGTAATTATTATAATTTTCCAGCTTTGGCAAAATTTCTCATCATGTAACACTCCTTGTATGGGCACCATCAACATAAACAGGAAAGTAACTAAATCAATAGAATTGAGCTATAGAAGGACAAGATCATTGCACTGCACAGTGCTCCAGTTTGGACCATTGAAATGGAGCAACAAAAAGCATGTGCTGCTGACATCCTCATCCACATCCACATGACAATGAAGAGGGCAAAACACAGAAGCCTGTGTACGTCAGATTCATTTTAACCAAGACATGGTTGGTGCTGATAAGAAATATCAGCTGCTGCAAATATGCCTAGCTGGAGGAAAGTAATGAAAACGTGGTACAGCAGATTTTTAAGAAGGCTACTCAATACCACAGTCCTCATTTCTGTGAAGAATTTAGGATGCAAGCTTCATCACCTAATAATCAGAATGGATTTTACCCAGGATTTATGGGTAAAATATTCCATAGTGTCAAATACTGGTGCCATAGGCAAAGACAATACTGTAACGCGACTGACAGAACAGCACATTCCCAAAAGAATACCTCTAACAAAAAATGAACGAGAACCAATGAGATGGTTTGTGGTCTGCAGCAAACCTACATTATTGTCACAACTGCGATGTTGCTTTTTGCATTGGTGGCAGTTTTGAGGCCCTCCATTCCTATTAAAAAAAAGATATGTAAGCTTCCATATAAATGGCTACTATGACTGTAATTATAAGCATTGTTTACCTACATAATAATCGTGAGACATCATATACACTGCAAATTATGAACAAAAAGACAGTAAACAAACAAATTCTCAAAGTGTGTGTATGAAGTTAAAGCAATTTGGCATAATTTTTCTTTCCATAGAACACATTCCTTCTAATCTCAAAGATCCAATTCATTCGAGACAGTAAGTCATTTTAAATATTAAGAAATTCTAATCTTTATGTACCATACCCAATTCCAGTTTTAAAACATTTCTGTGTACCTAACACAAAGCAACTTCTCCACACGCAGTCACTTTAACTGACGACTTTTTATTAAGTTCATAAATTCTGGGCAGGTTATGTTCCCATCAGTTTAATACTAAAAATTATGTAGAACTTCTGAATTCTGTAATTCCCCATTATACAGGATGTGCCCTATCGAACACATATTAAACAAAATGAGTTCTACAGTACGTGCAACTCTACAATCTTAGGCATGGCAGTGAAAATGAAAACCCAAGTATGGTTACTTAAAACTCTCAGCAGTATTAAGGTGGATATAAACTGTAAGTACCCTTCTAAACCGTGTCCTTTATAAATAAACTTATATAAGTAGATTTCTATCAAGCATAAAAAATACTGATAAAACGAAAGATTCATTCACATATTCAGTTAAACTTTAACCCAGTCACCTAACTTGCATTATTAAATGTGAGATGTCTTGCTCTTATGGTCATTTATAATGACTATAAGACTAGTTATCCAGCAGGACAACTAGAAAGACTAGTATGAGAGAGGGACATGCTTCAAATATTTCCAACTCACAATATGATACATAGTGGCAACAAACAGAATGCAGTAAGTATGCATGACTAGAATGTGTTACAGTTCTATTTTATGGCCATCACCTTCATACATTCTGAAAATAATCCTACAGAATTAATAATTTAGCTATAGCGAGTTTTGTCCATTTTCAGATGGTGCTTGTTTTTGGTGATATCTGTAGAGAGACTGGAGGGGCACATGTAGAAGCTCTACCAGTTGAGGGAAGTTTGGTTCTGTAACAAAAAATTCTACATTACTTCATATATTGTTGGATTTCTTTGACAGCCAAGTAGACACTGTCTGATTCCTAACATTGTACAGGAGACACTATAAATGTTTTAAAATTATTCTATAATGCTGATATACAAGGTTTTTAAAGTGGTTACTATAGACACCAGTAACAACAGCAAAGTCACATGATATTCCAATACAAATATCAGGAACTTTTCCCCTCTAAATATGTAAATATTACTGAGCAATAAAAATTGGACTACAAGGTCTTGAAAAAGTTCATGAGTTGTATAACAAATACCTCTCAAAGAACAGGAGGATTTTAATACTGTTAAATTGCACAGCTTGTTCTCTTATTCACTAATGTGAGCATTCTGGAGTCCTTGATCTTGAAATCTGTGGCCTGCAGCTGACATCACTAGAAGAAACTGATGAAATCATCAGCACAAGAACTTCAAATTGTGTGGCTTCTATCAAGTGTGATATGAGAATGCCTATAGTAACTTTGGTATGTTTGTTTCAATAGACAGCATAATTTCGAAATAAGTTATGATTGGTACAAATTTTGCAAGCAAATATGAGTATAACTGCAATTACATGAGACAGACAATAATGTAGAATATGAAAACAAGCAATTTTTAGTATTACATGATTAAAAACTTATAAATGCAGGATGTGTCAAACTTCTCTACTGCTTGGTTAAAAGAGGTTTAAGATACAAAGAATGTGTGGTCACACACCGCGCGTACACACACAGACAAGGATCCCTCTGTAAGTCGCAGCAACTATTTTGTTGGGGCGGGGGTGGAGGAGAGGGGCAAAAATGTGGTAATATGGGAAATGGAATATATATGTTTGACAGCATGTGGCATGTATTTATGTTACCATCAGATGGGGGTTTATGTACAAGAGTGCATACACATGTCATATGAAACATCATGTTGGTGACCATAAAATGGAACCACATTCATAAAAGAGAACAGCACTTTGCCATGGCAGAAATGCATAGGTGTGCCATGTAGTGACACAAAGCATTGGGTGAGCACATAAAATGAACCAAACAGTTGCAAAGTTGGTGCAGAGTGTAAAATGCTGAAATATGTGCAGTGGACATTCCATGTCCTTTCACACAGACCTGTTAGTGGCCACAGCTGAACACAATATGGATGAATAAACTGGACTGTGAGGGAATCAAAGCATAGAGAGAGATCTTGGTTACACTGCTATGAAATTTGATGCACAGTGTCCAAGGTTTTACTGTGTTTTATCCCATTTCATACGATCATACTGTGAATGCACAGTATTGTATGTCATTTCTGCATTGCCACATATCACACCCCTAGATGAATACTGTCACAACTTGAAATTTGGCATTTTTTAAATTACTTGTATGGAAAGAAACATTTGCAGATGCACTTTTAACAGGTACAGTGTCATAACGCAGTTTGCAAAACTTGCCGCTGGACAGCAGTTGTGTCGTCGCTGCACTCATGGAAAATTATAGCACTTCCTTTAAAAGCTTCTCCTGAAAAATTACAGATTTTGAGTTGTGACACTGTTCTTCTAGGGGTGCAATATGTTGTGCAGTTAGCGAGACAGATGCAGAACTAACTGAATATGCTGTCATCCCATATGAAGATACAGCCCACTTAGCAGACATTGTTAAACATTTTCTGGCATTTTGGGTGGGAACTGTTACAACACCCTCCCTATTCTCCCAGCCTCAGTCCACCCAACCATGATCTCATTACCAAAGTGAAGCAGCTATTGCATGAGGACCAATTTGCTAACAGAGAAGACATTTTAACATTTGTTTGGCACAACACAGCACAGATGAGGTCACGAGATGTCAATGTGATTCACCACTTCTCCCATCATTGGTAGTGAATCACAGACTACCTTAAAAATTACTTTTAAGGTTCTTGTCTGTGTGTACAAGTAGTCTGTATTGTACTCTTTGTTCCATGTTCACTCTGTATGCCACAATAAAAATGATAAAACCACGATTCTGATTGCACATGGTTTGTTTGCCTCTACTGGTGGCTGCTATGCTATAAATATATCCCCCATCTGATGATAAAATTTACAGGCACATGCCACAAGCTTTAAAATGTATATACTCCATTTCCCCCACTGCAACACTTTTTCTCCTCCCCCCCCCCCCCCCCCAAAAAAAAAAAAAACATATAGCCGCTAAGAGCACCCTTCATTTAATAATTGTTTTTTTTAATAATAATTTTTTCTATATTTTTATAATTTAAATAAAAATATATTCCGTCAATTATACCAA
>Ga0136643_10012958_pt1 | contig 12445 bp, 12 predicted proteins | sample TergutLab28metaG_FD_96883 | JGI IMG/M metagenome (GOLD analysis project Ga0136643, IMG submission 96883) | Labiotermes labralis P1 segment gut microbial communities from Petit-Saut dam, French Guiana - Lab288 P1 (version 3) (version 3) | ecosystem: Host-associated > Arthropoda: Insects >...
GGGGAGACCTAGGCATAGATGGGTGGATAATATTAGGATGGATCTCCAGGAGGTGGGATGTGGGTATATGGACTGGATTGGGCTGGCCCAGGATAGAGACAGGTGGCGGACGCTTGAGAGTGCAGTAATGAACCTTCAGGTTCCGTGAAATGCGGGGAATTTCTTGACTAGCTGCAAACCAGTTTGCTTCTCAAGAAGGACTCTGCACCATGGAGTAAGTAAGTTAGTTAGTTTATGTTTCACTAGCTTTTTTTTAAAAAAAGGGACAAGTAGTGTTGACAGTGTGTTACGTTTCAGATCCAACAGGTTAGATGATGGCATGATCAGAGATCACTGCCACACTGGCAGACTGATTGACAATGAAAGAGAAGGTATTTTCTTCTACCTTCAATTCACTCTTTCTTTTCTGTCCAGTTTTTGTATTTTGAATTTTGAAGAGATATTGCCACTCTTCTGTGTCTTTGTTTCATTGTTGTTAGATTTGTAACGTGTAGTTTTTCTGAGAGCTACACATCTATATCAGCAACTTGCACAGGCTCATGTAGTTTCAATTTCAATTTATTTCATCCTTTGACAACAATGTGTATAGGATACATCCATCATATCTTGTACTAAGTTTCTATAGGTCTATTTAGCTAATGCAATTCATATACAGTATAAAATATACATAACAATTATGATTCATATACAGTGTAAAAAAAAAACACAACTTCTGCTAATACACATAAAAATTCATGACTCTTCATACTTATTACTCATTATCATACCTCTACAGAAGTAAAGTACTTCTACACATTCAATATAAATCTCACATACACACACACACACACACACACACACACATGTTTTTTCACTCCACACACTTAACAGTTTCTCTTTGTCCACATTCGCACCAAAGTAATATCAATAAATTAAAACTTTAAAATTTTCTCTATAAACAAAAAAATTTTTAATCATCCATACATTGCTAGTTTTATTAGTAATTTGATTGCCAATACCATACTTTTCCGTAAAATTTCCTTTCAGGTTTCCTGCATGTGGGATAAGTATTCCTCCACTGAATAAAAGTCTGTTGTAATAAAAAGGCTTTTAAGTTGTTTTTTAAAAGGTTTTAAATTCTGTAGGTTTTTTAAAAATAATTTGGAAGCTTATTATATAATTTTGTCCCCAAATTAATTACACTCTTTTTAAAAATATCAGTTCTACATAACTGTTTGAAAATTGGATCTATGTCATGTCTCAATCTTGTATGGCCAAATTTTATTTTAACCCTTTATCATTTGCTTTAATGTAGTACACCGTTTCCATTATATATACACATGGCACTGGCAATATATTCAATGTCTTGAATAATTCTCTACAGGACATCTTTCTTTTAACATTACAAATTAATCTAACAACTTTCTTTTGCAATTTAAAAACTTTTGTACTTTGTGAATCACCTCCCCAGAAAAGAATACCATATCTCAGATGCGAGTTAAAGTTTGCAAAATATATACTTTTCAAAGTATTTAATGCTTGAAACATTTTTAAGTGAATGAATTACATAGTGGTTTTTGTTTAATATGTTACACACATGTTTTATGTGCACATCCCATTTTACATCTTCAGTAAGATATAAACCTAAAAATTTTGTTTCATTTTTATATTTTAATGTCCATGTCTTGGAACACAATTTCAGGTTTAAAGGTACTTTTATCCTGCCAAGCATGGAATGATATCGCAATGGTTTTATCAGGGTTTATTACAAGCTTATTTAAGCGAAACCAACTTGATAAATGTTGTATAACTTCTTTTATTGTTTCATTTAAAATATTTGCATTTGTGGCCTCGGTGTATATTCATATCATCAGCAAATAAGGATGTTCTTCCTTTTTGTATGTTAATGGAAAGGTCATTTGTGTATAACAGAAACAAAACTGGGCCAAGAACTGAGCCCTGAAGGACTCCACCTTTCGTTTCTTCTAAAGTTGATGTAAACTTTTCTGTAATTTGACTAGTATTTTCTGTATAATTTATTTCAATGTACTGTTTCCGGTTACATAAATATGATTTAAACCACTGATTCACGAGACCTCTTATTCCATAAGCATCAAATTTAAAAAGCAAGATTTAATGGTCTAGTACATCATATGCTTTTGATAAATCAAAGAAAATTCCAATAAGATTTATCTGTTTTTCTATGGCTTTTTGAATATTTTCGAGAAAAGCATGGGTTGCAGTTTCTGTTGCTTTACCGTCATGGAAACCATGTTGAATGTTGTTTAGAGTATTATTTTATGTAATAAATGACATCAATCTACTATACATTAACTTTTCTATAATTTTTGAGAAGACTGATAAGAGAGATATGGGTCTATAGTTTTGAACTTCTCCTGTATTTCCCTTTTTATGCAAGGGTTTTACTATTGCTATTTTTAGTATTTCCGGGAAAGTGCCTGATGCAAATGAAGTATTGCAGATATCGTCTAGCGGTTTCTTTATAAATTGCACACATTTCTTTACAATGGAGTCCATTACACCGTCAAACCCTGATGAACATTTCCCTTCAAGATTCTTTACCACTTTCTCTACTTTGTTTTCTGATACTGGATTAATGAACATTGTTTGTGGGCATGTATTTATTTTTAAATTTGTCATATTATAAGTTGTGTGTGTTCCACTGTTTTGCTCTATCACTTTCTCTATAGCTTCAGCAAAGTATGAATTGAATAACTCTGCAATAGCGCTAGGATTTGGTATTCCATTTTTTCCCCATCTTAATTCAATATTCTTGTTATTTATAAATGATTTTCCAAGTTCTTTGTTTATTATTTGCCATGTTGCTTTTGATTTATTTTTGGAACTACTTATGTAATTATTATTTTCCCTTCTCTTTGCTTCTTGTATTACACTTCTGTATTTCCTTCTATACTGCTATATATATTCCAAATCCTTCTTTTTCATGACTTTCGTCTTCCTTTGATTGCCTAGTAGCCGCATCCTTTTGCTGGAAAATTTGATTCCTTGAGTAATCCATTTATTTTTGATTGTATCTCTCATATGTACTGTTTTAATTGGAAATGCATTATTATAACAATGAAGAAATACATCCATGAAGGTACTAAATTTTGCATTAACATCTGATTCTACATAAACTTCTTGCCAAGTAACTTGATTTAATAAATGAAGAAATTCCTGAATGTTAGATTAAAAAAATTGTCTTTTTTTAATTCTATATGGTATATTACTGAATTCTGGTATTGAAATGGATATGATTTGTGCGTAATGGTCTGATAAGCCTAAATCCATAACTCTTAAGGAGTTTATATACGTCCCCTCATTTTTTATCACAACATCCAATAGTGTTGCTGTGATTTTTGTAATTCTGGGTGGGACATTTACGGTATGTTTTAGATTATACCGCAGAAGCAAATTATTCAATTCCTTTGTATGTGGGATAGTTTGGAGGAAATTTATATTCCAGTCTCCACACACAAAGTTTTGTGTTTCCCTGTTAATTTCTGTATAATCGTCTCTAATTTATTAAAGAATGTATCAATTTTTCCATCAAGACTCCTGTAAATGCATATTACACACATTCACTCACACCGTTTATTATAATTTTATCCGCCAAACACTGAGCATTAAAATCAACCTCCACTTGGCCATCCGCCATATTGAATTTCCATTTGCCAAAATGTTTCTTAACTTCAGTATGCTAAGTTTATTTTGTCTTCAAAATTTCTGTGTTAATGTGAATCTGTCTCATTGAACAGTATTCAGTTGCTTAAATATCGTATATCTGATTAGTTGTGAATTTTTTTGCTGCAATTAAACAATAAATGAACATTTAGAAAAATGCATGTTTTTATGTTTTTAAAGTGGACTAAATACGTCAGTTCGCAGAATGAATATTCTCTGTAATTGATGTCTTTCAACGCTTTGGTTTTCGCGGTTGGCTCCACGCTAGAATGTCGGGCTACAGTACTGCCAACGTGGACAAACGGTAACTGGTTACTGACTTTTTGACAAGTCGATGGCACACTCAGTCATAATTCAAAACGTGGGGAACTGATTACCCGGCAACGTGGCATCATATCCCAGAAAAACAGAGCCTTCAACGCACTTTGACATCTACACCCTTGCCCTACCACGCATGCAGAGACTTGAAGTAATTGACCGTACCAGCGACCACTAACACGGTTTATAAAATAAACTTCGGCGCAACTTATGTACTATCTGTGCCACAAATTGGTAGCAGAGACAACTGATTATGCTACAATCTGTGCTACTGACTGTCAGACTGACGTTTTGTAACGGCTATATAAACATGGGACATAACCACCACATGATCCGTGTTAACTACTGATCCGTGGGCCACCCATGCGTTGGGGAGTGATGACCGGAGATCCTGCCTGGTCATGCGTTGCCATTTGGGGTGTGGGCGTATGTACATGTCATGTGAACCAGCCATGTAAATGCGTGACATGGTAATGGGAGCAACAAAACGGTACGGTTTTTCTGAGTTTTGGCTTTGTAATTTTCAGAGTTTCAGCAACGTGCTTGCTGTTTAAAGAAGTGAGGGGTGTAATTTGCAGGGATTGAAATTCCTTATATTTGTCATCTGCTAGCCTTCCTCGACTGTTGTTAAACAGACTGGCATAGTACAAGAACTGCATATGTGGGTATAGTTTGAATTACTTTATTATTTACGAGAACACATACTTTGTAATATCTGTAGGTGTCACTGCACGTTTCGTGGGCTATATTTATTGACGGACCCAGTAAGTAATATTTGTGTTGGCGTTCCAGCACAATGTTTTTACAGCCGTTCTACTATTCACACGAGCGGACATAATATTTTAATTGTTCTAGCTAGAGTTTAATTGAAGCCGCGTTAATGGTGTTCTTTGTCGAAAAGTTTTGTTTTACATTTTCTACGTGTGGGATCATGTGGGAATTGCTTCGGTAAGTATATGGGAACTTTTAACAGAAGAGATTCGAGTCCTATCAGTATTAGAATCATGCATGTGGGCGTTTGATTGTTGTTAATGCATATCTCTTATATCTAATACCTGGGATGTAGAAAAGACTGATAGGTTTGACAATTCTCTTATAAAAGACTGATAGCTTTGGCCCAGTCCTGTTCTGGGCTAGAACATAACATTGCTATTGGGCAGTTTCATGGTTTGTGACAGTTAATTTAGGAGAATGATTTGCCAATACCATATTTATTATGATTCCCAAATTGTTCAATTCAACAATAGTTTGCAGTTTTATGAAACATTTTGCTTCATTGTTTGAAATTGAAATTTTTACCTTGTGGTACCATCAGTTGGTTTGAACAGTAATTTTTATAAGAAAATCAAAGCATATGACTAAAAAAAATTGTGAGTTTACATTTAGATGTTTTCTGAAATTCTGTGAAGAGTTGTTGTTAATATAAAAGTAAATAATAATTCCTCAGAAACTGGTTGTTCTTTGGCAGGTCACAGCATATTTAAAGATGTTAACTAAATTGTAACTATTGTGACATTAAGAATTCTGCATTCAAACATGCAGGGGATGGATAAAATAATGGAAACAGTTGTGAAAGATATTCATTTCTTTTTAACCTTTTAAGGATAAAATGTGTCTGTGTTCCATAAAGACTCAGTTTATACAGCACATACACACTGGACCACAGTTATAAAACCGCATCTGTTAATGCTGTGTAAGGCAAAAGTTGCTGTTTATTCTGAGATCCATACAAAACACACGTGTAATGTAATCGGCATGCAGAATTCTTGCATTTTAGACCTGGTGGTATTTAAAGTTACCAGTAGGCTTAAAAACGGTTAATGTGGAGTTGGAGCACCATTTGCTTGTAATATAGCTTGTATCCTTCTTGGAATAGACTCATATAATTTCTGAATTGTCTCTAGTGGAATGTTATACCACTCTTCATGAAGAACATCTTCCAGTTGCTTGAGAGATGATGATGGAGGGAATCTGCATCTCACCCTGCTCTCTAAAACTGACCACAGTGTTTCGGTGATATTTAAGTCTGGCGATTCTGCTGGCCAGGGAAGATGTTGAGGTGCATCTTCATGCTTCTCTAACCAAGACTGAACACTACTGGCTGTGTGTATGGGCAAATTGTCATCTTGAAGAATTGCATTATTGTTAGGAAACAACATCTGGACCATAGAATGCACCTGGTTACCTAATATGTCCACTTAGTCACTGGCAGTAATTTGACCATTCAGAGTTATTATAGGAGCAGCAGAATACAAAGATATTGCTGCCCAAATCATCGCAGATCAGCCTTTATGTTTCACAGTTGGAACAAGGCATTCATGACTGTAGGCTTCCTTGGGCATTCTACAAACATAAACCTGGCCTGATGTTGGGAACAACATGAAGGGTGACTCATCTGACCATATTACATATTTCTGATCATCAGATGTCCAGGTTTTATGATCATCACCCCATCTTTTTGGCTTTTTAGCGTTGTTTTCAGTAATCAGATATTTAGCAATTGCAGCTCTACCTTGGAGGTTGTATTTGTGAAACTCTTGTTGGATTTTTTTTTTTGGGTGGAAACAGGGTCTATAAGACGACTGTTAAAGAGTCCTTTTGTCACCTTTGCTGCAGTAGTGTTATGATTTTTAGACACAATCCTCTTCAATCCATGTCACTTAGTTTTGGTTTTTGGCCACAATTCCTCTTAGCTGATGATGTCTTCCCATGATATGTGTATTTCATCATAACCCTGGAAACTGCTGCTCTGGATACACCTAATAAAGTGGCTGTTTTGGTTACAGATGCTGCAGCTAAATGTGCACCAACAATCTGTAAAGCTTTGACACCGGCATTACACAGCGAAAACAGACAAAAGTATAATGAAAGATACAACTGATGTTCTTTCAGTGTATCCAGTGCAGTTTTATTCCCATATTGTTTAATGTTTCCATTATTTTGTCTGACTGCTGTATGTGTGTCACTGTTCTCTTGCGTGATTGTAGAGTCTATCTGAAAGGAGATTTAATCTGACCCATGGTTTTACAGAATGTTGTGTGTGCATTATTTGGAGTTTGCTTCTTTGAAAACCATTAATATTTGTGGCTTAGGAAGTGAACTTTACCTCCTGATGTGCATACCACTTATCAGCCAGTCATTCAAATCAGAGGTTAACACGTGCTGCATACTCTTTATCATCCTGATGTGTATTTACGTCATGTTTTGGTAGTTCATCATATTACATTCCTTGTGTGAGTAGGAAGTAATGCTGGTTGATTGGTTTTACAACTGGGAAGTATATGACAGACAAATGGAAAAGCATATATGCCTTTACTTATTGAATTTATGTAATTGTGTTCCTGAGTGTTTATCACATCATGAGCCTGCATGTTCTGGGGCATCCCATGGTGGTGGCTGTGCTCAGGAATGTGATTAAAGGGAAACTATGTATAGTACATGATTTGAATATGGTAAATTTTACCAGTAATTTGATAATACTATATTGAGGACTGGGGACCACGGTGGCACAGTGGAATAGGTGCTGTGCTACAGATCGGAAGGTCACTGGTTCGATCCTAGCTTGTGTCATTGACATCCTTCCAATTGCATTATGGCCCTGGGGTCGACTCAGCCTCTAACAGAAATGAGTACCAGGGGCATTTTCTGGGGGTAAAGGTGGCCGGTGCATAAGGCTGACGACCTTACCACCATCCTGTGCCATTGTCATGAAATCTGGGAACCTTAACTTCTGGAACCCTCCGGGCCACTCCAGGCCTGTAACGGGACTGATTTACCTTTATATTAAGGACCACTTTTGTTGTACATATCTTCAGTGCCATGTAGAGTAAGTAATCAGGGGCTGCTTGTAATTATTTTTGGGTTTAAGTGTAATGGCAAGTTCAGATGCTGGTTTTTGAAGCTGGTTAGAGGACATGGGTAACATGAATGTTTATTACCAGACTTCAAGAAATACAATATTTTTGTTGAGATATACATTTGAACTACATCCTGTTATCTGCTGAGAAAGTGGGTGTTCTGTTTTTAGTGGTTCACTTGATATTTGTCCATGCCAGGGGATTAACAAGGTAATGTCATAAAAGTAAACTGTGCCAATCTCTGATAACACTGCCAGTTCTGATATTAGGAATTTCAGTTCCTGTCAGTTGCTTTTGAAGCTCTTTAAAGATGGTGTATCAGATGCATGTTATTTATTGACAAATTATATGAGAGGATGGATGAGAGACCCATGAATTCACAGATGAGGACAAGAATTATAAAAAATTAAACATAAATCTCTGTTCACTAATATGATAGGTATGTAAGAAAATGTAGCCATTTTATCTGTTTACATTTTACCCACTTTTATTACAATCTCCTGTTTCTTGTACATTTCTGTTGCCAGAGTGCACTTTCATAAATCTGGGGCTGAAATGGGAGGGAATATTTAAGTGGATCTTTGAAAATTTTAATGTTAGGTTGTGGCATGGGTTCATATGGCAGGTTCTTTTAACATGCTAGGCTGCCTGAACTTCTGGATTATATCCATAAAAGACCTAATTTTGCTGTTTTGGAATAGGGGTTTGCTCTGTGATATTTATTGGGGGTGGGAGGGATGGAGGGGCAAGGTGTAGTTTGAAACAACACACATGCTGGCACCTGTTTTCAAATACCATATACCAGACATGTTGCTGCCAAGAAGGTGGGGAGTAACAGACAAACTAAGGAAAAAATGTTTTTCTTTTTTCTGAAGTTTTAAAAGGTTGATCCTTGTTTTTTAATTACAGGATCAAGTATTTATGTTATATAATGAAACTAACCAATGAAAATTCTATTGTGGAAGAAATTAGGAGCAGATTGAGGTTGGGAAATGCTTGCTATCATTCGGTGCAGAATCTTTTGTCTTCCAGGTTGCTATCCAAAAATTTAAAGATCAAGATATATAGAACTATAATTTTGCCTGTTGTTTTGTGTGGGTGTGAAGCTTGGTCATTGACATTGCAGGAGAAAAGCAAGTTGAGGGTGTTTGAGAACATGGTGTTGAGGAGAATATTTGGACCTAGAGGGACGAGATAATGGGGGAATGGAGGAGATTGCATAACAAGGAGCTAAATGATTTGTGACCCTCACCCAATATTGTGCGGGTGATAAAATCGAGAAGAATGAGATGGGCTGGGCATGTGGCACGTATGGGTGAGGAGATTGGGGTGTATAGGGTCTTGGTGGGGAAACCGGAGGGAAGGAGACCACTGGGGAGACCTAGGCATAGATGGGTGGATAATATTAGGATGGATCTCCAGGAGGTGGGATGTGGGTATATGGCCTGGTTTGGGCTGGCCCAGGATAGGGACAGGTGATGGACACTTGTGAGTGCGGTAATGAACCTTCGGGTTCCGTGAAATGCAGGGAATTTCTTGACTAGCTGCAAACCAGTTAGCTTCTCAAGAAGGACTCTGCACCATGGAGTAAGTAAGTAAATGAAACTAGTGTGAAGTTACTTATGGCTGAACATTGCTGTATTTTTAAATTTATGTTTACATCATTCATCACACTAAACTGTCATATATTCATGAGGTGCCAGAATGTTTTTACTGCTGGGTTGTTTGAAAACGATTTACAGAAACTGCTTATCATTTGATAAAGGAATATGATTTGGCTTTCTTATCCTTCATTGAGAATGGTCACCCAATTTGTGACTGAAGATGATGTAATTTGGAATGTGAACATTAAATATGTTGTGTGTTATGAAAAGATGTATTTATTATGTGTGTTATAAATTCCACTCTTATGTCCCAGTTCCTAAATATTCTGATTATTGCATATACCCTATAATTTTTCCTGAAGTGGGGGGAGGAAAGTGTTACTGTACTGTACCACGTGTGGGCTTGGCTTGTGTTATCTTATCTGTTGGTTCATCAGCCATCCCTCACTGACATTGACCAAACTTTTTATCATTTGCAACTAGGTGATAAGTGTTATAACACTTGAACCAGCGGTGTTCAGTCTGTAGGAGTGTTGCGTTATGTATAACACCCGTGGGATTGTTAGAACACCTCAGTTTGTTTGAATGGAGTTTGTGTACTTTTGTGTTCAGTTAAAATGTGATAATTTAAGGTCGTAAGAATTGCCGTGTCATTCTTTACCTTATAGAAGGTTCGGTGATATAGAGGATTCCAGTATTTGACAGTATTTATAACAGTGAACAGTTTATTGACTGACTGATTCATTCATTCATTCACTCACTTAGATGTTTCCAGTTTCAATGTTTTAACGCTGGTTAATAATGTATTTGCAGTGGCAACCGTGGACTTCACAGTAAACAAGTAACTGTTGTATTGTGTTATTAAAATCAGCAGCAACTTAGTGTGTGACAATGTGCCGCTGTATTTTAAGTTCCAGACTGTGTATGGAAGTTTACCAGATACAGAATGATAAGTTTTTGATCAGAATAGTTGTTCCTTTGGTTCAAATGTGGGACACAATTTGTAAAATAGTGGTTGTATTTGAAACTTGGATTTTTTTAATAAATGTAGCTGGTATTGCTAGGAATGCATTAACAAGTGTGTAACCTTTAACAAGTTTTCCTTTTTGCATGTTGAAGTAATATTTGAGTTTCAGATGAGTGTTTAAACTATTCATATGCCAGTCTTTGGTGAATGTGACAGGAATAATGCATGCTCATATACATAATGAATTGTAGCTCTGCTAATTATGACGAACAGAGAACTTTTTAATTTGTGATAAAAATTTGAGGACAAAGAGCTAGAATGAGTTGCATCAGTATGAAGGATTGGTGTTCTACGTTGACAGCCTTGTGTGAACCAGTGTTCAGACGAGGAGACGCGAAGGGTGACCATCCGGCTTCTGCCATGACTACGGTCAGTGTGGAGAAGACAGAGACATGGGAACATCACAAGAAATTCACGGTTCGTGGCTGTGTTGGTGCATTGATTCTTAGCTTGTTTAATGTTACGTTTTAAATGTAGAGGTTTATCAGTGCCATGAGGTAGGAAGATGATCATGAATGATGAAAGTACAGTTTGCTAAATTGTTTATTATATACCAACATATGCACAAATAAATACTGTACATTTATATTAAATTACTCCAATTTAACATAAATTTACAGTACTTATTTGTGCATATGTTGGTATATATTAAACAATTTATTATGCAGTATGCATGGTATGAACATAAAAGTACAGTGTACTGTTTGTTGTATTTTTGTATTGTATGCAGAGACCTTTTTTTCCCTCTTTTATTAATCACTACTTTAGTTTTATTTGTATGTACTTTTAAAACCCTAAGTTTTACAATAATTCTTTATCGGTTTTAATACCCTGTGTTATCTGATGGCTGTAATTAACATACATTCCAATCTGTTAGCAGAAAGAAGCCGTGGCGTACTTAGATTGCACACTGTATGAATGTGTACCTTGTCTCTCCATACATAATTCATTGTTCTGTCTATAAATAAGTTTGCTAGGTAAGGACTTGCTCTTCAGCCTTGGCAGCCCATTAGTGTGTGGCTCATGGAAACTGCTGTTACATTTTCATCTAACTAGTGAATGACAGAGGCCCTCTTGAAGAGCTAATAGTTTCTCAGCTAGCTGAGAAATTCATTGCATTATACAGAACCTGAAGGTTCATGCCTTTCTAACTGATTTCTTTTAAGATCCAATTTTAGTATTATCCTCCCATCTATGCCCAAGTTTTCCAAGGTTGTATTTTTTTCATTCTTCAAAGAATTGGGTAACTCCATGGAGCATAGACATCCTTGAAAAGCTAGTAGTTCCTCGGCTAGGCAAGAAATTCCCTACATTTTATCGTACCTGAGGCCCATCACTGTGCCCACAAGAGCTGCCACTCGTCCTTATCTTGAACCCAGATCAATCTGTTTTTTTGTCCTCCCAACATATTTCTTTAAGATCCATTTTAATATTATCCTTCCATCTATGCATAGGTCTTCCAAGGTTATATTTCCTTCACTCATCAAAAAGTTTTTTTTATACATATCCTTTGTACAGTTCATCAGTATAGCACTCAAACCCTGTATTCTGATTTAGTGCAACAAAGCATTTGTAGTGATTGAACTGAGTACTTTTTCAAATATGTGTAACGCCAGTAAACTTCACTTATGTTAAATTTAAAATTGTCAGTTGTGTGTCTGAATTACCGACTTGTCTTCTGTAGTTCTCCTCCACTAACAAAACCAAAGTGACCTAGATAAAATGTTCTTTTTTATCCAGTTCTGAAGCTCTAGAGATAGAATTCCAGAGAAATCTTACTGTTGCATTATCCTGCTGTGTGAAAGGCTGTGTTATCACTAGGAAGTGTGTCGTCCCCGTTGTGTGTGTGAAACTTGGAAAATTGTATGTAGTCAAACACAACTGTGTCACATGAGGTGTATTTAATGACTATATAATGGACAACTACATGTTTCGGCCTGTACTGGCCATCTTCA
>Ga0136643_10012961_pt1 | contig 12444 bp, 6 predicted proteins | sample TergutLab28metaG_FD_96883 | JGI IMG/M metagenome (GOLD analysis project Ga0136643, IMG submission 96883) | Labiotermes labralis P1 segment gut microbial communities from Petit-Saut dam, French Guiana - Lab288 P1 (version 3) (version 3) | ecosystem: Host-associated > Arthropoda: Insects >...
AGACCTAGGCGTAGATGGGTGTATAATATTAGGATGGATCTCCAGGAGGTGGGATGTGGGTATGTGGACTGGATTGGGTTGGCCCAGGATAGGGACAGGTGGCGGACGCTTGTGAGTGCGGTAGTGAACCTTCGGGTTCCATAAAATGGGGGGAATTTCTTGACTAGCTGCAAACCAGTTAGCTTCTCAAGAAGGACTCTGCACCATGGAGTAAGTAAGTAAGTCCAATTAATGTGAGTCAAGAAGCTATACGGTCAGATGTGCTTGATTCCTTTTTGCCTTGTTTCACAAGGCAAACACTGCGGCAATACCGTAAGATAGGTCACGATCTTCTTTTCCCACGTTCCTTCGCAATAATAATTAGTATTCATCCTCTCTAATCGTTCAGTAACTCCAAAATCAACCCACCAGCCAAGCAAGTAAGTGCTGCACACTGACGTATTGTGGACAGCCACACAACTGTAGGCCACAGGTCACACGATATTCGCCTTTGATACAATAAATACAAAGAGTTGTGTAACCGTATTTTCTTCCGTTCCCTTCTTTCTACAGTGCCCAACCACATTCTGCACACTCTTTTCGACTGTCCTTTTCGTTGCCAAGACAGAGAATCTTTCTTCTCAGCTATTCTAGGCAGAAGAGTACGGTCAAATAAAGTTTGCCCCATAACAGGCCATGAAGGCCCAGAGTGGGAGTAGAAGTATAGCACTACTGTTTCTTTAACCTCGGCGGCAGATGAGGGCGGGTGGTTAACGCCAGGCCGCTTTAGCCCTGGGAAAGAGCCCCGGCACTCCCTTTATGCGAGGCTGGGCAGGCCCCAGGACCGGTCTCAACGGGCACGGAAAATCTCGCCCCCAAACGGAGTTCGAACTCGCTATACCCACTCTGAGATCCCGGCCGCCAGGCAGAACAGTAGACTGTGCAATACATTTATATGAACAGAAAACAATGGACATTCCAGCACGCGATTTTCTGCGAAATTCCTGTCCTTAATTTCCTCCTTCAGCGTTAAACCGTCTACGATTGTTAGAATAATTCTGCACGCGATTCCTCGGGCCTAGACGATTTTTCCGATAAAGACGGTTCATTTCTAATTAATTCAGTTTCTGTTTTCGACAGTGTTCCAACGAATCAGCCGGTCTTGAACGTTACGCAGAGCTCTTAGACGCCGCAGGTGAATTTCGAAAAACTTCTCGGTCGAAACAATCTTGCATCTAACTTTGTTTTCCAGGAAACGATTTATCATTCATACATGATTCATTTCATGAAAAACACTACACGACCTCGCGTTATTGGCACAACTGCGTAATTACACAGCAGGTGGGAACCTGACATGCCCACATCACTGACTTCGTGCAAACACAATGTCCCCAAATATGTTATCACGATTTCCTAGAAGGTTTTCTTGCCACAGAAAAATTGGGTTTTGGAGCTGGAGCATCAACCTGCTACTACAACCACGCGTGCGTCGACAACCGGTCGACTCCCGCGAGGACTTCGTAGGGGCAAACGACATTCTAATGCAGGCATATACACCATTTTCGATCGAGAGCTGCACACGTCCTATTAACTCACACACACATCTCGATGACCGTCAGATTTCATGCACAGAGCCTCGACTCCCAGTTTAGGAACTCCCTATGTATATCCGAAATAGATTAATTTCGCGTCATAAGAGGACACAAGCGTTGAGGGTGAATGGCTAAGGATGAAAATATATGTACAGCCGAATAACGGTTGCCGAAACGTCTTGTTTAGAATAGTGACTACGCTACTGGCTCGACTACTGGAGAATCGGGGTTCAATTCCCGGCGAGAACAGACATCTTTCGCCACAGTGTCCAGACCCGTTCTCAAATCAACTACATCTCCCATCCTATTCGTAGAAGGAAGGAAAGGGGGGGTGACAGTATGTAGAAGGATGTAGTGTTCAATTCAAACAAGGGCAACTTTACCTTTATTTTTACAGGTAATATTAGGATACTGTTTACAGATGACGGGACGGAAAAACGAATCAAACAAACATGAGAATAAAATACGAAGAGAAGGGCGAAGGAAAAATAACAGGCAGAAAGTTTAGAGGTAGTTAAGTGTACGTAAACACCACCAATTTCTTGCTCCGTTTTCGATAACAGATACTCCAAGCGCTGTGTACTGTATTTTCAAACTACGAACGAGCCATGTTTTCGAAACACTGTAAGAAAGGACTCTTGTGATAAATAGGTTTGACCTGTACCAGCAATGTGAATAAGAGTGGTAACAGGTTAGTTTCGCGGAAATAATAATATCCTAGCAACCATGCGAAATTACTAACCAAATGCCACGTCTCATCCAGTCTACAGTTGTTCGTCACGGTCACCATCACCACCAACGCCGCAGTAACTAAATGTATGCACCATACTTGATTTTCATTGTGGCAATAAGAACACCAAAATGGTAATAGATGCTTTCGTACTAATTTCGGAACCGCCACAAAACACCAGCAAGGTGTCCACTATATCTCCTGACGTATTGTTTATTTGTATATTATTTTAACGACGTGGCCAGTAACTCAGAATGCATGTACAAACATCGAAACGACCAAAGACTAGATGATGGTACGCGACAAAAAGAAGAGGATGCGGAAGGAAGTGGTCGTGGCCAAATTTTACGGTCATGTCCCCGGGAACCTCTCCACTGCAAATCAGAAACGTCAGCTTTCTCAGTCTCTCAGTGCCGCTGCAACGTTTCATTTAAAGTTCAGACACTTCATATTACAGCTCACTGATAATCATTCGGGTCTTTCGCTAAAAACTTGACAGGTAGTGTACTATAACGTAGCAATGAGGCGCGTTCGTGCAACCATTGTTGCTGTGGACAAGCAATTAGTCTAACATACTCTGAGTGGGTGTTTGTAACCTTAGATACTCAGCACACAATGCGCATGCGCCGTATTGTCATCTGTGGCCTGTTCGGCTCTACAATATTTTCCCATGTTATCTCATAAACGGCACGATTTTCGAAAAAAAAAAGGTTATTGGACATAAATTGTGTTTTTTCTCTACAACTTTTGTCTGAAATATTTCTCACTTTAATAAGAACTGACCGAGATCAGATAAAAAATATGTATTCGTCTTCATGTACAGTACCCGTTATTCTTGTAAGATTTTAATTAAACCTAAACTTTATCGACAGGCTTTCGAAAAATATCAAATATCAAATTTCACGAAACTCCTTCCAGTGGGAGCAAAACTGTTCCATGCGGACAGATGGACAGACGGAGGGATGGCCGGACACACAGACATGACGAGGCTAATAGTCGCTTTTCGCAATTTTGCGAACGCATCTAAAATGACAAAAGTATTCCGATGGCTATATAGGTTCGCCGTAGGCGGTGGCGCTATTGGTTGACGCTTTATTGCCCTGGAGTCAACTCGGCCTCTCATAGAAATGAGTACCAATGATATCTTCTGCGGGGTAAAGGCGACCGGTGCGTAGGGCTGACAACCCTGCCACCTTCATGTGCCGATTTTATAGGAATTCTGGGAACCTCAACCTCCTGGAGACCCAACAGCCTCTCAAGGCCTGTAATGGGATAGCTTTACTTTTAGATGGGTTCTCTCCCGCACATGTTAATTTCAAGTGCTGGGTATTAAAAATGTAAAAATACCCCACTTTTATCTCTACGCTGCCGAATTTCGGCATATCAACACTATTCGTTGAGAACGACTTTACAGAGAAGCTGCACCATGTGGCTAAGAGACTCGAGAGTGACTTTAGCTACAGCGACCCAATTTGTAGACCCTAGCAACAGGTTGACAGACAACATGTGCACAACAACCCATAGGGGTAACGACAGTCCCTTCCAAAATTAGACTCGCTCGCACAAAATTAACTGGTTTTGAACAGATTAACCTACTTCAAATTTCTGACATAAATACCTGGGGTTAGAACCATGCGAAACATGGTGTGACAGTATACGTGGGCCTGGGCTGTTCATTGAAATACACGGTTTATGTGTCCTTGCACTATGCACCGAACTACACAGATCCTTTCAAATAATCACGAATGTATTTGTGCAGGAAAGTGAAACCTTTCCGAAGTTTCACTATCAAGTTCACAAGTCCACCACGGAACCAAATCTGATCCAGACCAACTCAATCTGCCCACTCATATTCATTAGGCGCGTTCGCAAAATTGCGAAAAGCCACTATTAGCTTCGTCACGTCTGTCCGCCTGTCCGCCAGGAAATCGATTCCCACGGGACGAATTTTCATGAAATGTTTATGTTTTATTATTTTTTTTATCTGTCGAGAAAATTCAAGTTTCATTCAAATCGGACAAGAATAATAAAGACCAATATACATTTCTGATCATACCTCGCTCAGTTCCTCTGAGAATTAAAAATGTTTCACACAAAATTTGTACAGAAAATCAAAACACACATTTCATGTTCAACAACATTTTTCAAAAATCGTGTGGAAAAATGCTACAGAGCCGGGCAGGCCACAGATGACAATTTGGCGCATTCGCATTGCATGTTGGATACATAAAGCAACAAATCCACACTAAGATTATGTAATACTTAATGCTTTTCCGCTGCAACAATGGTTGTACGAACGTGCCTCAATGTTACGTTGTACGTACACTGCCTCTCTCGTTTTTAAGTTATCTTCAGTTTTACTTGAAGATTTACACTCTGTTGTTTAAAGAAAAATATTGCTGTCAGAGTTTCGGACTAAAACTGTGTGAACTTTTAAAATATCAAATATCCCACGCGTGCTACATGCCTCGTCGGTCTCACTCCGCTCAGAACCTGTTCTCAAACGCCCTCACTCTGTGTCCTTCCTTAGAGCGACAGATCGAATTTTGCATTCACAGACAACAACAGACAGCCTTACAGACACTCAGCATAACTACCCAAACAACTAACCAATCAACTAAATGGAACTAAACATACTCCATGCGACAGACTCTTTTTGAGATGACAATATACGCTCAACTAGTAGAATGTTCACCCGCCTTGTATGGATCTTGCAGTTTCAGGACTATGTATCTGTTCGTTGTCCTCAGCCAGAAGAATCCAGTCCTTATTCTCCCACTCTACTGCTTCCAGACAAATTTCATTATTATCCTGGCACCTAGCATAGTCTTCTAAACGGTCCCTCTTCTTTGGATTTTCCAATCAAATCCTGATAAGCATTTCTCATCTCCCATGCCAGCTAAATCCTCTTCCCAGCCCATCGTCTTTAAATTGTTTATCCCAACAATGCTGAGAGGAGATGTTTTTATAGTTTTTTCATGAACCAAATCTAATCTTTAAAGCTACGTTCATAGATGCTAGGCGAGAGACAAAGGATTCTGTCTGAATAATATCAGTTACTCTCTGAAAATCATCTGCTCCTAATATACTCGTGACTGTAATTAATTTTGTGTGCGTGTGAGAAAGAGTGTCGTTCCCAAATATATGAACGGAGACACATCTTTACCTAACAACGTCCAGAAGTTTGGTAACAAGGCACTACCATATTCTTGGCTATTAACCCTAGAAAAATTTGCTTACTGCATCTAATGGCTGCCGCGTCTTTCTATGTGGCAGTACCATCCATGCTTTCGTCCAACGAATTAACATATTAAATCAGCACAGAAAGGCTGGTGTGTCACAGTCAGTTCTAGTCCCTCCTGATTTTCTTCGATCTTCTTTACGTCGTGTACTATAGCAAAGGATAACAGAAGTTGCGATAAAATATATCTTTATGACAGACTATTGTGAACAGAAGAAATGTATTACACACGCGTAATGTATATGGCCTTATGTACAGGTTGCATTTAAACACATTTCATTCCCGTTTATCCCAACCACTTTCACCGATATATATATATATATATATATATATGGTGCACTAATTCCCTTGCTGTAAATATTAAGGTATGAAAAAGTACAAGACGTCTGCGTATTATCCATATGGGGACAACCCTTCAGTGTTCCTTGCATCGATGATAGGCTATATAGCCTACTCTGATTACTAATAAATGGTTTTCTTTGTATGAAGCAGATAGTGGGAACGTCAAGACTGAGGGTATATCAGTCTCTTTATTTGCATATTTCAAATTGGTAAAAATAAATTGGCTTTAAAAAATAAATCTGGTGGGGCATTGGGTATCTACAGCAAGCGATGGCGCTACAGCCCGGGGTGGGCCTTGGCCTCCTTTACAATATGCCTCCAGGCCTCTCGATCCCTTGCTCTGTCTCTCCATTCGTTTATTCCCATCTTTCTCTGGTCCGTGGACACGTCATCCAGCCATCTCATTTTTGGTCTTCCTCTTCGTCTTGTTGCATACAGCTTTCCGTACAACATAGCAAGCGTTATCACGTAAATTAAATTTTAATTCTAACCGGTTCAATACTTCATGGCAACAGACGTCGATTTTCCCCAAAAAGGGGTCATCGAACAATACCCTGTTCGAGCCTGAAACGTAAAATGCAACTTTCAATATCTGCAGCCTTCATTTCAATTTTTCGACACGGTCAATAGACTATTTAACACAGTTAACGGAAACAGTCTCTGACATTGTTTGACGTCTATATCTTCATTCCGTAATGATGATTTTATTTATAAAAGAAATGGACATCAAGACCACGGGGTTTACAGAACCGTTGATAACGATTTTTTGCCCTGTGTCCTCCACATGCAACACGTATAAAGTGAATCTGAAGGACGAAGTGCTATAGAAAGGAAACCAGAAAGAGGAAAGGAGAGAGATTAATTAAACCGTATGTACTAGCATAAGTTGCGTGTGTTAAGCGTGTTATTTAACGACGCCGCCAAGTGCTAAGATTAGTGTCGGTGATAAATAAATGGGAATGGAACACTGATGGATAATACTGATGGAAAAAATCGAATCACCCGCAGTTGAACCAGCTCCAGTGCCACTTTGCCCATCAAATATCCAACACGGTCTCACATAATGACCTAGAACTGAACCCGGGCCTCTGCGGGGACAGGGCGGCAACTGACCGCATGAGCCATAGCCGACCACCAAGATGTCGAATTTAAACGACGCGGCAAAAGGTTATCAACCTACGGTGTACACCTCGTGCATTTTAGTCTAAATATGGGGTATTTCCAACACCAGGCATAAGTAAAGGCTGAAACATTCGGTATTATGCCACAGTTCATCTGAAAGAAACAAGGTTGCAACAGACATGTGGCCTGCAGCAAGAGCAGACGGATGTTTTGCTTTCCACTTCACCAACCACCCAACCAAGAGGTTTTGACGGACACCATAATGAACGTCTGTCAAGTAAGAGAAAAATAATTTCGGAGTTAAGCACAGTGCGTCGCCTTCTTACAAAAGTCGATCGACTATACGAGTGTCTGGTGGGGTAAGGTTTTGTACTGATTTATAATTTATTTAACGACAATCTCTACAGCCCAGTCTCTATAGCGTTAAATGGGGTTAATTAGAGTATAATGAACTGGAAAACGCAGCCTGGATAGCTCAGTTCGTATAGTGTCCAGGCTGCTGGCTAGAGGGCCGAGGAACTGCGGCTAAGAGTCCGGCAAGGGGAAACGTTTTCCCTGGGGCCCACCCAGAATACTATTCAAATAGTACGGCGAAATCTTTCCCTTGGGTACGCGGCTGGGGCGTGAAGCTGACTACTCACCTCCCTTAGTGACCACGTTAAAATGCGTGGAATTATACCTCCATTTCCCTTACGCCTTCAAGAGGCTCAAACATGTTCACCTTTACCTTATAATGAATTGGAAAGGATGCACAAAAAGCAGCAGTGGCCTAATTTGCAGTACTACCTCGGAATTTACCTGCAGGTATGGAGAAAATAAACGGAAACTTCACCCAGGGCTGTCGACCTCTGAGCCTAGATGTGAAAACCGAAACCTGCCGAAAATGAAATCAACGCGGTAAAAAACCTCTCGCCCTTGACTTTCAGTCAAGCAGGCCTAACGTCTTCGCAGAACAAGATGTGCATTTCGGTAAAATAAAACTGAAATATGCATTGAATTGGCCATGGTTCAGTGGCGGTGCTGCATGAAAGAGCTTCTGATTCTACAACAAGTTTTTCAGTTACCGAGGAGTAATTAAACTGTGAGTCATAACTCCCAACGAAAGGGGAGGGTGGAAGAGGTAACATATTTGAAAATTTAACTCCAGGTACTGACTGCAGTCGTGCTCGAATTTTTGAGTATTACTAACCTCACGAATCGGTTGTCCATCTACTTCCTTTTGCCAGCAGAGGCACAAGGGTTCCTAGATATGTCAACAGTACTGTAAACTATCAATTTTTATTTATGCACCAACTGATGCACTAGTGAGTTGTCTTAAAAAAACAATATTAAAATTTACATTAAAACAGCTCCGACATGTTTCGATGTTATAGTCTACTGCCGAACAGTGCAACATACTTACACCAAAAAGGACCTAATATATGCAGCCACTCCACCACCGTATTAACCACACACCCACGTATTTTAATGGACTATTTTAACAACTGTAACTTTAGTAAGCATTAATTAATGCGCTCCCTGATGAAGGTGTAACTGTAACACCAAAACATGTCGGAGCTGTTTTAATGTAAATTTTAATATTGTTTTTTAAGACAACTCACTAGTGCATCAGTTGGTTAATATATAAAACTTTGATAATGTCGAGATGCACGGTACGAATGTTAAAAAAAACTACTATAAACGTTATATTATAACTGCTTATGTTGTAGAATGTTAATGTGAATGAAACACTGTTGTACTCATAGCTGATTATATTATAGAATGCTTAAAATGTTCCGTTATTTTAAATTTCGAGCCTTTCAGAATGGAAAAGTTACTGTTGGGTGGTAAAGCAAAGCCCAAGACGATCAATCTAAATGTAGAGCCGAAAACAGTACGCCTCAGTCAAGCAAATATAACCGTGACATATATTTTGGTTTCAGAGACGTCTTGATACTGGAGAAGAAGGGTCTTAATGTGGCACTTATCGGGAAAAAAAAGCTCAGAGTAGGAAGCCAAGCGAACTAAAACGATATCTGGAAACGAAGTCATACAGACTTCATTGACAAACCTCGACGCACTTTATCCGAAGAAGAGATGAAATATAGCTATCAAACGCTGTTTCTCTGTAAATGTACAACCGTTCGTTCAAAATCACGCTTCGCTGCACATTATGTTGCAAACATTGCCCACCGCAAAAAGTCCCGCACAACTGGAGAAAATTTAATTCTTCCAGCAACTATTCATACAGTTACAACTACAAGCCTCGCGCCAAACACGTTGCATATACCCCTTTGTCTGACACTGCTTCCCGCCTAATTTCAGACACACCAGAGGATCTAAATGAGCCACTGATTGAAAAGATAAGAAATAACTGTCATTCAGATGGACCAGGCGATTGACACAGCTAAGGATGATCACGTAATAACATATGCACGCCAGATTTTTTGATAAAGTTAAACAAGGAAACGGGAAGTTACTTTCCTACAAAGAAATCGCGGAGGCGAGCGAAGTTTGATATTATTTGTAGCTGCAGGCCACAAATGGAAATCTCTTCCAGTGGTCAAACTGCGTGAGAATTTGCACTGAAGAGGCATGCTATACATATCTCAGGCTGTTAGGCGGGACTTCAAGATTTAATAATTCGAAAATCTCCTGGTGCTGTCTGGGACTACTTGTATGATGCAAAGGCACGCTGCTACTTCGAACGTTTTGGGCCCAGCACTGCAGAAATTTCCACAAATAATTATAAATGTTGTGTGAAGTATATGAAAATGATGACAGTAAATGCAAGGATGTTTCCAAGGGTGTGTGAAGGAATGGGTTTTGAACACATTTCTTTATTGTTTTTCTGACAGCCGAGATGGCTGTTTCAGGCGAAAGCTTTCGACGCGTGTTGTTAAAATGATAACTGAATTTTACCAGTACTTAAATGAGGCAAGGCACAGGAGTCTGCTCATGTTCAGCGACTCTGATTACAGTACGTAGTTACAATATTCAAGTGGCGTATATTATAAGATGGACATTCTCAATGCATCACTTCAGCACCAATAACACTCCTCAACTCAACGGCAAATTAAAACATTATAAGGCACGGTGAAATGGCAAAATGAAATTTCCACACGTTTCCAACTTCAAACCGATTTAATTGGTGACGTAACATATGTATTAGTGAGGAAGTGACACGTCGTACTTTAAGTCGCACTTATTCTCCGAAATTAGGACTGCATACCAGTAACTGAAAGAGAAATATTTGCATGGAGAAGGAACCCATTCGATGCTAAACTGATAGCTGACACTTTCAGTAGCAATTCAGTTAAGTCTCTTCAGACACTACTTTGGGAGGGGGGAACCAAAAACTTGCTCCCTGAATTTTATATTCCATGCGGAACATCCTATCTCAGTAAAATCTTCTCGGGCCGAGAGCCATGCCAGGTTGTACAAATCAAATCGGCGTTTCAGACACTGAATCCGCCTCCATCATCACTGTTCAGTAAAAATTGTCTGGGCTGACAGCGGTGTCAGGTGGTTCAAATTAACCAACGCTTCAGAGACCGCATCCGTTTCCATAATCGAGTTCCTTACATCAGAACCCTGACGAAGGAGACACAGTCAGTCAGTCAGTCCACGGTCTTATTCAATTCTTTGGCCATGAAAGCTTCAAAATATACACTAGCGAATTTGTGTGAATGAGGATTTTCTACCCGCGCTGATACAAACAGCATACGCAGATAAAACTAGATGTGGATAGAGAAACAAGAGTGGCCGCCTCGAAAATAAAACCCAGGTTTCGAAAGTGGGCATGTTCCACCTATTAAGCAGTATGATCCTTAATTTGACTTATTTTGTTCACGTCCATTGAGACATACACTTTCACACAGTTGTAAGGTAATATTAATATTTTATTTGCAATAAACGAGTACAGATTAAAACTTAATTAATAAAAGCGGTGCGCTTCTGTCTTACTGAACCACAACCCTAATTAAATCGTTACTTTTACTCACGGGGGCGGGGGGGGTGGGGTGGGGGACAGGGGCTCACGACGAATTCAGTTATCATTTTCGCGGGTGGCGGTACCCTTGCTGTAACCGGAGATTGGTAGTTTAGGGTACGATAAGTACCAGCACTGATGTTGACACTGAAAGCACAGACGCCCCTGACAAGTTGTGAACACTTTAATGTCACGGCAAGCACCGGAAATATTGTGCGTGTTTGCCAGTTTTCAAATGTCACTTACAATTAAATGCACCACATGCTGCAACAATAAGAATCTTTGCATTTTGCTACAGTGCACTTATGTATTGTGCATGATTCTGACATCCAACAACTATCTCCCAACCTGCATCTACTAATTGTCTTTGTAATGGAGACGGACAGTGTTACCTGTGAAGTAGGAACCGAATTTTTATATACGACATCTATGAAAGCCCGTCTTCAAAACGTTAAATCAGGATGCCTGGGTTCAATTCGTAAACGTGGAGACACTAACATGCGGAGTCTGCACTTGCAGTCTCTCTCCCGGAAGTATCACCGTCAATAAATTGCCGTCAATTTGTACTATGTGAAATGACCTTTCCTGCGATCATTCACAGCACAGCAAATAGCCTTCACAATTTATCTCAGAAGACAATTTCTGCACGCCCCTGGAAACTAATAAAGGCATAGATATTGCAGCGCAAACAATACCAGACACATTACGTGTGTGCCTACAGAGTAGAGGGGAAGGGACGGTTCAAGCTAGGAACAAGTGCGGCTGGCCGTCGAACTCAGAGTTGCCTGGCAACACTCCCAAGGCTAGCCGGTCCGGGTAAATATAGCGTCCACGCTGACGTCAGAATATTTCAGAGCTGCCACCCCTTCGCTTTTCAAACCAGACGATCTAGCTTTGCACGCAACGGTAAAGACTTGTTCAAAATGGACTCCGAATTATACTTACTGTAACCGAAAAATTCTCTCGTCTCCAGTGTCTAAAATAACGTGAACTTATCTGTTGGAAAAGGAAAGAAAACTTTTCCGCATGAATACTGTTTGTTTTGTGAATACGATTTTGTCCGTACTGTGTTCTGGGGTTTATCTTGAAGGGAAATATTCCGTCCATAATAGGAAAGAAAGAATTAAGAAAGACGAAACGAAATACGTGCGGACAACAAGGGAATGCTGAAAGACGAAATAAACACATTACGAGAAATACGACCATCAAGCGTATACAGAAATGTAAATTTCAGGATGGTGTCGCCATATACACAGGACATCAACACGCAACTCAGCACATATCATTTTATCAATACTTCATATTTTAAAACAGATTTTAAATTTTTATATAAATTATAACATTTTATATTTGTAAATTAAATGGTTTTGACGTTCTATTTAACCTTTTGACGCCTAATGTCAACTATAGTGGTCGTACCGCACCGCTAACCTCTAAAGTTGCATTTTATATATTTATTCAACAAATA
>Ga0136643_10012963_pt1 | contig 12443 bp, 8 predicted proteins | sample TergutLab28metaG_FD_96883 | JGI IMG/M metagenome (GOLD analysis project Ga0136643, IMG submission 96883) | Labiotermes labralis P1 segment gut microbial communities from Petit-Saut dam, French Guiana - Lab288 P1 (version 3) (version 3) | ecosystem: Host-associated > Arthropoda: Insects >...
CTTACACTAAACATGAAGACTTACACTAAATATGAAGACTTAAACTAAATATGAAGAACCACACTACACATGAAGACTTACACTACACATGAAGACTTACACTAAACATGAAGACTTACACTAAACATGAAGACTTACACTAAATATGAAGACTTAAACTAAATATGAAGAACCACACTACACATGAAGACTTACACTAAACATGAAGAACCACACTACACATGAAGACTTACACTACACATGAAGACTTACACTAAACATGAAGACTTACACTAAACATGAAGACCCACACTACACGTGAAGACCCACACTACACATGAAGACTTACACTGCACATGAAGACCCACACTACACTTGAAGACCCACACTGCACATGAAGACCCACACTACACGTGAAGCCTTACACGTGTTGCTAGCTGTTTCTTGAACCTAACTTGCTAAATACTTGTCGCGGATAAAAATTGGGTTGGAGAATAATTATGACTGTATATCGAAGGTATTTCTGTCTCTTTGGTTCGGGTTCAGCCCTTAAGTATGAATGGATGTTTCTATAAAATATTGCCTTGAAATGTCTTGTGATATAAACATAATTTATGTTGGTCGTGCCGCTCAAACAAATTGTGCTTCCTGTCTGCTGTTGTGTGCAACAAAAATATATCTTGAAGAGTTTAATTTAATATGTGGTTTGTGCCTATTAAACGGCTTATCGGAAGTACTTAACGTTTGGGAGGTAACTGGTTCGTTTCTAGAGCAGTGTCAGATATTTCATTGTTTTCCGCAGTCTTTGTGCTGACACAGGAATTCTTTGCTGAGGGTTGGACGGGCTGCAACTCTCATTTCCATAGTTCTGTCACAGTACGCGACATACGTGACATTACATGCCATTGTACGTGACATTACATGACATAGTACGTGACAGTACGCGACAACACATGACACAGTACGTGACACAGTATGTGGCAGGACGTAACACATTACGTGACAGTATGTGACAGGACGAGACACAGTACGTGACACAGTATATGACAGGGGACACAGTACGTGACACAGTATGTGACAAGACGAGACACATTACGTGACACAGTATATGACAAGAGACACAGTACGTGACACAGTGTATGACAGGAGGAGACACAGTACGTGAGAGTATGTGACAGGAGGAGACACAGTACGTGACGGTACGTGACAGTATGTGACAGGAGGAGACACAGTACGTGACGGTACGTGACAGTATGTGACAGGACGAGACACATTGCTTGACCACGCTATTGCCACTTAACCAGGAGTCCTCAAAGTAAATGTGGAACATTTTGAAGTTTCTTGAAGTCGTGTTCCTGAACAAAGTGAAGGTGGCGAGAAATCTTTACTTCAGTGTGGATTTGCTATGGATGTCGAACTGCAGGAGCTGAGCGCTTGAAGTTTGTTTTTCTCACTGTTAGTGAATTTGTTAAGTTGACTGCAAGAACGAAATTTCTTGCATTAACAATTTCAAACCTCGAAAAGCTTTGAGGATGGGAAGAAATTAAAAGTAATTAGACCCTGTACGTATTAGCATGACTTACATACCGAAACAACTAACTGCATCCGTCTGAGTCCTTCCATTTAGGATAACGATTGCTCATTTCGTCAAGCAATTCCCGCATCTGTCGATCGATCGATCGATCGATCGATTCTTTACAAGAACCCGCCACTTGCTTGTAGTCTGAGCCAAGGAGATTCAATTCTACAAAATCCATTCTAATATTTTCCTATATGTTACGTCTAAGTCTTCAGTCAGGCTTTCCTTCTGATTTTGCTATCAAAACTGTGTGTTTATCTGCTGCCCCCTCAGTCCCACATTCCCGGCATGCATTGTAATTTTAATGTGAAACCACGAATATGTGAAGAAAAGAGAAACCCCTGAAGCTCCTAATTATGCACCTTTTCCAATATCCTGCTGCTGTTTTCTCCGCTATTCTCTTCAGTCACTACCCTCATTGTCCTCTTATGAACACCTAAATTCTATGTTGTGACCTTAATGTACGTGGCCAAATTTCAAATTTGGGAGAATATATAAGAACTGTCTGCAGAAACAATTCATTTCTGTGCACAAATGCCCCGAAATAAGTTATAATTTTTCGATTAATGAACTGAAATTTTTGACGACTGTGATGAAGAATTTAGAAGAACTGATGCCGCGTCTTTGTATTTTCTTTTGCTTCAGCTGCTCTGACACGTTTCTGGTCAGAAGGCCCTATGAATAAGCTGTTTTACTTTTGTAAAGCTGTAACATTATTGTACACAGAGGACTGGCCGAGAATAACTTTGTGCCACATCATTTGGTCACGCACTAAATATGTCCTTATGGTCTTCGTTAGCGTCACTGCACTGGCAATGGAGGTAACTTGACTACACATATTTTGTGGCCATGAAGGATTCTGTTGTTATTACGGAACTGCAAATTTCAAACATACAAGATGGCATTTAATTTGGATTTGTGCAGCTACTAATTTTTGGTGGCGTCGTTGTCGTCTTATTCAGAAATGGCGTCGCGCCGACAGTGTGTACTGTATGGCGCCCGACGCTCGATGCTGTGGCGGCGGGCGTCTAGTGCTAGGGATTGTATGCGCCCGTAGATACAAATTGAAATTTGGTGGTGGTTGAGAGCATAATTTTTCCGTGTCATGGAAAATGCTGCAAAAAAAAAATTCCGTGTCTCCTTCCTGTCGCGGCGCTTTCTGACGTCAGCTGTCTTCTAGCCTGTAGCAGCAATTGTACCTTAATACTGTATAAAGGGGGTCTGCTTTGTTAAGTGCACTGCTCCTCCTCTTCCTGTTTCAGCGGTGTCCTCTGCATATGAAAGTGACCATCCAAAAACGGTAAAGATTTCAAGGTCTACCAGGAATGACAAAAAATGTGCCAAAGTTTTTACTCAGGATGTAAGCCCAGTGCTGTGTAACGAAAAATTACACGAATTTAAGAACACAACACGTGACAGACCAACAACGCGCTCCACATTTTGCTGCTGCTCGAAGGAATATTGTTTTGGCAATATCTACACTGTGATAACAAATTAACTTCTTATTCTGCAGCTTTTGTTTCGAAACTGCTCTTCACGCAGGCCGACATAAAGACATTATTTGTAAGCCGTAGCCTATAGAGCCTATAAAACAGCTACTGACGACTGTCTTTATATAAGTATATGACTTGTCATTTCGGCGTTATTTAACAACTAATGTCAATCGCCGTCCGGTAGAGGAATGGCGCCTTAAATGAACAGCAAGTGCTGTGTTCAAGAGCCGAGGACGTAGTTGATATGACGTCACTGTTACGACATGTGCCTCCAGAAACTAACGAAACGAAGAAGAATATAAGCCAGTATGGCGTTAAACTGTCAAAGTTTGCAGCCGGCAACACTGAAGCATAATATTGCACATACAAGCGTCACGACGCCGTCAGCCGGGTCACTTTCTGTTGTTCAGATCAGGTGCAAGAAATGAAGTCCAGTTGTAATGTAATGCAGGACATCGCGCTGTGTTTGTGCAACATTCACACTCAAATCCTTCCCTCTCCGCCCAACTCAACTACCTTTCTTTATGTAGACACAACTACATGTTTCGGCAGTTAACGACCACCATCGGGTCATCAATACAATATTTTGAACTAAGGTCAACTGCAGTACAGTGTGTTCAATGTGTGGGCTACCACACTTTTACAGTAATTGTTAATAATCGTGACAGTTATTGTTAATAAATGTTACAAAAGTAACAATTATTTAAATAACTGTAAACAATTATTGTTAATAATTGTTAATAATCTAACAATTATTTTTAATAAGTGTTACGAGAGTAGCAATTAATGTACACAATTGCAAACAATTACTGTAAAAGTGTGGTAGCCCACACCTTGAACACACTGTACTGCAGTTGACCTTAGTTCAAAATATTGTATTGACGACCCGATAGTGGTCGTTAACTGCCGAAACATGTAGTTGTGTCTGCATAAAGAAAGGTAGTTGAGTTGGGCGGAGAGGGAAGGGAGAGCCATTTTATTATGACTTTCAGAATAAAGCGAACTGCAGTAAAATATTTGGATGACCGCGAAGGGTGTATGAAGACCACCATAAGCTTTTGTGTAGGGCAGTAGGTCTCGTGCTGCGGCCAGCAAAGGCACCTGCTCTACAGCTGCGAACAGTGCTCTGGGATGTGCATACAGTGTTGCGAGTCGTGTGATGATCCTCCACATAGAGAGATCGATCCGCCATTTGTTTGTGATGAAGGGGTGGTCTATCCGGATCACTGCAGGCGTTCCGTCACGTGCACCGACTACTGCTGATGCTACCTGCTGAGTCTGGGAAGCTTCTCTGAATTGTGGTTATCTTATTTATGTGCTCTTAAAATCATTTAGACGGGAGACGAAGTATCAAGGAAAATTTGTAATGAGGATATGATGAGAATTATAGAACCGAATGTTAACTAACCAAGTATTTCCGGCTGTGCGATCTTCCGTCTCTCATTTCCTTTTACCATGAAGACGGGGGTAGTATATTTATTCGAAATATTGTTATCCAGATCAGAAATTTTATGTTAAAAAGTCAGATCTGCAATTGTAATTAATGACGTAGTTCTGTGATTCGTGACTTTCCTCCAACTTCAGGTAGTCTTCTCAGATGATGACGTCATTATGTGTTTTCGGAAAGTCGAAACTCAAATTGGGGACTTGGAGATCAAAGGAACAAAGTACAGTTATAACTAACCAAGCAGTTCGCTGGTGTAGGATCCGTCTCATTTAACTGATCATAGCGTAACTTGAAGATAAGGTGAAAGTGTTATTTCCTTCACCTTCAAGTCTTCATATTTGTAAAGGCCGTTATTCTAACAAAAATGGAGTGTTTGTACGCCCATTGCACGTCTGAAATGTGGATGAAAGACTGGTAGAGCTGTGCTTATTGCGATTAGCGTTAGTGACGCCTGTTGACTGTCAGCTGCCTGCCCATTCTGGTGCAGGGTCGTGTCGTTGCAACGGTTCGAGTCAGTAACGAATCACTGGGTTAGTAACGGGCTTACAGATCGTTCTGAATCTTCTGTGACCTTACTCCTGTGGCCCAATGCATCCAGCAAAGTGGTCATCTCACACACAGATGGTTTGCCTCTTGGCCATTTTGTAACCGTTGTGAAAGAGAAATGTTGGACGAAGAGAGAAGAGGAAGAATGGAAGAATGGAAAATGGAGAAGACCTGGAAGGAGGAAATGTCGTGAGAGATCTCATCGGATGGAAGCAGTTTTCGTGTTTTGGTCGATGTATTTGCATGCGTCCATTGTCGGGATCCCACATGTACTTTACCAGATTGGCTGGAATCTTGCCCACAAGAGGGCTTTGTCTGCGTCTTGCCGGAGTGCTTAAGGATCGGTCGCGTTTCTGGGGGAATGTTTGCTTTAATTACTGAAATTAAAGTTTCCTTCTGTTTAATTAAGGACGACGCCACGAAAGGAGTTGAGATACACGCCATCTGAACAGTGAGTTGTAAGCTTCACGCTCCGACCGCCCTGCCAACAAGTAAGTTAATGAAAATCTGAATGTAAATCAACGCCAGTCTAAACACATTGTTGAAGAAAATGGCTGCCTTCTGCTGTGAACGAAATAGTACCTGTATTGACCAAGTTATTCCGAGTCTCCTTTTGTAATGAATGTATTCCAGCACTGTCTGTGTATTTAGCCTCTTTGTTTGTTTGTTTGGTTGTTTGCTTAACTTTTTGCTCTTTTTTTGTGAGTCCAGTATAGGATGTACCAAATTTCCACGCTCTCCACACTTCCCATTACACAGTATAAGATGTACCAAATTTCCACGTTCTCTGCACTTCCCATTACACAATATACTAATACAGTAAATTAAGGAATCTTAAGGCCATTTATGCCCTTTGTGTTTACAGGACAATAAAAAGGAAACGTTTACAGTAAAAAAAAAGATTTCTCAAGGAAATCAGCTGCGTATTTCGACGTAAATACATGGACATTGTCAGGCTGATGACGAAAATAAGGAGGAAAAACTTCAGAGCTGCATGGATTTGAGATTTAAAACCTAAAAATATAATGTAATTTCACATACTTAACATAAACATATGTGCAACCTCAGCTATAAAATTATATACAGATTATGGAAATTGTATAAAGGTAAAGGTAAAGGTAAGTTTCACAGTATAACAGGCGACGAAAACCCAGTGGGGTAGTACAGGTGTAGCTATACTCTTTCTTTAACCTCGGCGCTAGATGTGGTGGATGGTCAACACCACGTCCCGGTCGCTTTGCCCCCGTAAAAGACCCGGTGACCATTGTATAGGAAGCTGTGTGGGCCCCAAGGCCGGCCTTGAGGGGTGTGGAAATTCTCGCCCCCACCGGGATTCGATTCCCGGACCGTGCAGCCTGTAGCGAGTCATGAAAATTGTATATTTGTATATTTTGGACTTCATATAAAGGAATGATTGCTGTCAAGCTGTTCAGTTCACATGACGGCGGTTCGTCACTTGCGCAGGTCATTATTCCACAGACGGTAGAACAAAGAAGAATAAAGAATTGTTCAGGAGAGGGCAGGGAGCAGTATTGGCTCATATTAAGTTCTGATATAAGCAGTGCCTGTCAGTTGCTGAGGAAAATCGTGAAAGACTTCATGGTAGGCGAGTCGCAGGCACAGTTTCAGTTATTGCCATCAGCTGAGCGGATGTCAGTACATGAGACTGGTGAAGGAGCAGACCGCAGTAGAAGGAGGGGGTAGTGACAGCGTGGCAACACCGCGGAATATTCTGGTTTACAATAATATTAAAATTGTGAATTCCGGCTTAAAACGTGCCATACGAAAACATTTGAGTCCAGTTCGAGCCGTTTTGTATCTAAATCCTGTAATATCAATGGCCATTGCTGATATAATCTGTGCACTGATTTTATTTCCTCTTTTACAAAGAAACCGGTGCTTTGCTGCATCATTTTTAAGTTGAAATGAGTTGGATCCACGTTTAAACATTTACTGTCCCATGCGTTTAATTTGTGATCCCCGCACATGAAGGTGCTTTCTTTAGAAACAACCAAACCACACGGAGTAACAACCCAGAAGACATATTCTGTAATATCCCTGCATTGAAGACCCGAAAAGTTGAAAGGGCCGAAATTTATAACTTAGAGCATGAAGCTACACCAATGCCTCCACGCCTGAGCATATAAAATGGCTGCAACTACCCTACAGTGCACAGTATGGCTTCCGCTTTACTGTTCTTCCAGTCAAATAAGCATTTTAAGGATTACGCTGAAATCGACCCCACTGCTACCTTATTTACAGCTGCTGGCCCCAAATCCTTCCTTTAATGGGCCATTCCACCTCTGAACACCATTGTGCTGAGTTCCACAGGTGCTCCTCGTATTGTCTCTCTGAGCTGCTGCATTTCTGGCCTAATGGTACATAAAGTGACAAGCAATCTTGCTTAAGAACACCAAGCTAATATTCTCAATAGGTTTTAGAAATTTACTGCGTCTGAAATATAGCAACGGTACTAAATTTTGCGATCTTTTACTTCAGCGTCATTGGTTAGTTATGAGCCGTCTGTGCTGAAACATAGCTTTGCTGTGAACAGCCAGGTTCTGTGTGCCTGTGATACAGAGCTTACTTGCTTCTTGGTTTGTTTAACCTACTCGTGCTCAATCAATGCCCACTTAAATGTGAAACCCGCTCAGTGCTCAAGAAATCCCCCGTTTTTTATTGCACCTGCTCCTTTAACACCTCATTCTTAATATTCTGCTGTTGTCACCTTCATCCAGTTCACCTTTATCCAGTTCACCTTTATCCAGTTCACCACCTCTCATCTCCAGTCTACACGTTGTACTGTACTACAGTTTGTACCAAATTCTCCCACGCCCAACAGAAACTACAGTGTACGCCCCCCCTCCCCCCCCAACATTCATGCTCTGCATCTGGATATTATCAAAGTTCCATTTATCCACCAACTGATGCACCATTCAGGTGTCTTACAAACCAATATTAAAATTTACATTAAAACAACTGCTGAAGAACAGCCCGACATACCCCAGCAGCTGCTTCAATATAAATTTTAATATTGTTTTTTAAGACAACTGAACGGTGCATCAGTTGGTGAATAAATACAACTTTGATACAATCTGACTGTATCTACACACCTTCATCCCCTCCCCCCTGTACCACTCACATAATTCTCCTTAACTCAAGAATTTTAAAATTAACAATAGACATTACTGCATCATTGTATATATGTATACATGTTTAAACCACACTCTTATTTCTTGTCATTAAAATAATTCTGAATACAAGTTTTTGGATCAATTTTGAAATGTCGGAATGTAGCACCTCGTCTGTTTAGCTTCTAACAGTCGCTAAATCACGTAATGCGATAAACGGTGCACGTATAACGTAACGTTGCGGCGGTCAGTTAGCTGTCACTGGACGGGGGAGCATTCGTGGTCAGTTAAGGTAGTTGGAGGCAATGCAGCCTGTTCGGCTGTTCGTGCAAAGTTATTGATATTTTGCTTGATCTTAATCAAATCTGATTTCTCTTTCTGACAGATGTTTATGGAAGTCCGCACTATTAAATTGCACAGAATTTCGTCCAGTGGGAGAGGCACTGATAAATGCGGGCGAACGGACAGACGGACTAACAGCCTGGTACCATTTCAGTTGTAAGTGCTGGCTGTGTGGGCGATTTGATGTAGACGGACACAATAAAAAGTACTTGGTTATTAATGTACAAGTGATTGATATTGTTGCATTTTGCGACAGTTTATAAAAGTCTAAAATATTGAACTTCATGCAAATCTGTCCAATGTGAGCCGCGCTGATACATGCGGGCTGAGGGATGGACCTACGGAAGGAAATAACGAAGCTCCTACGAAGTCTTCGACAGTGTGCAAATGCTCCTGAAAAGGTGAAACATGTGCCATTGTTGTTTCGTTTCATTTTATCTGTGGACATTCCATTACCTGGCAACCACGAATAGTCACTTCCTGTCGGCTCGCTTACCGGCTAACCCTCAGCTGACTCACTGGCTCGCCCTCACATCCCACGTCGGCAAGATGTCCTACCTACCTTCACGGGAGGGATCCCATTGGAGCAGCGCTTGCTTCATGCGACACACACGCCAGGTACCAATTCAATACATTCAGACGCTGCCTTCATGATGCGCCGGTTTCAAACACGAAGACAGTCGACAAATGCGTGACAAGTTGCGAGAAAAATTTTCAATTCTACAGAACACGGATATGGCACGTGCTGATTAAGGAAAGACACACGAAATTGGTATTTGCACAGCGCACAATTATATCGGTTGTGTAGATAGTGCTTTGGTTGGCAAAATAATAAGTAATTGGTTACGGCCAAATCCTATCCCCAGCAATGAAATGTTGTTGATCGGCATGTTGAAGGTTAAAGTTTATAATAACAATAATGATAGCTGAAGGCAGTAAGCTAGCAAGCAGTCGGTATGGAGCCAGTGTCACCGGTGTGTCAGTAAGGCGTGATGCGTGTCTGCGAGGAGAGAGAAATTAGCGCCTTCTTTGAAAAGGGCGAATAAAAACATGCTGTCAAAATTATACATTGAATTAAAACTTTGCAGGAAATTCTTTAACTCTTGCGGGTGAAAGCGTAATGCAGGCCTGAAACGCGTAGACCCTACCCACGGCGAATATGAAACGCGGCAGTCGCTGCGCTGTCTGCCGTCACATGAAGCAGTCCCAGTGAAGTGTGAAGCGGATTGACAGATAATGTATTGTCGCTGTATATCAGACCTCTATTAGACTACAAATTTAAAAACAGTGTTGCTTTGATGAACAACTAAAGCCATACTTAACTCATAGCAGCCAATAAATCTTCTTGCCAATAGCTCAATACACCTGCTGTTGCTTTTTGAGCTGTTCTTAGTGTAGTCGGTGTAAGGACTAGGCTACGGGACGGGCGTTCGGAGATCGAGCCCTGGCAGAGACAAGTGATTTTTTTCTCTGTAAATGTTCCAGACTGCTCTGAAACCTACCAAACCTACTATTCGATGGGTAACCGGTTTAGTTCCCTGGACCAAAGCGGCCGGGGCGCGACGGTGAAGAGTCACGTGTATATTCCTCCAAGCGCAACACTAAGTGTAGCTATATCTCTACTGCCCCTGCTTGTCCTCAAGCTATGGGCAGACACAGCTTTACCGTTTTTGCTTAAACTCTTTTGCAGATAAATTTCAATGAGGCGCTACATTGATAATTGGCATCTCTGATAGTTCTGAGATTTGTTGTGGTTTTTGTCGTGCCTTTTGTGTAGTTCAATTGTAAATGAAGCAGTGCTTAGTTTATGTGGGTCAGAAATGTTAGTAGTTTTTTTTACAATATTTTAATTTTTGTTCTTCTTCGTTACTCTGTCGTATCTGTTGTTGCATTGTGCTGTTAGAAAAGAAGCGCAACTTGTTGAAAATTCTTTACAAAATTTAGTTATCAACAGTTATTGACTGATTTAAAAATAACTTAACGTTTTTCTTGTTAACTTTATTGTGATAATTTTAAATTTTGGATTGCAAAAGTGTGATGACAAAAGGAAATATGTATGAGGTTGTGTAATTTAAAAAAAGAATAATAGTGCTTCTGAGCCTAATAGTGCTCGATTTAAATTCGAAATACGTCAGGAACGTGACTAAGAGCAGGGAACAGCAATACTAAACGGATGAAATGCAATGAACTGGTAACAGCCTACTGGTTACATGATAAAACAACAGGTTTAACATTCAAGAATTGTACATTCTGCCACACTGTACTTGTGTGTTTTGTATTTATCTGAGGACAATGACTTCTTCTCTTTATAACGCCAACTGATTGGTTTTTATAACTGAGATTAAATGTGTTTACTGCGCGGTACGAACTGCGTCTTTAACTAAAACAGTCTGCTCTTCGTCTTTAAAGTCTTAAAGAGTGAGTAAATGTGCGCTAAGCTGAGTATCTGTTAACTGTCAGTGTAATACTTAGTGCTTAATGTGGGTGTATAAAAGGGTAAGAAAAGGCAAAGTGATCCCGTTACAGACCCGGTCTGGCCCAGAGGGTGGGTAGTGGTATAGCTCTACTCTTCCATGACCGCGGCACTAGAAGGGGGTGAGTGGTCAACATCACACCCCGGCCACACTTTACCCCCGGGAAAGACCCGGTACCCATTTTACAGGAGGCTGGGTGGGCCCCAGGGCCGGTCTGGACGGGCGGAAAATCTCGTCCCCACCGAGATTTGATCCCGGACCGTCCAGCCCGTAGTCAGTCGCTATACCGACTGAGCATCTGTAAGAGGGACACAAAGTAAATGTAAAAGTGACAATATTAGGCTGTTTGCAACACAGTTCGTTAAAGCTCCGTGCCAGGTACAATAAACATTATTCTTAAACGTAACGGAGTCGCGACGTGTCTGGCGAACAAGAATATTGTTACGGAGGTCCAGAATACACATAGAAGCTCCTTTAAAAGAGTTGTTTGCTCGACAGAGGAAGTGCTGCGTGTCGATAAAGGTTTAATTACGTAACAGAATTACAAATATATGTGACAAAAATCCAGTAACAATGTAATAGTTGTTTAATCTTACAAGTACAGTACCGTCCGACACAACGTTACTGTGATAACGTACAGAATCACTGATAAAGACGCGAATTGGTCGTGTAACTCAGTAGGACTGACGAGGCGTAGAAAGGCATTTGGGAATTCAAAAACTTGTGCTGTTGAAGGACAAGCGTCCATTGATAGAAGACAGTAGTGACCTGTTGCATGTGTTTACACACGACGTGTCTGTCACAAATTTCGGCAGCTTTAGACAGTTAGGACTGTGCGGCAGAAGAGCAACGGAACACATTTGGACCAAATTAGCACGAATGTACAACAGTACTTACAAAGACATCAGCGTCTCTCTTCCACTGGCTTAGGGCACACAGTGAAGCTTCCCAGTTTCGCGACGTACTTTGTTTCGAAATTCGGTTATACAGACCTGTCAAATGTAAGTTCGGGGGGCAAATTTCGAATGCTGTACCGCGAAAATCTTCAAATTTAAGTAACAAGAATAACATCGAAGACAAAATTTAAACTTCATGGAATAAACCCTTTGAAGATACTATCGCAAAATTTATTGCAATTTCTGTTGAAGCTATTGCAAGGTACCATCAGCCATGTTAGTGCTACTTGCAAGGTACCGTCAGCCATGTTAGTGCTACTTGCAAGTACTCAAATCCAAGTCGCGTGTTTCCGGCGAAGTACGTGAGGTGCTTAGAAGCCCACTTCGTCGTGACGGTGAACCTAAAGTTACAAGGATAATAAGGAAAGCCCAGTTTAGGAGCCCGTCCCCCCCCCCCCCACCTGCCCGCACCTCCTTTTTTTTACGCTTCTTCACCACCCCCCGATGGGGGTGAATTGTTCGTTCCCAAAGAGGTGTATTAAAAAAGTTACAAAAC
>Ga0136643_10012964_pt1 | contig 12443 bp, 9 predicted proteins | sample TergutLab28metaG_FD_96883 | JGI IMG/M metagenome (GOLD analysis project Ga0136643, IMG submission 96883) | Labiotermes labralis P1 segment gut microbial communities from Petit-Saut dam, French Guiana - Lab288 P1 (version 3) (version 3) | ecosystem: Host-associated > Arthropoda: Insects >...
GAAGAATATATATATTATATATATATATATATGTGTGTGTGTGTGTGTGTAGGCCTACTGGCGTGAGCGTGACAGGATGTTTAAGAACAGTCTGTATTGTCAAGTGACTTTTTTTCTCCACTCTGTCTACATATTTCAGCTGCTTGTCTACCAGACCCATCTGTGTAGTTCTTTTCCGTATTCTTCAACCGATATCGTCCCTGAAATATTGTCTTTCATTTTAAACACGACAAGGTGATGGACAAAGTCCAAGGACTGAATGATTCCAAATGCTGTTTGTCATCACAAGAATCCTATAGGATTGTATTATGTTTTCAGCTTACAATAGAACGATTTACGAAATTACGCCTAATTTTGTGCTTATGCTACGTCTGTAAACGAGATATGTCATGACATCTCTCCTTCAGACTTGTGACGTTATCATATTACACGCATTATGTTTCGATTGGCATTTTATTCTTAAAAGTATATTATCTGTGCCCTTTTAAGATGATGTTTTCATACTAAGTAGTATGTACTGTCTAACATACAGCTGTCAATATTGTGTACATTCCTTTGTGTTAAGTGAATATTTTAATACTTTTCTAATTCTAAACTTTACAGTAAACTTACTGTCTGAAATCTCACGAATTTCTTAATTAATTTCAAAATCGCGAACATACGTCCAACATAGCATAAGATAACTGAAGAATAAACCAACTAGATGTCGCTTGATATTTTATTATACTTCTTATAGGCTCAACATGTTTCGGGCACTACTATGTCCATCATCAGGAGCTCGCGACTATGATGTTGATTACCACATTGGTCGTGTCGTTCTTGGTTTGCTGTATGTTGGCGGTTAGGTGCAGTTAGGCTGGAGTAGTGTTCAGGCTTCTTTCAGAATCATGACATGTTTGTAAGTTTAAAAATAACTGGTGACTAACTGTACAGTAATGTGTGTAATGCTGTGCTGTTTCATGTGCTTGTTGTTAAACAGCGTGTCTGTGTTTGTAAAGTTTAGTAGACCCACTGTGACTTGGCCGCTCATAAGTGCAGTATGCACGTACGAGACACCATGGATTTTCTGGTGAAATCCTGCACTGAAAGTGGTCAGCTGATACATCAGGATTTTAGTTTCCTAATGAGTCCTCATATTTTCTTGTTCTTTTTTTTTTTACCATGGGCAACAGCCTCAGTGGGTCAAGGCCTCCTCATTATCGAGGACTCATGATCACACTCAGACACACCACACTTCGCCAACAAAACAAAACAAATCTACTTAAAAAAACAGATTAGATCAATTGGTTGATAGGAAAACAATTCCATCTATCTATAGCAAACAAATTACTCATCTACAAAGCGGTAATCAAACCTATATGGAGCTACGGAATGGAACTGTGGGGTTGCATCAGCAAGTCGAACATAGACATCATGCAGAGATCCCAATCCAAAATTCTCAGAGCCATACCAAATGCACCATGTTATTCGACAAATCATTTTCTACCTACCGACTTAAACATCTCTTACGTAACTGACGTCATCCACGAAAGAATCATATACATCACAACAACCTGGAAGCCAATCCCAATCCACTATCAGAGCCACTACTCCAAACTATAAAAAGTAGAAGACTAAAAAGATGCTGGCCTTTCGACTTACAAGGCACCTGAAGTGACGTCGCTGGATGAATACCCTACCACGTCATCGTAATACATTATATCGTAGCGTACTTTGTGTAATCATCACATTAACTTATAGAATGTATTATTTCTGATTGCTAATAAAAATATTATAACAAACTCAGACATACCACAGTCGGTAGGACTCCTCTGGACGAGTGATCAGCCCGACGCAGAGACCTCTACCTGACAACGCACAACACTCATGAGAGACAGACATCCATGACCCCGGCGGGATTTGAACCCACAATCTCAACAAACGAGAGGCCGCAGACCCAAATGTTTTCTTAGTAAAATTAATTCAGTTGCCGTGTCAAATGTCTTGCCCATTACTCAAGATATGGAGATTTCACAGCACATGTGGTCCGCGGAGATTTTGGTCAGTTTGTTTTATGAAATACATGTAGAGTACATTCGTGGTGTAAAATTTATTCTAGATATAACACCGCACACGGCATCACGTGCAAGAAGACAGAAAGAAATAACTATATTAAAATAGATTCTGAAGTATATGCTAATATCGCCAATCACACACAACACATGCCTTATCATCGTATTTTACTTGTTGACTAGTTTCGCCCCCAAATGTGGGCCATCGTCAGACCATCATACAATAACACGAAAATATATAGAAAAGTCTACGTACCATAAGGTTTGAGATTCCCCCCTTTTACATTAAAAATACTTTATAAGTGTATGTGTGATTGAAGATATTAATATATAATTTTGAATGATACACCAAAGGGGATGTTTCGTATAAAGATTTTAGATTCTAAAACTTAAATCAAATTATTGCTTAGTTTTTTTGACTAAATATTGATAATATTCGATTAGGACGATAGCTCAAATTTAAGTTTAAATCTATGTAATGTATTTTACATGAGTTTTGTGTACAAAAATTTATGGAAATTTTTACATACTTTTAATCGATAAAATATAAATGCCATAGCCCACTGAAATTATCATCGGATAAAGAGGAAATTACGTAAAATAGAATCAACAGAAACTGACGCATGTAATATTTTGATATTATTCTTCGTGTAATGTATAAAAATAGCGAAAAAGTAGAACTTGAAAACGATGTTTTCACATTTAGAGACGAAATTAAACTGACAGCTTAGAGGACTAAATTTCAACTTGTTTTAAGTACAGGTATGTATTACCACGTGGTTGTGTGTTGTGCACTGATTTGTAAGAGAGTGGATGGAAGGGGTCGCGTAGGAAAAGCCACATTATGCTGTGGGTCACTTGATTCTGTTGTCACCTTGAATTTGCATGTGTACACAAGAAGCAGAGAAACAAACGATCTTTTTCAAACTTCAGTCTTCCTTACGTGTATTCTTCACAAGCACACCTATAAAATCTCATTGAAGCACACCTGTGTCATTGATAAGCACACGGAACAGACGCTGATCACCAGACAGTGACGATTATTACAGACTGCACTAGCTGCTGGCTGGGTGGCAGGCTTTGATCAATATTCCGCTTGCGCACCGCGCGGTCGCTACTGCTGCCTTCTGGCTGCGAGTCAAGAAATGCGTCCAAGTACATTGTATCTGTACGTAGCCGAATATCACTCGCCGGAAACTCGCACACCTCAAAATGTTTGTCCAATTTTCCGGTATTTTCTGGGAGTGTTTCTTTGCTATTTTCGAATGCCATTTTCTTTAAACGTGATATGTGTGTGAAAACACACTTCTAGTTGATCGGTCTGAAGACTGAGATTCCAACCGGAACATGGAGGAGGAATGCTAATGCAGCACTTTGTCGTTAGGTTTGATGATTTCAAGTGTTTATAGTCTTGGTGGGGTTGAGGCTGTGTCTCTGTGCAAGTGTGACCTCTAATGAAGCCATTGTCTATTCCCTGGATGATAGATGAATAGGTATTATGGTGAAATTATTACTTACAGGGTCAAATGGAAGCTGTCTCAGTAAAAAACGCTTTTTCCACCACACGTATCACAGTGACTACCTCCAAGGCGTGAAGCCGGCGACCTGGCTTTTCCATACCTCTCTTTTAGGTGTACAGCATTTTTGATTTTGAAAACCTTGAAGAATATTATCAGACCTATTAGATTCATGCATTAAAATACAGTGTGGCGGAACGCGTTTATGTCAACCGAAAATTGAAAGACGTTCTAATTGTATAGGTTGAAGCACAAAGTAATGGGTAGTAATTCGTTGGTTGGAAGTAAAGTTTATTGCAACCTAATGTGGTTTGTTATCCAAAATTTTAATATTTTGTTTGGTGTGTGTTTTTTGAACAGCTCTTCAACAGTGGGTTTCATAAGTACGCTCTAATAATGTCAGTGACATTAAGTAACTGAAGCGCCGTACTCTTTCACATAACAACAAAAAGGTATATATATTTGAGAATTCGACGAAACTGAAAGTCTGTCATTAAAAAGTGTTCCCGCGGGTAGCCTGGGAACCTTTCGGGGATCGTGGGCTGCGCTGACCGCAGTTTGTGAGACAATACAAACACAAAAATTTGAAGAAATCCTTAAGATCATAGCGCAATAGACGCAGCACTGAGCTTAATGTCTTCGTAATAATGATATTTTCGTACGTGTCCAATATCAATTTCGTGTCTTATCCGTACTAGTTCAGCACGGAGTCAAAGTTTAATAACTTATGACGGATTCATGGCTAATAATGGGCAAACTTCTAAAGCATCCTGAGTGAGATAGAAGAAACAATGCTATTACAAATAGAAAGTATTGCAATATTAGTGTTTAACAAGTCCCAGTGCTTTAAATTTGCCAGTATTTTCAGACACTGAGAAGGATGTTATTTTGAGCAGTAACAGAATTCTTGGTAAAAGCAAGAGTTACTACATTTTTTTTTGCGTCACGTTGTATTTGATGTATTACTATACAGTGTGTTTCAGTCTACTAATATACAAGCTATAAAGGGAAGACAGAGGAAAAGTTGGAAAAAGGAAGTAGAAAGAGATCTTCAAGTGCTGGGAGTGAGAAGATGGAGAGAGTTGGTTGCAGGTAGGAAAAAATGGAAGGACATTGTTCGACAGGCCAAAGCCCACAGTGGGCTGTAGTGCCAATGGAAGGAGAAGAAGAAGAAGAATATAGAAGCTCTTTATATAGGGTGATTCAGGAGGAAAGGGCGATATTTTTGAAAGTGATAGTATTGGCCATTGTGAGAAAAAGTTTATATGAACATTTATCGAATTCTGAACGGTTACCGAGAGAGAGCTGTTCGAATGTACAAATGTACGAAAACATTGTGTACCGTAATAAAGGAAGATAAATTACTTACTGCTAATTTAATTTTAAGTTAATGTTCAAATAACAGATTTGTTAACGGAAATGACCAATTTCTCATATTTCTCAATAAATGTTCGAATATCCCACCGTCAACATCAATGCACTTCGCACTTCGTGGGCGAAGATCGCGTCTTGTTCGACTGAGTTGATCTTTACGTTTCTTTACGCGGGCAGCAGCATCCAAAATGCGAGACAGCAGTTCGTCTTGTGTAGCCAAATTTATTTTTTTAAACTTCGCCCATCATCCAGTCCCACAAAGAGAGGGAAGAACAGTGCGCGCCAGATTCAAACAGTTCTACCTCCGTGACCGTTCCGAATTAGACACGTGTTCATATCAACATTTTTTTTTTACAAACACCGTTACTGTCGCCTCCCATAAGACTGACCTTTCCTCCTGAATCACTCTGTATGTATAATTAATTATTCATTTCCCTTATACCCTCGCTGTGCTTATAGGCGCCATCGTATCTTTATCAGACTAGCGTATAAACGAATTGTTTATTCTTCATCGCACTTACTTACTTACTTACTTACTCAAGGGTGCAGAGTCCTTCTTGAGCAGCTAACTGGTTTGCAGCTAGTGAAGAAATTCCCCACATTTCACGGAACCCGAAGGTCCATTATCGCACTCACAAGCGTCCGCCACCTGTCCCTATCCTGGGCCAACGCAATCCGGTCCACATACCCACATCCCAACTCCTGGAGATCCATCCTAATATTATCCACCCATCTACGCCTAGGTCTCCCCAGTGGTCTCTTTCCCTCCGGTTTCCCCACCAACACCCTATACACCCCCCTCTCCTCACCCATACGCGCCACATTCCCAGTCCATCTCATTCTTCTCGATTTCATCACCCGCACAATATTGGGTGAGGAGTACAGATCACTTAGCTCCTCGTTATGCAGTCTCCTCCATTCCCCCGTTACCTCGTCCCTCCTAGGTCCAAATGTTCTCCTCAACACCATGTTCCCTAACAACCTCAGCTTCCTTTCCTCCCGCAATGTCAGCGACCAAGTTTCACACCCATACAAAACAACAGGCAAGATTATATTTCTATATATCTTAGTCTTTAATTTCTTGGATAGCAACCTGGAAGACAAAAGATTCTGCACCGAATGATAGCAAGCATTTCCTGACCTCAGTCTACTCTTTATTTCTTCCCGAATAGAATACTACAGATAAATATTAAGCTTAGTATAATATTTTTTTTTTCCACAGCTGCATAATGATGACACACACAGTGCTGTCGAAATGTATAGTATGCATGCAAGGCACAGTTATAATGCAAGTATACGTAGGCATTCAAACAAGGTTGTTTTACCTACACTGCAGTGTATGAAGTACAGTTGTCTCCCGTGAAAGCCGTGATACTATACGGGGAATTGGGCGTATAGCTCTTCTCATTCTTTATCGCGTCATGAGGTACATTCCACAAGCCCTACACACCATATCCCTGTCCACCTGATCACCCTAATAATATCTGACAGGTAGTAAAACTTACAGGTGCTAACACTTCTTAGGAAACATACCGCGTGTTCTTCCTTCTCTCTCCGCTGAGTAATAAGGAGCATTGGTAAGGTACTGTGTGTTATATTAATTTTATGTGAATGAAACTCCGTACTCCTTGAAGTGTTGTACTTTATTTATCATGAGTAACCAACTACAGTATTTTTTATAAACATTAATTTAATATTATCATAAATACAGGCGGTTCGTTGTTACAAAACACACACCGACATTGCTAGACCAGCTAGCAGTAACTCGTAGTTTTCATCCACGGCCCTTTCGAATCTGCACTTAAGACTGATCTTGTCGACGTAACCACAAACACCCCCTTTCCCCTCCGTCAAGTCCTTTTGCGTTTGTGCGATTAAATGATTAGTTATGTTTGTAAAATTGACTTAACCGAGTGGGATGTAAACGGAGTGTTTTACGGGATTTTTAATGTTTGGCAACCTTGTATCGCTATCAGTCTATAACGGGGAGTGACAAGATGTAGTATGTAAGTGAATAAATTTGTCGGAATTGTGTCGCCAGGAGCGCGAAGACAAATTTCGAAAGAGCCGAGCTTGGGTGAATGTTAAGAGACGTGAGTGAAGTGAATGTTAAGAGACGTGAGTGATCAAACTTGTTTATGTGGTGGGCATACCCTTTGCTCTTTGAAGTTCCTAGTAAAGTGATAACTGACTGTAGATGCTATGAACGTTAAGATAAGCCCCGTTTTACCGTTTATTGGCTTAGTTTCAATGCAGATATAAAAATCCTTCTAGTAAAAAGTGCAGCTTATTGCATAATTTGTCCCAACTTATAGCGGAAAGTTTGAAGAGGCGGTACTTTCAGGGAGGGTAATTATTTTGCAATGTTATGTGTTCAGGTTTTCAGACAAGAACTTTCTTTTTATCTGTCTGTCTGTCTGTCTGTATATTAAACATTGTATGATATATGACAAGATGAAGTTAGCTTATGTTTCGTTGCGTCAGTTAGTTAAATTACTGATTCCATTTGGGTGGCGATTCTGTAATGATGCATGACGGTTGTTTACTCAATATACAGACATGTTTATATTGTCTTTGGACTTAGTCCACAGGAGGGTACAGGGGACGACAGTAAAACGTAACGATTGGAAGATTAGATTAGGATAAGACAGTACAGCAGAAGAGAGTACAATGGTTATTTTGGAGTAGAACCAACTTTCGAATCATTATGTGTAGCAGTACATCATAGCAGTGGACAATTTTTTTTTCCTGTGGCGCTGCGGCCCAACGCGGGCCATGGCTTCCTCATTCTTGAGGTTTCTAGATCACACACAGCGACGCATCACAGTCGGTAGGAATCCTCTAGACGAGTGATCAGCTCGTCGCAGAGACCTCTACCTGATAACACACAACACTCACAACAGTCAGACATCCATGCCTCCGGCGGGATTCGAACCCACGATCTCAGCAGGCGAGCGGCCGTAGACCTACGTCTTAGACCGCGCTGCTACTGGGACCGGCAGCAGTGGACAATGCCCAAACTCATATTGGAATTAGTAATGTACATGACTATCAGCGTTTTAAGTGAGCGTTGGATGTAGAAAATCCAAAGTTTTTTTATTCTCGAAGAGATTTTTTTGTCAGCTCTGTTTTTTTTTTCACAATTTGAACAGACGCTTCTGAAAGTTTTTTTTTAATTATGCTAAGTTATTTCCCTAATTTTGGTGGAAATGAAGGGAAGGTTTATAAATTATTGTTTGGAAAATAAATAAAAGCGTAGTTATTGTCAGGAAACTGGTCCTGTGTAAGGCCAAAGACGACAAATTGGGACGTTACCGAAGAGGTATATGAAAATCGGCGAGTCGAAGGTTTATAACAGGTTTCGCCCATTAAATGATAGTGTTAAGTGTTCGTACCCTCAGGTTTAACTCTAACATATTTTTCTGCCCCCATTGCACACCAAGCCGTGTATTATATATATATGTATATATATAATATAATTATTGGAATAAAGACCTTTATTTCCCTGTGCAAGTTTAAGTGATTAGTCTTTTTCATGTTTAGAGAATGTGTTTTCTTTGAGGCACCAGCTGATCTTTTTTTAAAATGTATATCAATTTCAGTCTTCATGACGTTATTAGCACACTCAGAGCTCATTTTAATGCTCTTCGTCTTTCGGTGTTTCATTTATTTTCTCATGAAATAAAAATATCTAAGAATATCCATCTTAGGGCTGTCGCAACTTTGTGATATCAAATCTTACGTTACTGCCACCGACTTCCCACCACTTTCTACCACGTAAGCACCATCTCAAGTTCACGCTGTTGGATTGCATTAGGGCTACCAAACATACGAGTGGCCACAGTTTCCAAGTTCTACGTAGAAAAGAGAAGTGCGTTTTTAAATCGATTGTTTGTCCAAAAATGTAAACAGCCTTACCTTTAAGTCACTTGTGGCAGTAAAGCTTTACTTGATTTTTGACATATATTTAAAATATTATGTAATTTAGAAATCGTCAACAGGAGGTGCTGCAGATGTGTACGAAATATCCTAAAGGTACCTACAGGTATTTATTTCTAAAGCCTATCCTGTAGTTACGCTATATTACAAGAACGTCTTTATCTTCCCAACAGCATGTATTCTAAAATAATGAATGAATGCCCTTCTTTGAGTAACTGAAGTTGATCCTGCTCGTATGTAAATTATCTGATCCTTGCATAAATTACCTTTATGTAAGGCAGATATTTTACCAAATACGTAAGGTTTAAGAACTTATTTAATGCGCTTAAATTAAATTTTGATACAATTGCTACAAACATAGCTTTAAAATTGTTTGAGAATATAATTTTTAACTTATATTAGTGATGAAATTTATTGCTGGCTGTGGAATAGTTATTTTTTGTCAAGTCACTTTAGTTTGTGCGGATGTTATTTCCTTAGAATGCATCACAGCCGTAATAGAATGTGGTTCTTTTCAAAAAAAAAAGCTCACATGAGTTTATTCTTCCGTCTTTCGAATTTAATCAAACGCAAAAAACACATATTTCCTTTTCAAAAACTTGGTCTTTTGTACAATTCTTGAATAGGAACCAGACCACCGCCTGCTGCAGATGCTATTCTTGTTCCCTCTCCAGTCGCCTTTGCTCCACATGGATGAAGTTCAGTCTAAGATGTTGTTCTTGATAACTACATGGATAAACGGACAACACTCTTATATCATATTTTAATCATATTCGATGTATTTTATCAATGAAGAGGACTTTCTTTTTAATCTTGAAGACATTATACTTGATGTGACATTAGGAGACGTTCTTGACACACTGAAATTTATCTCAGTAATTAACCAACTTGATGCACAAAATTTTTGTTTTACAATAAGTTTATTTCATGCCTCTACATGTTTCGAGCACTATGAAATAAACTTATTGTAAAACAAAAATTTTTTGCATCAAGTTGGTTAATTACTGAGATGCGGTCAGCAAAACGTCAAAACACTGACGTTGTTATTGTCTACGACGTGAGACACGCCAATTGTATTTCTGATGCTATAAAACCACAGAATTTTAAACTCCATAACTGTTATGATGTTTAGAATGTTGTATATAGACACAACGTTATCAATATTAGTACGAAACAACTGCATACACTTTTACATTACTTATGGCATGCGTGACTGTATATTGTTCACACAACAGTACAATGATTAACGGCGCAACTGTTTCTTCAATCACAGGTGTGCATCCATGGGGTAACTCTCCACGTTAGCGTACATGTCTCTGATCGTGTCTCTCGACGGTCTTCCCCCTGTAACATTCGGCCCATTGATGTTTGTGTATTCCATCTTGTTGTTTAACACAGGTAGTTGTCGTGCGCCCCCAGTAACCCCATTTGGTATTGCAGTCCTTACATTTCCAGCTATCGCATCACCCCCATTGGCTATCTGCTGCCCACCAGCATGGTGAATAGCTGCAGCAGCAACTTGTCTGCTGATGGTATTCACCGGTACGCCGTTTGGTTTCAACGGGTTATCAGCCCCGCCGTCATCTGCCTCCAAGTCATGTATAGTGGTATCGTACTGTCCTGCAACGCGAGGTATCATGGGGTTTGTTCCATTTGCGAGTGGAGGCAGAGGCTGGTGTTTTGCTAAAGTCTGTTCAGGAACAATCATTCCTCCAGTCCGTTTCAAATGCTCGATCTGTTGCAGCACGACGCGATTGAATTCATCTTGTACTGCTGGTGTGTCGGTGTCGCCATCTACTATGGTGAGGCGGTTCTCAGTGTCCAAGGTCTTCAGCATTGGCAGTGAGAGCTCACGGAACAACTCAAGGCGTCGTCGGAAAGCTGCGACGCTGTCGTCCAGTCGCCCTCTGCCTAACTGCAGTTTGGAGCAGTCCAGGAGGATCACAATCGGCTGCTGCTTGAACTGAAACAGATCACCAGACAGATGTTTTTGTGTCGGCCAATAGAACGTCTCACTGTCGGGGGAAAAATTTAACTTAACTACAGCGAAAATGCATCTATTCTTTAACAATTTCATATCTTTACATTGTTTACCATTCCAAGGTCAAGTTCTCAGATTAATATGAAATGTGATGCATTTTTACCAAGGAATTTTATGGGAAATTCAGAGCGGAAATTAGAGTTCGTGAATTCTGATACACGGGAAGGTGGCTTTGTACTGTACCTCAAGTTTCAATCGTGTAGTAACTATATCTGGGGAAGCTAAAGAAGGAAGCATATGCCTCAGTAAGCACTGGAGATTTAATAAAGGCCTTTTATGCTACAGAAATTATGAAAAATCTGTTGTCTCGTGCACTGTCGATTGTCTTTTAATACCGAAGCGACGAAGCAGTTATTTTTGTTGAACATTTCGGAACGCGTCCAATTGGTTGAACGCTTTAATCACCCTCCATTCGCTTCGTAATGTTACGAAATTTGCAGTATTGAACCGATGTGAAGTCGTAGTCTTTAGTGTAGTAAATGAACCTGGGGAAGTTTAGGTAACTGATAAAATTATTATTAGTCTTGGCTAGCGGGTCCCAGAACTTTCATTAACAAAACATCAGTGAAAATGAGTGATTGCTTCATGAAATCACTGACGTAATTTTCGTGGAATATGCTTGGTGCTCTCCTCCTAATTATTCACACCTTCTTTGCTAAGTAAATACTAACGATTTGTTTAGAGATATGTGGATAGAATATTCGTCTGTCTTTGAATGCTTCAGTGGTTGAAGGTCAACTATTTTCTCAAATTTGTTATGGCAGACTTTTCTATAAAAATTATTAAGAAATTCCGGTTTTAAACCAGTTTTAGTCTGGAACCCTGGAGGAAAGAGTTCACTTGTGAAAGGCACGTATGTGGGCGTGGACACTATCGAATTACATCTAAGAGAACCCTGATGTGTCGATGTGGATTGCTTCCGTGTCACCCATGGATCAGCTGTTGGCCCTTGTGAATATGTTAATGCACAGTTTTTTTTCGTGTCTGAGAACGAAATTTCTACCATATCGACAGCCTGCATTAGCTGGGACACGGTGTGACAGCTGTAATGCTCGGGAACGTCATAAAAGGGACACTATACCTTCGGGGTCCCACGAAGCACATTCAATTGTGCACAAGAATTCTGCTGCTTGGAGTTTTTATATATGAGATTTATGGTGGAATAAAGTGCGCTGGTAACATATCTACCAGTTTCCAATGTCATTTAGTCCGTGGATATTTGGCGGCCACGTGCAGCGTGTAAATAATAAATTGCATATACAAGCATACTCCTATCTACACAATTTTAGGTTTGAGGGGTTTTCTTACACAGAAACGTTCCTTTATATATATATATATATATATATATATATATATATATATATATATATGTCCTTGGACCGCCTCTGTGGCCTAGTGGTCAGAGTTTCTGGCTACGGATACAGAGGTCCCGGGTTCGATTCCCGGCGCTACCAGATTTTCTGAGTAGTAATGGGTCTGGAACGGGGTCCACTCAGCCTCGTGAGGTCAATTGAGGAGCTA
>Ga0136643_10012965_pt1 | contig 12443 bp, 7 predicted proteins | sample TergutLab28metaG_FD_96883 | JGI IMG/M metagenome (GOLD analysis project Ga0136643, IMG submission 96883) | Labiotermes labralis P1 segment gut microbial communities from Petit-Saut dam, French Guiana - Lab288 P1 (version 3) (version 3) | ecosystem: Host-associated > Arthropoda: Insects >...
ACGGTCATAACTCCGTAACCGTCCAAAATCGGACATATGTTTATATGAACTTTTTTGATCACAAAGACCTAGGAAATCACCTCCTGCAGTTATGCCCTAAAGTCGTGAAACACCCTGTATATATATATATATATATAAAACACCTTACTGCAATTGACAAATGAAAGGGTCTAAATTAAAATAAAATAAAAACCAAAGATGAATAACAAAGGCCAAATAAGAAGAAATTTCCATGTCTTGCACCAGACCTGTTATAAGGAAAGATACTTGAAATGAATGTGAAAGAGAACCTCAATCCAATTACAAGATATGCAACCCAAATTTCACAATTAATTCAAGAACAGGGAAGCATGACCGTGGACAAATCAAAGGTAAATAAAGTACTTAGCTTCCCTTTACCACAACACACCACCTCAGAAACAGTGCAAAAATGCATGAATATTACAAATGAAACAAAGAATTAGCAACATGTTGAATTTTACAAACCTTAATGAATGTTCAACACACTATTTGTTGATTTCTGTTATTTACCTAGTAATGTTCACAGTTCAACATGCACTCTGTGCATCTGCAGTGTTATTTCACCTTCTTCAAGCAATAATTACTTTACCAATAGGTGCACATTTTTTTAACATGTTGCAATTTGTCCTTTTCAATCAGCAAGTTCAGTGACGTTTATATTAATAAGGTAACAAAATTAAAACCCACTGGGGCAGGGTAACTTCTAGTGGCACGATATTAAAAAAATCGGGAAAACCTGCCTTCAGGTTCAAAATTTAATAAGTAATCATCATTGAAATGTTGCAGGTACAAATCCACTGTCCACAAGAAACACTAACAAGCAAGACACGCATATTTGACAGGACGGTGACTCAAATTAATACTCTTCAGCATTTTGCATGTATCTTACATGTGCAAAAAGAGTCTGAATGTGGGAATAATAAATCTTGTTAAAACACTAGGAATTATAAATCAGATATTCCAACCAACATCATCTAACTCAAGTGATCATGGACAATAAGAACTGATGAGGATTCCTATTAGCAGAAAGGCACTTCATTGTGTTTCCTGCTCCCAATTGTAAAAGAAAAAAATGAATTATATGAGACCATAAATTACACAGGTAACAGAATTTATACAGCGATACACAAGAAATCTCAAAGAACATGGTGACATCATTCTAACAAAACACCTAACAATATCACCAAAGAGAAAAAAGAAGCTGGGCAGACCAAGTCCTAGAGAGGATGATGACAGAAAATCCATTCTCCACAGCAGAGAAGCTAATCACCTGGGCATATGCTGTATATTTATCCTCATATTATAGAAGTCCCTCAGTCATCCAGACTATATGACGGGAGGGGTGGTCTGGACTACCTGGGAAACTGTACCACCAGAAATATTGGGCTATAGTTGGCCCAAAAATTGTCCAGACCACCCAGGGATCCAGATAACTGAGGGACCACTGTAAAACACAACACACAATAATCACCACATATATATAAAAAAGGTAAAGGTAAAGCAGTCCCGTTACAGGCCTGGAGTGGCCCAGAGGATTCCAGGAATTTAAGGTTCCCAGATTATATGACAACAGCACAGAATGGTGGTAAGGTTGTCAGCCGTATGCACCGGCCACCTTTACCCCCAGGAAATACTCCTGGTACTCATTTCTGTTAGAGGTTGAGTCGATCCCAGGGCCATAATGCAATTGGAAGGATTATGTCAATGAAAAATTCCAATGACACCATCTGGGATTGAACCAGCGACCTTCCGATTTGTAGCACAGCACCTTCACCACTGTGCTACTGCGGTCCCCGCACACACACATACATATACACATACATACACACGGGTATTTTAAAATGACCTGACCTATTAGAAATGTATGTAAAGTCAATTTAAGTTACAAACAGCCATTCAAACATTATTTTGCAGACGTAACAAGTCTTGCTCCCTTGATTTGTCTGCACTACTGATCTAGCTTTCCATATAAGTATTCATGCTCAGTCAGGTCCTTTTGAAATGCAAACTCATATTTTCTTATGAAAAACACTTTTTCTATTCAACTGGAGTAACAGTCACGAAAGAGGCAAATAAAACGGAAAATTTAAGAATTTCTGGTTGTCTCTTAGCTTAATTCTAACATATTTTCCTCCTTACATAGTACAAGGCAGTGTTAATCCTGGACAAGTTCTGCTCACAACATGAAATACCCACCTTCCCCTTGTATTAACTACATACAATGTTCCACACAACGTGTACTGAACTTCAGGAAATTAGGAGTCATTCTGAACAAAACATGCTATATCAGCATATGTCTGATTACCAACTATTACATCACTATGAGCATTTTAATTTTTACAGTACTTCTTATGAACCAGCTGTTTACTGCCACTTCCAGCAAACACTACTCCCCAATACCACCCACAATCCCTCTATGGCATTTATAAATGTGACATATGCAGGTCACTTAACCCCTTGAGGCTGGAATTAAATTCCCAGTAAAATGTGCAAAACTCTGAATTTATTTTGCATCCTTTAATTTTTTCATACAAACTCCTACTTGCCAACACCCCCCTCCCCCCACAAAAGAAAGATTGAAAAACCCCAACAAGGCTGTACAAGAATAGCCATAATTACTGTCTAATGCACACGCTGCATCATTAACCTTTTGGCGGCAGAATTATTTTTTTAATTTTGGCACACCCTGTGTATAAAATGTAAATAATACAGGAACCAAATCCGTTAGAATTATGAAACAACCTGCATTTTGAAGAGAAAAAAATGGAGAGTATATACCATGTTTAAAATATTCAGTGCCTATATTTGTTGAATAAATATATAAAATGCAACTTTAAAGGTTAGCGGTGCAGTATGACCACTATAGTTGACATTGGGCGTCAAAAGGTTAAGGAAATGAACCATGCATCTTGACACAGCATACGTGTTGTTCGGGCCAAACGGTTAAGGATGTGTGTGCTTACACACACACACACACACACACACACACATATATCTATATATACTGCCAAAGTATCCCACTTTCTGCACTGATTTCCAGTGAATGTTTGGTGTAGTATCATCAGGAATTGCGTAATGTGACCATATGTCACAGATGGCTGTATGGCTGCAGCTTATTATCTGAATTTCTTACAGAACTCACTACAAGACATTCCTCTGTGGACAAGGTTACGATTGTTGTTTCAACATGAAGGTGCACCACCTCATGTTGGCTGAAAAGTAACAAAATACCTTACTCATCACTGTCCTAATTGCTGGACTGGCCATTCTGGTCCATGCGCCTGACCTGTGAGGTCATCATATCGTACAACCCTGTACTACTACTTGTGGGAGCATATGAAGAGCATGTCTACAAGACAAAACTGCAGACAAGAGAGAAACTACTGCAGAAAATTATAGAGTACACTGACTGCATGAAGGAGATGGTGAAATTAACCAGTATGGCAACAATTTCATTTTCTGACAGGCAGCATTGTACATACTGAATACCGGAGGGCATTTTGAACAGTAATCACTGTAACATCAATGAAAATTGACATTCTGATATTATCCAATCAAACTTTTTTTTTGTGTTGTAACACAACTATGTAAACTAACATACATACTGAGCAACATTACTAAAAATGTGTCTTTCATGTGGTATTATCTGATACACAAGTTTCCACTGGTGGTGTACAGAAGGGGTGGTAAGATTTTACTGCCTTTTTATGATGTTTTTAGACACTGTACTACACTTAACTAAATGGATATCTTCCTGTTATGCTGTTACCTTACACAACTTTTTGCACAGTATAATACAGATGTATGGAAAAGACAGTCGAATATCAAATTGGAGTACATGAATGTTAATAAAAATCCAACCAAATGCAACAGTATGCAGATATTTACTGCAAAGTCACTCTACATGTTTAGGGTGTCACAGCACCCATCATCAGGAGTACTAAAAACTGTAACTGCAGCCTCCGGTACAGGTCATAATACTGGTACAGCTACTTCCCTCCAGCGTGGTCGGGGGGGAAAAGAGAGAGAGAGAGAGAGAAAGGATATCACCCATCATAACTAAGGGCTGTTTATTATGTATATGGGAGTTTTGTTTACATGTTTCAGTCCATAGGGATGGCCCTTTCGACTGAAACATGTTGTAAACAAATCTCCCATATACAAAAAAAGCAACCCTTAGTTGTGATACATGGCATCTTTCTTTGTCTTTGTCACCACTACGTTATAAACCAAATTAAGACAATATCCTGAAGTTTGGCACACCTTATGTGGAATACCCTGAATGAGCATGCTTCCTCTATCCATGTTAAAGAGTTCCACACTGTTTGCTGCCTGCATCAAGGATATTACCATATTTACTCCAATGCAAGATGAGGTTTTTTCCTTAAATTTGGTGCTCCAATATATGAGGTCATCTTAAATTCACATATGAAGCACGGAACCAGATCGTTTTTGAACTGGACCATGGGGAGTCAAACCGAGGCCTGCATCGCCAAATCGTCACATGAGATCTGCGCTTTTCTGAGATATCACGCAACAGGAGAGTGGTAATTCCTTATCAACATTTCAGGCCGATGTATCGGTCCCACCTTCAAGGGTCAAGAAATCCATGACAGAAAATGGCATGACTAAAGCTAACTGGCACAGCCAAAGTTTTTAAAGAAGCACAACTTTTTTTGAAATCGGCTCTACTTCTGTTTTCAGGCAAAGAAGCACCTAACCTGGTGGACCCCTTACACTGAGTTATTCTCAGTCCCTGGGCACCATCAATAGTAACTTGTTACAATATGTACCTAAGAACAGATCTAGTCCCAAGGGTTGTGGCATGAAAATGGCCATTAAAAAATTGACTGAAAGCCTAAAAAATAAAACCTGGACCAAACCACACATTAAAAACCATAAAAAGGGCCATATCTCATACTGATCAGACCACGGGCACAACATAAAATTCCAGAAGACGCATATTTAAATTCTTAACACCACTAACAGCAACTGTGGAGAAAACTGCAACTTCATGGGTTCAAGAAAGTTGATAAACCACAATATATAACTATATGATTTAGTCAAATGGCATGGCAGCACATGCCATCAGAAGTGATTGTGAAGGGTGTTTTTAAGAAGTACTGTATGTCCACTGCAGTGGATGAGACTGATGATGATACATCGTGGAATGACAGCAAAGAGGATGGGAATGTTGGTAGTGAGTACGAAGAAGATGAAGGCACTAACTGTGAAGATGGTGACAGCGACACTGACTGGTACAGGTAGATAGAATATGACATGCTTTGTGAATTAAGTGTATGAGAGTAATAGTAAAATATTTTTTCTTAGCAGACATTTTATTATTGGGGAGTCATATTAGATTTGGATAAACACTTTCTCCCTTGGCAGATTTTTTTTTGGGGGGGTGGGCTTAGATTATAGGCGTCTTGCATTTAGGTAAATACAGTACTGTTATTGGTTGTTAGACAGTGAAGGGCACTGGCTGGCTGAATGCCTGCACCTGAACATACCTTGCTGCTGGTAGGGCCTGCTGCCATGACTGCTATGTACACTAGGTGGTCCCTGCCCATACATACCATCATACCCCTGGTCAGGGCCAAGCATATCCTGCAATGGGGTATCAAAGCAAAAAACAACCACACCATAGACAATGTGCAACAATCACACCAGACGTGCTAAAAATTACAAAATAAAAAGACACGCTGCTCTAAGTCCCCTAAATCCGCGCCATGGACAAAGGTTCTCAGTGATGATGCAATTATGAGAAAAATTAAATAAATATTACAACTACTGATACAATGCATGGTGATTACGTGAATTAAGTGCACAACTTTGATCTAAGTGGATAAAAAAAGTTCACACATCCACCAATGCTAAAATATAAAAGTCAAATAAATGTTTCTAATCACGGGAGACATGTAATAAATATCTGGCATGTTCATGCTTTACATAACTAGTTGTAACTAATAACATTCATAATTCATAATTCACAGGAGTTCAAGAATTAAATTTCTAACATAAATTTTGCAACTATTACACACAACTCATGCAAATTCAAAGAATGATTAAAAAAATAGTACCACAGGCAACTGTGGATAAATATGTGGGGTGTCTATGACAGAATGATGCATTATAATTCTATAAATGTATAAGGTCTGATTAAAAAGGATCAAGACCAAATTCGTATCTCCAGATACATCACACTGTACAAAGTCACGGCTCTGATTAACATGCCTTAACAAGCTGCCGCAAGTGTAGACATATTTACTATTCAGATCTTCACCCTTCCGGAATGTTACACGGTGAACCAACTGGTATGTAACTACCAATCAACTCTGTGTAGTATCCCTGAAGAGTGAATACCGCATTTACACTGCAGCAGCAGCAGCAGCAGCTTTAAATTATGCGGATTTACAATTCACTTGTTCATTTCAATCCACTGTAATCACCATCTGAAAAAACAGGGGCTTGACGTCATAAATCAATCTACATGTCTCAGAGCCTACAGAATAATGCAGGTACAATAAATTTTGTGAGAAGATCGAAAATATGGCAACTGAAGCTCATTAACTGAAGCAAATATGATTTGCTGACAGTACAGTCAACCAAACACAAGTTACTTAATGAGCAGAATGATCATTTTAAAGAATGAGAAAACCAAGGAAAGTAACCTGCTGAAAATGTCTTTAAGGATTTTAAATGGCGCTGAAATGTGGGTCAATCGCTCACCCCGCCACCAACTAAGCAGCAATCACCACATTACAAATCCACTTCCTTGCCATTATTTGAAAAAGCACAATAAAGTGCACAGCAGAACCAAAGTAATGACCATCTTCAACTATAATTGTAATAAGTTATCTCTAACCACACAGGTGATTAACCAACATTGGCATTCTTATGTGCTGGGATGACTTTGTGATGCAGTACACTGTGACATGTTCCCCCAAAATGGGAATCCAGTGACAACCAAACTCACCAGGAATTCCTGATGAGTTCAGTACCTGCTCAGATCCATCATGTGTTAGAAAACTGTTTATACATAGAGTTCCATAAATGAGGCTGCACCCCACCCCACCAACCACTAAATGGCAAGATTTTTTATGCAGTGCAAACAACTCAGCAAAATGCAGTAACGCAACTGCTGGCAGTTCCAAAAATTGAATGCGTGAAGTGCTTCCAGCAAAGGCATGTACTGTGAAATAAACATAGCTGAATAAGCCAATTTATGTTAGTCAACTGTGGATTCAGTTTCCATACTTTCTGATCAGGTCTTGTACCTCAGCATTGCTAGGTTTGGTCTCATCCTTAATAATTTAAGCACTGAACTGGCCACATAAACACAGAAAGCAATATACCATATGAAGGGCACAAGAACATACATGGCAGTATAGAAAAACGCTCATAATCACCTGAGTCAATCGGGAGCTGCAAATTTTTAACCACGCAATAGGCCCAGGTACATCACGTGAGTGTTACCAACTCCAGGTAGGCTAAGTTCAGAAGCAACACAAGATCATGGCAAAAAACATACCTGTAAATCTGGACTCATCCCAAGATCACCTCCATTCCAAAGAAGCTGGTCTTCACGCAGGAGGGAACTGGTTAATTCCATGGACAATCTCTTCTTATAGTCCTGTGGTTTGTCCTCTGACATTCGGAATAAAACAGCTGCTGCATACGTTGCTAACAAGAAAGGGAGTTAGAAAAATATCATTATTGTATGCTGTCTTTTCAATGAGACTTCTGCATTCTAAATTGTCTGGTATCGTAATTTGTATTGACAAAGAAAACTAAAGTCTGTTTCAATATCATTCTCATGCGCCTGGTCTTCATAAAGTCTCTGTGGAGTCCAGTCGTTCTTCTGACTACAAAGATCATTCTGGGCCCCCAATTAATAATCTAAAATATCACTTACCAACTCCTTCATTGTGTGAGTGCAACAACTCAGTCAATGGGGCAGTGGCTCCTTCCTGTTCAATAATCTCAGCACTTTCCTTGTCAGCAGCCAACTCGCACAAAACCCCAGCAGCCACTCGCTGGATATTTTCTATGTCATTAAATAGCAACTGAAATCAAATACAATATTCCTTTGCATACAGAGCAGAAATAACCATGTATGTATTATTCTTGTTACACTACAGGCCTATACCATCCTAAATTTCAACATAACCCAGTACAATTATGCCCTAGGAAAACTTCCCAACTTGTCTGAGGTGGTATCAAACATTCTTGGTGTTGCAGTATTATCTGAAATGAGTTACAAATTTCCCATACTTTCAAAACCTCTTGTATTCAGAAATGAGAGGCAATTACAAACTGTCCACTACATGCAGTATCACCCACCATTTTTGTTGCCCCAAAAATGTATGGAGTTCGAGGTACATCAACTAGAACATACACAACATTATGCACTTGCCTGTTGTGCCTACTAATACCTTTCCTTACCTTAAAGTAGTGAAGTCTCTGTTCAAGATGCTGCCAGTTCTAGATATTTAAGCATGCCACAAAATGGTTGGCATTTTCAATGATCATCTGCCATAAACTGTCAAGGCAGCCATCTTTCCTAGCAACACACACTACAGACCACCTGTTTCAGTGTCAATGGTATCCCAGCCAACAGACCATGCGTATGTTTTTCCAAAGTAGTGAATGATGTCCAAAAATTAATCCAAACTATTTTGCTCCAAGCCACACAGGCCTGATGAACGAAGTCCTAACACACCGCCCACTATTCTATTCAACATTCTGGAAAGCCAGCCAGCATTTCTAAGTGGAGCACTTGCACTGCCCCCCATATGTCCGCACATTCCTCCACGTTTTGAGTACATCCTCTGTTTTGACAAAAAGAGTACTGAATTATGAAATGCAGACTTTCTTCTTCCAGATAAGGGACAAGTGACACACACCTTGCTAAACAAACTGGCACATACAGTTGGTGATAACAGTTACCCAAAGGAGTCGCAGCTTATCAGGAAATATTCAGTATTACCAAAGTGCCAGAAAAGCCCTCATTTTATATAATATGTTTTCACATATTTACCATAAATAAATGGATGGTGCTGATAATTTGTTCTTGCTATAATGAGGACATCGTTATGTCCCATACTCACACTGTTTCATACAAACCTGCACAAATATTGGGATGACCAACAGTCCTCTGATGATAGCTCGATTATGTGATTCCCTGGCCAAGATATGCAGAGCTCCAACAGTTCCTTCCACTATCTCCTCCATCCTCACACCATCAGCATATGCTCCAGGCTGCTGGCTGCCACTGCTAGCAACTGAGGACCTCTGAAATCCCATTAGATGTAGGATATATGCAATTTCTGGAATATGCATCTAAACATAATACTAAAAATACCCCAGAATATTTTACACATACTAATAATTGAGACACCACCACCTTTATGTCAAAAATAAAAAACTCTTCAATTTTGCTAATAGTATGGTTTGTAATATCAACAATGGTTGGAATTTGTTACTGTACTATACTGGATAGAATTCAATTAAATCAACACTATGTGTAGCTGGGGACAAAATGAAACAAGTTGCAAACACGATATAGAAGTGATCACTCTGCAGAAGGCTATACATATTCACATACCTTCTGTGTATCATGGAAGGCCCTCGTGAGAAGACGAACAAGGTGGTGGATGGCTCCATGTTCACGTAATGGGGCATGATTTGCTTGGCAGAGGGCTAGGTTTCTGATCAATCCTATCACTGCTTTTACCAGTGGCCACCGGGATGGGGCCTGCAGCAGTTTCACAATCACTTGCATGCCATAGTTCAGACGTACACCATTCTGTGCCATCTCTGATTCAACATGTCGTGATGTCAAGTGGCGAAGGGCACAAACAGCAGGTTCTGTTATCTCCTCACGGTCACCTGCATTGCAGATGGTACGCACAAGAGCATCTACACCACCAACCTGGCATACCGTCACTTTATTGCGCTGGTTGTTGCATGTCAGGTTTGAGAGGATGCCAGCAGAACATGTCACTACATTCACATCAGTGGATGCCAAGAGCTGGACCAAACTTTGTAGCAGACCTTCAAGGCCATCCTACAAAACATCAAAGTCAATAATATTGATACAGGCTAAAAACACACACATACATACATACTTTATATTGTTCTAACATATGCAAGCAAAATGAGACTAACAAGTATGTATGAATTTCAAAGCATGTGTGAGGTAACAAGTGTGATGTATTTCAAAATACCACCGAGGCAGAGACCTGGCCTAACCGTGAAAAACTTTATATAAAATACTCTCAGACAGGACAGATGATACTCCATCTGAGATTCAAATACAGTAGCCTTCCCCTGCAAGGCTTCAGGAATATAGTTACCCCATTATCAAGGGTAAGGAAATGCAACCTGGTGTTAAACGTATATTTAGTATTTTATAAAGAATGAGGTGAATGGATTTTGAGAGGTTGTAGGTGGCAGAAGTACTGCTGGAGCACAATCTATGATGCAAATCTGGTACTTTACCACTACTCCATCAGAACTGGTATGGAATACAAATGAATGACATTGACACACTGCATATAAAATGTAATTGACGAGTGCATAGTAATCCATTTACTGGCTAGAATATAACTTGCACACCTATGGCTGGCCTGGTTTGTTTAGCGCACCCACTGTCATGAATGCCCAAGCATGTGTTATTGACTTTAAACCCAACAGTCATCCATACCAGTGGTTCTCAAATGTGTAGTCCACAGGATTAATTTTTGCTTTGTATTACAAGTTGGAAAGAAAAATTATTCTACCTAGTATTTTTAACAATTTATGAAATTTATGTGGAATGATGGTATAACAGTGTTTCTCCAACACGTGTCTGTGCCTAAAAAGCTGAGTTTAAGACTCTCCTCAGGCGAAAAAAGTATCTTCTGAATTTTATGTACATGGGTCCGTGCATTGTGAACCGAATTTAATAGCAACCACCACTACAGTGACATCCACCAAGACAAGTACAGCTGTCACCCAGCTGTTTTTGGGTGCCACAGTGCAGCAATCTCGGAGGAACAACTCGTTGCGCATGACATCACCATCAGTATCAAGTCATAATAATTTAATAACTGTCCAACAAGATGCGAGTCACATCTTGTTGGACAGTTATTACATTATCTTCTGAATCTTAGTTTTATGATCAATACTGCTAGGAAAATCAGAGTTTATGCACTGAATGTTTCAAGCATGTTTCTTGTTTGTATTTATTCAAACTTTAAATATTACCACAAGCTGAACCCTAGCACTCTACAAATTCAGATGATTTTGGGATGCGGTTCCACAGAAATATTACGGCTTTGTATGGGATTCACAGTACCAGAAAATTTGAGAACCTCCCATTTTTACCACCATTAACTGATGTTTCCACTACTGTCGGTGATCTTATGATAAAACGTTCTTCCATTCTTCGCTGTTGTTCGAGATATTATCACGTGTACACGTATCCCCTCTTTCAATAGCATTCCTCTGATCTTCCCTCATTTGGTACCTGCACTCACTTCTTGGTCTCCGTAATGGTCAATAATTAATGCAGTATTTTAGTCATAAAAATATTAAAATACTATACACGGTGTATATGAATATGTATGTATTTTTGTCTAAAAATGGAAACAAAAAAATTCCATGGGTTTTGAACTGTCAAATATAAAAAAATGGAAACCGCATAATGGCAGCAACATTCATCTCACCACTTTTGTTCCTGCATCAGAGAGGTTTCGCAGAGTCCACAATGCATTCTGAACTAGACGCTGACTTGGATGACCTAGATGCATGGCCAATGCCTGCATCCCCCCAGCTTCTACAATGGCTGGCTTATTGCTTGAGCAGACAGACAAAACTGAAACCAAATGATATTACAAGCATTATGCTGGAACAAAATTGTATAACACAGCCTTCAGTAATCAATATAGACAACATTCAATTATACACCATTAAAGAGAACTATCATCTTTCCAAAAGCTGCACATTTTGAAAATATTTACTACCGTACACCTTTCCAGGATATGCTGAATAACTGATAATGGTACCGAATTTATTGCCAAAAAATGCCATGCCCATCATTTCTGAACATATGTTACAGTGAAATTTGGATTTTATGTTCCTTGAATCCAAGTTTTCCTCAACCACTATGCATGTTTTTGTCAGTACTGTCAAAACTTCTGTAAGAACATTAAATTTTCTTTGAATATATATTTGCGCTTTCTACCCAGTTCCTCGATTATATGTTCAAAAAGAGCATAAATTGGCATTATGTTGTTGATTCAAGTACCTTCAACTGGAAATATATGTGTGTGTGTGTGTGTGTGGGGGGGGGGGGGAGGTTAACCTGTAACAATTTCCTAGTCCCCCGGCCGTCTTTTTTTTTTCAAAAAAAAAAAAAAAAGACTGAACTCACT
>Ga0136643_10012967_pt1 | contig 12442 bp, 9 predicted proteins | sample TergutLab28metaG_FD_96883 | JGI IMG/M metagenome (GOLD analysis project Ga0136643, IMG submission 96883) | Labiotermes labralis P1 segment gut microbial communities from Petit-Saut dam, French Guiana - Lab288 P1 (version 3) (version 3) | ecosystem: Host-associated > Arthropoda: Insects >...
ACGCTTGTGAGTGCGGTAATGAACATTCGGGTTCCGTGAAATGCGGGGAATTTCTTGACTAGCTGCAAACCAGTTAGCTTCTCAAGAAGGACTCTGCTCCATGGAGTAAGTAAGTAAGTAAGTAAGTAAGTAATGATTCTAGTTGCTTTTATTATAAAAATTTATCACGATGCACGGTCACCTGAACGTCAAATGTAGAGGGTAGTTTAATTGATATAAACTAATAAGATAAACGGTAAATATATTTGGTCTCTTTCACGTATATGTATCACGATGCGTGGTTCAGAGAATGTGAAGTTTAGTTTGGTATTAAATTATGATATCTTGTAGCAAATGAAAATTCAAGTAGGATCCTTACAGAGTAGTACATAATTCCTGGAGACTTTGTATTTCACTGGGTAAAGAATCTGGAACAATAGTACTTAGTGTATTTGGATTTAGCAGTATGCGGATCTTGGTTGGCGCGACGAAGATAATGTCTTATAATAGGCCACGACATATAAGGCCACATTTCGTTAAACTTCACCATCTGTTTGTTACTTAAAAACAATAGCCACCTCATGACTTACATCATAAAATAATCCACAAAAAGAAGGGTAACCACTTTATTTATTTTTCAATTTCAGATTTAATTACATAAGTCACTGTTCTTAAGTTGGAGCCGGCGTAGCTCAGATGGTTATTATGACTCGGCTACGTTCTGGAACATCCGGGGTTCGAATTCCGGTATCTCTAAAAGATTTTTCTCTTCTCCGAAACTGGGGCTCACCCAGGCTCCTATTTAATGGGCACCAGGGTTATTTCTCGAGGGTAAAGTGGCCGGGGCTTAAAGTTCAGCACTAACTTCCATACGGTGCAAAGTTTAAAGAAGAGTGCAGGAATATCTCTGCGCCCCTTATGTACCATCACGGAGTGGACAGGGAAATGTTACCTTTACATTAGCGTTCTTATTTCTAAATGTCCTGCATTCACCATTTCAGCTCCGTTAGAATAAATCGTCTGAAATGTCTACAAGCGTGTTTCGGTATTTGAAAGTCAAAGCGGGGAAATCTTTGAGTGACAGAGCATCCGCGTGCTGAATGATCGGGATAGCTGAATGAATAAGGTCGGCAGCCTGCTCAGGTGTCTTTCATGTGGAACAATTGATTTATTCTAAGAAGAAACGGAACTAAGCAAAACATTGCAACTCTAGCCTGTTGACAGTACATTTGTCAGGCACGTTTCCTTGCTGGATTGTTTAGTGAACAGAGCCTAGACCTCTAGTAACTGGGCCCACAATTAACGAGGCAGACAAAATTCCTGATGACCACACTAATCCGGTAACTTAATACGTGTAGCTCTTATATTAAAGGGGGTCCCAGTGTCTTATGCTCCATAGCAAGACACAGAAATCTTCCCTCCCCCCCCCCACAAATTCTCCGTTTTACCTTCTGATCAGAAGAAGACACGATTGTAGTGCGTTACAACTCCGGATGTACTGGGTCCGTAACAGGACAGTCTTCACGTGTAAGGATACACTATCGAGTTTAGAATTCATACATATAATTTTTACAGTTAAAGTTGTGACAAAATCGCTGCTCGTGATGTTAAATACTTATTATCATCAACATCACGTAAATACAAGGTGTGTCTAAAAAGCTCGGTGAATGTTCCGATATCTCAACGGTAACATGGGCCAGATGCGCGCGAATGCACATGGCTATCCAGAGATAAGTCGAGAAGCGCCACGTAGCGTAGAGTAGACGTGACCGTCAGGATAAACCCGCTGCGGGCAGTTGAACGTAGTGTGAAGTGTAGGGTCACAGTGCAATGGAGCAACGAGTGAACATCAAGTTCTGCTACAAATTAGGGAAAACGGCTACGGAGAGGTATGAAATGTTGGTGCAAGTGTACGGGACGGAAGCCGTGAGCAGAAAATGTGTTTACGACTGGTTCAAACACTTTCGCGACGGGAAGGAAACAACTGAGGATGAGCCAGGTTCGGGTCAGCCGTCGACAAGCAGAACCCTAGACATGAGCGAGCGAGTGCGACAAATGCTGGCACAAGATCGGCGTGTGATTTTACGATTGATGGCGGAGGAATTGGGCATTAGCAAGGACACGGTGAACACCATCATCCGCGAAGATTTGGGTGAGCGGAAGATCTGTTCCCGGTTTGTGCCGCACAAGCTGACAGACGAACAGAAAGCAAAACGGATGGAAACACATGGAAATATCATTACCATGTGTGACCAGAATCCATCCTTTCTGCGAACCATCGTCACAGGGGATGAGACCTGGTGCTACCAGTTCGATTCGGAATCCAAGCGGCAATCGATGGAATGGCGTTCATCGTCTTCCCCGCGACCCAAAAAGAGTCGCCTGCAAAAGTCCAAGGTCAAGACAATGTTGATCGCCTTCTTCGAAGCGATGGCATCATCCATAAGGAATTCGTTCCTGCGGGCCAAACCGTGAATTCCGCATTCTACGAGGAAGTTTTGAAACGGTTGCTACAACGCATCCACCGTGTTCGGCCAGAGTTGCACAGGACTGGACAGTGGATGCTGCTGCACGATAACGTGCCTGCGCACTGTGCGATCCGTGTGCACCAATTCTTGGCACAGCGCGGCGTACCTGTTCTCGATCATCCACCGTAATCCCCTGATCTAGCGCCTGCGGACTTCTTTGTGTTTCACCGCCTGAAGAACATCATGAAAGGCGCACTTTTGCAGACGTGGCGGCAATCCAAGAACGTGTGACAGCGGCTCTGCGATCGATTCCTAAAGAAGACTTTGCTGACAGTTTCCATAAACTTTATGAACGTTGCCAAAAATGTGTTGTGAAGGATGGCGATTATTTTGAAGGCCAATAAATTTAATTTGTTTGTATCTTCTGTTTTGTTTGTTTTCTGATACCATTCACCGAACTTTTTAGACACACCTTGCAGACATTGACTGCAATATTGTAAATGATAGAATTATGAATAAAGTAAAACTAAACTTATTATTTCTACCAACCGATGCACGACATATATATGTGTGTTAAAAATGAATTTTTGTATCATAATTGTTAATACACATTTTGTCTCTTGGTTGATCTAAATAACAAACTGCACAAAATGCACGGTACATACATACAGATAAAATAAAAGAGATTTAATTTGTCTCTTTCCGTATTTGGACAAACTTCCACTAATCCGAGTAAAATTTTCCCCATTTGCCGTTTCGACAGATTACTGTTGTCACAGTAAAGTTATTGTTACGGATTACACAAACTGCTCAGAAATATCTAACGTGTGGGATTTATAATTTATTGCATTGTTTTTAACTTATTAAGACCTTTAATACCACAAAAGGAACTATTTATTGTGTGGTTTTTGAGGTTATAAGTGACAAATGTAATTCAGTTTTTAGAGTTTACCATCGCTGTGGTTGAGGTATCACTTTGTTCTGGGATATGACGTTGCATCATTGGATATTTGGTTCCCAAGGTTTTACCGTAAGGGTGCAATATCCAAGGACATATCTCTAGGACATTGCGGCTGTCTTCCATAAATCCAATGCGCTGTCTCGACAAGGTAGGAACAAGTGTCAAGCGACGCAGAGCCATGCACCAGAGAAGGAACGCCTCAAATTAAGCGTGGTATGGAACTGTAAACATAGAGACTAATACCGTGGTGCTGATAAGTCCTTAGCCCGACCAGGAAGGAAACAAGCTCGGAAGCATGTCAGGGACGAGCGCGATTTCAACAACGTCGAGACGCGAGCTGTCATCAAATTTTTCCTGCAAGGCAAGGCGCCGAAGAAATTTCACGCCATTCTGAGAGAAACATTAGCTTGTTTCCTTCCTGATCGGGCTAAGGACTTATCAGCACCCCCTACGTTGTAGAAAAATATTTTTAATTTTAGGATTATCAATGAACAGATGTTGCTAGGCTATCCAAAGCTTTTCAAGAAAATCAGGTGTCCCAAGACTTGCCAGAACTTACACTGCACTTCTCTTGCGTATATGGAAAAGGAGTTTAATGTTAAGCTTATTTTACTTTTAATAATTTCATACCCGTTTCATCGCTTCTTTTATTTTCGATCTTAGACTATATATAAGATTAATAATCTTTTCACTTCTTTTTGTCTATGTTCCTTACTGTGAGACAAATGTCCCCACTTTTCGAACAAAGATATATACATAGCCTCATAACAAAAGTTTTTTTTCTCTTCACGGATTGTTGCTTGAAAAATTAGGAACATAAGCTTTCATATCACCGTTACTTTAAAGTAACTTGTTAGCAATTATATTAGGCACCATGTTTAGGCACTCCCAGAAGTGAAAATTTTGAACTGTTCAATTTCCGACAAGCCATAGGAGGGGGTCTTGTGTAAAATAAATTATGATTCCATCTGCGACTTGACATATAGCAGGAAGAAGGCGAACAGGCGAAGTACTGCTGTTCTGTTTGCATGCATATGTATTCAGCCTGCCTGATAGTGTGTGTGTGTGTGTGTGTGTGTGGACCGATCTCATGTAAAATAGAGAAGTTGTCTGCCACGCCCAAGAAGCAATTACTGGCCGTTTATAGCACAATGTCTTGACTTCTATACTGTAACCCTTCGCTGGCACTGACCGCTGTTGCTACAGGACGACCGACGATTTGCTTTCTGTCTTAACATCGACTCTCTCGGTATTACTGAATCCTGGCAATTGACAACGTCGCCATACGCCTGCAAAAAATTATGTCTTTCTGTAGAGTCAACTGCTTGATATTTTTCGCGGAGTTCAACCAACAAGATGCAACGTTTCACAATTTCTTTATTTCTGTAAGAAGTTCTCCATGTTTCAGACGGTTTTTCCTTCCACCATCAGGAACTCAAAACTGCACATACAGAGTCGGGTAATTGTCAGACCGTTGCTGCTAACTGCTGCTAGACAGGCTGAGATGGAACGTTTTAAGGAAACTTGAAATTTGTTGGTCCAAATGCAATTAATGCTGTCATTTTACTAAGACGTCTAATTACTGTGTAATTATTTAGATAGCTTTATAAAATTCAACTTCATATTGTACGAAGTTTTGCACATAAATCTCGAACGCAGGGCACCTACACTCTAAACGTCGTTTATTTATCTCAGTAATTAACCAACTTGATGTACAAAATTTTTGTTTCACAATAAGTTTTATTTCATGCCTCTATATGTTTCGAGCACATGTGCTCATCATCAGGAGGTCAAAATTTCATTACACAGCCTCTGGTATCATCACACCTATAGGTGGCCGTCTCGTGCGTTTACCTATAGGTGTGATGATACCAGAGGCTGTGTAATGCAATTTTGACCTCCTGATGATGAGCACATGTGCTCGAAACATGTGGAGGCATGAAATAAAACTTATTGTAAAACAAAAATTTTGTACATCAAGTTGGTTAATTACTGAGATAAATATACTGCGATGGACGGTCAGCAAAACGTCGGAAAAAAGTCGTTTATTTGTTTTATTATGCCCCAGGAATGGTCGAAACAATTTTGTTTGTTGTTATCCAGAAGGTGTACAAAAATTTTCTCATGTCAATTTTAATGTTTTGTAATAAATATTTATCTCACAAGATATATTAATTTCTAGATATATTTGTCACGTGATACAAAACTGTTACAGGTGCCCCAGAGTTTTATTTTTAGATACTGTTTATTCTTTAATTTCTATAAAATAAATAGTGGAGAAATATATTTCTGTATGAGTACAAAGTCATGGAATTCCGTAAAGAAGCTGATTTTAGAGAACTAAAATTTTACAGTTTATTTTCTGTCCGGGAAATACTGGGTAAAACCAGCGCCTGGCAGGGCGAACGTCTTAATGCACCTGTTTGAAATCGTAAACTCTAGAAGTTACTATATTAAAAATATTCATGGCTTTCAGCCATCGTTCGCCGCTGTTCTAGCAAAAATAATTAATCACGAATAACCGAAGAATAAAAACCAACTAGATGCCACTTATTATTTTATTCTACTTCTTATAGGCTCAACATGTTTCGGGCACTACTCTGCCCATCATCAGGAGCTCGCGAGTGTAATGTTGATTACCACATTGGTCGTATCGTACTCGGTTTGCTGTGTGTTGGAAGTAAGTTAGTTGCGGTTAGACTGGAGTAGTGTCCGGGCTGCAGCCCAGACACTACTCCAGATACTGTTCCTTCTTCTCAACCTAACTGTTAATTTGAGATGTAGAAGAGCGGTATATGTCCATCGCATGTAGAATATGTTTTGTATCACAAAAAATAAAACAAAATGGTAGGTCAGGCAGTCTCTTAGCAAGTTCGTATGGCGAGCAGCCAAGACTACCACCACCACTTCTTAAAAATGAGATGATGCCACTAACGTAATCTGCACGCCGATCTGCTCATGCGTCCACACGATTCTGGGACTGACCGTTTGACCTTTTCCTTGGCTTCACAGCCGCTGAACAGTGGTCGCGGGGAATTTATTCCTAACTTATTCATTAGCCACACCCTCAACCGGGATAACGTATAGGCGTATTACGTATAGTTATTTTCAATCTAACTTGAATAATGTGTCTTTTTTATTGCTAATTCTTGTCAGATTTTTAAGTCACAAAAAACCAAGATTAAAATCTTCTTGACCAAAATGAATCAGCTTATATATGTATGTGTGTATGTATGTATGTACGTATGTGTGTATGTGTGTGTGTATGTATGTATATATGTATGTATGTCTGCATGTATGTATGTATGTACGCATGTCTGCATGTATATATGTATATAAGAATGCATGTGTTTATGTGTTTCACAGTCTGTTTACCGTCGGAGCCTGAAGCTGATCAGACACTTCCAAGCAGCTTCTAGATTAAAAAACATCCAATTTTTTTCCTAACTCCACCGCACGTATTCAGACACATTTTGTAGTTCCAGTAAAGCAAGTTTCTAAACTGTTTTCTACGCAGTTTATGGAGATGATCCGTTAGCAGTCGAGGACTCTTGTTAGGCGTCGCCATTTACCCATTTTTCTGAACCGTGACGCCGGCAGAAACTACGATCTTCATTCAGCTTTCCGCTTTATGCTCAAATCTGTCACAGGCTATTCTAACTTTTAACGGTTTTGTCCGCTCAGTTACCGCGTTCAGTGATGGTGGCGACTTCCCGGCTATTGCCAGCTGATCTGCTATTGAGAACTCGCAGACATGAGTTCAAGTCTCAGGAAGGGCACTAGCGACTTGACAAACATAGCGGCAGAGTTAGTTCTGATATAGACACTATTACAATCATCATCACCCTTATCTTTTGCATATATGACTTTATATCTGTTACCTAACGCAGGCCTCTCTAAGCTCCATTTGGCTAATACAAAGGCTTAAATGCATATAGAAGTGTGATGTTCGCTGGAATCAATCCTGTATGTGGACTAACTTTAGGCTGATCTTTGTATTTTCCTATCATATTGTCCAGGTTTCTAGTACTCCAGGTGTCTTAACTGTGAAGAAAGGGATTTTACGTCAGCGAACACCAAGGCGGTTTCCCCACATTAAGTCACTAACAAACAAACAAACTGACTAACTTACTTACTTTCTTACTCCAGGGAGCAGGGTCGTTCTTGAGAAGCTAACCGGTTCTCAGCTAGTCAAGAAATTCCCCGCATTTTACGGAACCTGAATGTTCATTACCGCATTCACAAGTGCCCGCCACCTGTCCCTATCCTGAGCCAACTCGATCCAGTCCATAACCCCTTATCCCATTTCCTGAAGATCCATCGTAATATTATCCTCCCAACTACGCCTGGGTCTTCCAAGTGGTCTCTAAACCATACAAAAACATCTTTGCAATCTTTGGTTAATGAGATCGAACCTGCAGGGTTTCTCCACTTTCTAGACTAAATCAATTTTTTTTTTACATTTTAAATAACAGAAGAAGATTCCCCCCCCCCCAACTAACTGCTAAAACGACATATTTATCATAATTCTTAAATAGGCTGGATCTGTAGAAAAATATCAAGAGCAAATTTTCCCATGTCAGACAGAATGGCGCTGGTGTTCAAAGACGGGACATACTGCTCAAAATGTATAATTGTTTCCCACCAACGCGGCATCGTCGAAGACAAGGGCGTTTATTTTTGCGTCTCTTCACTCCTGCGTGACAACATTATATTCTCAAAGGTACAAATTTTACCTGGAACCTATATTTCACCGGACTGGTTTGTCGTGGTCTCAAAACAAGAAGACACTCAAAAAAATAAAAATGGGTGCAGTCGGTCATTATTCAGAAAATGAAATAATGAAATTTTCTGACTATGCGGAAACACTTATAAAACGTAAAGACAAATTAATTTTAATTATCAATCGGATTTCTTACATTTTCAGCTCTCACGATCAGTCAATGCATTTTCCCCTCCAGACAGTGTCCCAGAAGTTTGATATGGGCTATGCAATATCTTGAGCGACTCTCAACGCAAAAGCCTTCCCGCATAAATTCTATACTTACGTTGTTTCAACAAGTTAAAACTGACCACGAATTTAGGAGAAATAATTATCCCGACAAGGTAAATTTAAATATTTTGTGATTAATTCCCGTGACCTCAGAGCATCAGTAAACCACGTGACTTAAAAAACAGTTGTTTGGCAATATGCTTTAAGGGCTGTTTGCTTCAAGGTTACCTCCACTGTGCTGCCAGTCGTTCAAACGAAACTGTATTGTTTTGGGCACACGTTCACTTTCTTCTCATCAATTTCTTGGGTGTGTAACAGTTTTCTTTTAACACGTAAGTCTTCGTTTTCTCTTATTTTCATTTCTACGTTCCTTCTGTTCTTTTTATTTGCAATTACTGAGGGCGCCTCCACCCAACAATGGGCAGACTTGCTTGTCACGGTGAACACGGATGTTCCTACATTGTCATCATGACGCACATATTGTAAGATTCTCTTTTAATCAGGGATAAACAAATTTCTTTTTTGATTTGTCTCAATGTGGCACAAGAACTGTAATTTCTACTTCATAATTCAGTGACGGTCTTTTGTGTCAGTAATATTTTAAGGGTGCATAGAGACCCTGAGAGGGAAAGTTCATGAAATGATTTCAAAGTTCAACTCTGAAAAATTTCATGTTTATAAAGCACAATAAAGACAAGAGAAAATATCCAACACATATTGGGGACATCAATTATACACATTTTAAGAGCAGTTTAGTAAGAAGGAACTGCTTTACTTTCCTGAGTAAGGAAACTGAAGGTTGATTAAAAATTTCTGTATTCTTGAACAAGATCCTGATCTAGTCTTGGTGCTCTTCCTGCAGTAAATTTCCTTTAAGGTTGGTTTTCCCCGGTACTTTCCTCTTTCCTAATAATAAATACTTTTGAGAGGTCTATAAAATGCCTAACCCCCACTGACTTCATTAGTTCAGAGAGTATCATGAACATCCTTGCGGAGACACTGTGCAAAGTTGTGATCAAAATTGGGAGAGCAAATCTGAATCCTTCCTAAGCAATGTGAATGTTATTTTCCTCTCATGTGTTCTCTGCAGTCAGGGCTCTTGCAATAAAACAGATTTCCCGACCAGACACTCCAATGTTCTTGAACAAAAATGATGGAGACAAATTATTAAGAAATTTGTTTTTGTTATTTACACCGGACTATCTTATTATAAATTTGATTTTCGTCTGTGCCGCTTTATCGAGGAATCTGTTTTGATTTCCGGCAAAAGAAGAGATTCTTGGCCTTAGAATGTATGCCAGTTGCATGGCACACCTTAGCTTCACACAGTACAGAAAGGAGGACCGTTCTGTGTGCTTGGAGGAAAGCTGAGACCACTCGTCCATCCAATAGGATACCGAAGCGAACAGTGTGTCGTAAAGTATCTTGAGTCACTCTTAGTGCCACGGGGCTTAATTAACAAGGAGTGTGGTGTTTTATGTCACTTGTGTGTGTAGTGTTATGTTTATTAACCTTTTGGCGCCGGATTTATTTTTTTAATTTTAGCACATCCTGTATATAAAATGTGAATAATACAGAATCAAATATGTTAGAATTATGAAACAAACTGCATTTTGTGGAGGAAAAAACGGAGAGTATATACCATGTTTAAAATATTCATACCTATATTTGTTGAATAAATATATAAAATGCAACTTTAGAGGTTAGCGGTGCGGTACGACCACTGTAGTTGACATTAGGCATCAAAATGTTAATATTGAAGAAAAAAAGACCACTTTTTATTTAATAACTTTGAGATTGAAATTCTTACGCAAATATTTCAAATTTCTGTTCTTATTCTACGAAAACACATCACTTCTAAGCTACAAATAAATCTGTCAGTGAAGTGTAAAGAAACAATCGCAGTTTCCGTAAGATTTATATTTCACACAAAATTTATTGTCGCCAAAACGATGTGCTATTTATCTTTAATATAAAGGTACACATATGTACCACCGCCCTATAAAGGCTGTTGGTTCTAGACAAGAAATTCGTTCGTTTCCTTTCTTGAGCAGTAGATTGTTCAGCCATTGCACAGCTCCACTCACACAATGCGTTGACATCGGGATTGTGAAAGTGAATACTGGCATGTTCCTTGTTAGCCACACTTTTTTGTTACTTGAAGCCTAAAAGTAAAAATAAACGCAAACAATAAGAAAGTAATATGTCGCCTACAATAACCCCTCAGTTGTTAAACTTTTTGGGAGATGTGTGAGGACTTTCCGAGAATAAATACTCATAAGAGGGACAAAGAACTGTTAACAATATTCTGCTAACCTTTCAGCAGTTTCAGTTCTATATGTCATCCCTCCTTCTCTTCTATCACCATTTTTTTTTTTTTGCTTCTAGTTTGAAAGCAGGAGTTACTGTAGAGAATCACTCAGCAGTACCGTTAGACGGCCCTGAAGTCGTCCATTCCCTTTTGCATTTTTGCCAGTCTACAATCTCTCTTTCTCTCTCTTTGATCGCATGCTGTCTTGTCTGTCTGGCCCAACTTTATGTTGCATCTTGTATCAAAGAAGCGGGCCTTGGGGTTTGGACCCTGACCATCGGACCGGGAGACCAAGCCTCGATACGCAAACCGGTGTGCCAGTGTTGCACATTGAGAATATTAAATGTAGACTAGCTTTGTAAGTATTTTTTACATTCCACTTATTGCTATAAGATTAAATACTTGGATATAGCTTATCTTGCACAACGGGTGTGTTATTCTTTTATATAAACAACGTAAACATCATGAAAATGCCAGACAGTTTTTGAAACATGTTTCGACTTGAATAGGTCATCTTCAGGTTTTATATAAAGCAATGAGTTTCAAGTTTGTGTTGTGTTTTCCATGTGTTGAGTGAATACTGTTTTATTTTGTCTGTGTGGTTAGGTTTAGGATTTTGCGACTTGAACCTAGTTTTGTATGAGCATGCTGAAGGCTTATTCGTCGACAGGCTAAAGTTGCGAAGACATTAGGTGACGAAATGTAAAGAACAAAGAAAAATCTAAAGTAAGGCACTAATACATCTTTTGCCTGGCGAGGTTTTGTGGGAGGAAATGACAGTCATGAACTGAGATTAGAAATTTGATGCTGCTCAATACTGAAACGAAGTGTAAACCAGTTGCTATTATTGAAGTCAAATGAAGAGCTATTTTGATAACATTGATTCAACTGTGGTTCCTATAAGGGGCAGTATAGATGCTAAAGGTATATTTTCGAGTGGATCCCTAATCGATTCTCGACTATACAAATTCAAACTTTTATTTCTCCTTAGTTTATCATCTGAAACTTAGAAGTGCCGTGAAGGAAAAGGCACGGGAAAATTTCTTCCAAAGTCTTTATTGATCATTAATCTTTATTATTATTATTTCTGACGATACTTTCATAAGGGCCGAAAGTATGTGGCGTCTTGACATTCATGTACAGAATCTCCATTTAATATAGCAGAACTGTGGGCTATTAGTGGCAAAGCTGTTTCAATAAAGGTACATATTTTTTATTTGTTATGAGAAATCGTAGCCCCAGATTCACAAAACGCAAAACATAAAGTATTCGTTATATGAACCAGATTTTTAAGTTCACGTTTCCGTTCGTCATAAGTCTGTATTAATAAAAATCCAACCAGATGCAACAGTATGCAGATATTTATTTAGTGCAAAGTCACTCTACATGTTTCGGGTATCCAGAGCACACATCATCAGGAGTACTAAAAACTGTAACCGCAACCTATGGTACAGGTCATAATATCGGTACAGCTACTTCCCTCCAACGTGGCCAGGTCGTCACGACTTGGCCACGTTAGAGGTTGCGGTTACAGTTTTTAGTACTCCTGATAATGGGTACGGTGGACACCTGAAACATGTAGAGTGATATTTGAATAAGTAGTGGTTCAGCCTACACTCGGATACCACATCACAAACAGACAATCCCGCTACATAACACCAGCACGCCTCAAGTCAGCCTACACAACGCAACAAGTAGTCGCAAGCTCCTGAAGATGGACGTATTAACGT
>Ga0136643_10012968_pt1 | contig 12441 bp, 10 predicted proteins | sample TergutLab28metaG_FD_96883 | JGI IMG/M metagenome (GOLD analysis project Ga0136643, IMG submission 96883) | Labiotermes labralis P1 segment gut microbial communities from Petit-Saut dam, French Guiana - Lab288 P1 (version 3) (version 3) | ecosystem: Host-associated > Arthropoda: Insects >...
AGGATGATCCCATAGAGGGATTGAAACATGTAGGAGATATTTTAAATCCATTTTAATCCAATAATGTGGTTTTAAATGGTTTGACAAGTATGTGCAATTAGTTGGTTTTAATAAATATTATTCTCCTTTAGCTTCAGCCCCAGTCATTGCCTATGTACACAATACCACAAATTGTGCTTTCTGCAAAGACCAGACCATAAACTTTTGTCTTGTAAATTGCAGTAAAATGTTCACTTTGACAAGACATGCTGGAATTCCACACCAATATGGGAATTCCTTCTATCCAGAGTTTTATATCCTGTTTGTGTACAGATCCAGTATGACGAAACATGGCTTTTTGGCTTAAAACAGGATATTTATTAAGAAGGTCATTTCTTCCAGTCAGTGGCTGAAGTTTCCACAGAATTCTGTCCTACTCATCATGTTCACTTCTGAGGGGGCTTGCAGTAACTGAACTTCATAAGGTTTGAAGTTATGCAGCTCTATCAAGGACTCTCCTAACAATGCTTCATACAGTTCCTACCTCTGTGTTATTTCATATGGTCAACTACCTCTGATTTTGAATAAATTATGCACTGCTTGTTCACTTTCTGGTAGTTGATCTGATGCATCCTTTCACACAAAGTTGTCATACCAGTGTCTGATCAACTACAATGGTGCTTTCTCCCTGAACTTCATTTGAAAATAATGCTGAACTGAGCCCACTAACTTCAACTCAGGAAATCAAAGAACACTTTCAGCTTTATGTTACTGCGATGTGAATGTACACTCAGCGCCATGAGTGCATCCTAACAGCGCCAGTTCATGAACCACTGTATGTGGCTGTAAACTTATATTTCTGCACATATCTGACAATGTTTCACTGTTGAAACTCTTGTGGTGCAGTACATACAGTAATTCATACTCACCTTAATTCTGTGACATCTGCACACTACATTAAATATTACTTATACTAGTCCTGTGCACTTCTTACCTATAATGAACCATCCAAGCATAAAACAATTTAGAACTGTTTGTGTGGGTGACTGCCGGATTCGTTCCTCTTCCTGTTCCTCTTCGTGTTGCCTAACTCTTGCAGAAAGATGCAGCAGTTGCTTTAACACACCAAACCCACCTGCAAGAAACTTTGCAGCTACTATCTATTCATGACTACATACAAATCAGGTGTTAAAAAGGTACCAACCATAAGATTACAGAGACAGTACAGTAATGGGTGTTAGGGTAACTATCAATGTGAAGTGTGAGGTAATGCTGGGGAAATAGGCACTACAGGTAACATTCTAAAATAGGGTAAAAGACTAAAGATTCAGTCATGTAAGCTGGATTCAAACCTCATTCCACGCTGTTAAACTCAATCATCTGGCACAATTACATAATTACATGTAAATGTATGTTAATCAACATCATACTGCAACAACAGTGCTCTGCAGGAACACACATTCTCTACGTATGATAACTTCTGTTTTCCAGTACTGCATTGCCTTTAGTCTTATTTTCTTAATAATAAAAATATATTGTTGCAAAGCTAATCATGTTATGGATATCATACAATATGGTATCAAATATTTTGTACTTGTAATTCATTAACTTTTAAATATACAGCAAAATTCCATTAATCCAAGTCGCATAGGACCAGACAGGTGCTGAATTATGGAATAATGTGGATTATCAGATGATACCTATACTGACCTAAGACCTTACAGGTAACTCTTTGTTACTGCCCCTATACTTGGGCTGCACAACTTATCAGAGCAGTATTCCATTTTGATAACTCCTCCAATTCTAGTCCTCTTCTATGTTTTCTGGAATCTTCATAGCTGAAGAAGTTGATGGAGTAGAAGACAAGGGGTAAGGAGATACCACAGCAGCTGATGTACAAGTCTTGGTGGCCTTTCTAAACATGTCCACGGGATTTGCTTCCGTACTGACAAAGCAGTCTTGGAACTATTCTCCTCAAGTGCCTCAATATCAGAATTTCTGGATTATTGGAGGTCAGATTAAAGGAATTTTACTGTATTTGTATCTTCATCAAGAATGGTTCAACAACTTCAAAATTTCCAATCACACACTTACATTATCCACAAAACATCTTCCTTTTCAAAAAAACATGTGGACTGATCTGAATTTTATGTAAAGCAGAGATTATAATGCACCAACACAAAGCAATGTTAAACACGCTTGACAACTTACATATTTTGTCAGAATTCATGCAACAGTTTCAAAGACAAAACATGCAGACAGTCAGACAGACACAACCAACCATGCACTCATACTGTGCTCTATGTCAAGAACACATTCAATAACCCTGTTATACCTCACAACAGAGCACATAAATTTACCACCTGGGAAGAGTGATTTTAATCTCCTGCCACAACAATGCTGAAAGCCATAATGTGACTCAGGGACACCAAATTACTGTCCAGAAATAGGGAATCTGAAATTCCCCAGTACTGGCCAGCTGGGCCATTTCCATTCACAGCTGCAACAATGCAACACATGGCCACTAATGATTCACAGCTACAATTAACCACTTCAAGTAGTCTGTCATAATATATATACAAATTCTGTGGAAATCACACTGCAATACAATATCAAACTCAGTTCAACAGTTCCAGCTTTACAACTGAGTGAAGAAATGAAAATTGTCACCGATGGTTTGTCAAGTGCGTGCGTGCATGCGTGGGTGTGTGCTTGCATGTGTGTGTGTGTGTCTGCCTGCCTGTTAGAAACAGACAGTTAATGACACTGTCAGCTGATAAGACTAAACAGTGACGGAGGTGGAGGAATAAAATGTGAGTATGGAGCATTGGCGGAATGACAATGACAAGCGAAAACAAAAGAACACAGAGAAAAACCTGTCACAGTGCCATTCCATCTAACACAAATCCCACGATGACTGTCCAGAGGGTGAAACCAGGCCTCAAAAGTGACAGGCTGGACTATGACACAGCTTAAAGTTTGTCATATGATGAAATAAAATGACACATGGCAATCCTACCTTAAACAAGATGACTTCAAAGTTCATGCCTGCAAATTTCAATTACTGAAAATTTAAAGATGAAAGTACCTTTGAGCTGACCTCCAATTCAGTGTTAACTTACAGGAAAGCAGAATATTCACATTCTTGACAAAACAAAATATTCTAAATGATCAAAACAATAAATTACTTACCCCCAACCAGCAGGTATATAGGGATGTATTCACCTTGTGGACAGTCATATAGGTAGATGGAACCCATGACAATCATCCAAATAGGAATGACAATTGTCACACCTAGAATAATGCTGCAACCAACTGCAAAACAAGAACCAGAAGCAAGTAATCTCATATTATGTATTACAAATTATTCATCATATAACATTAATGTAGGAAATAAACTTACTTGTTCCTATAAGTAAAATAAAAACATTTTTCAAGAAATCTAACATTCCTTTTGATGCTCTGTGTGCTTCACGCACTCGTCCAAACAGTGAATCATAGGAGGGTGGAGGCGCTGAAAAGAAAAAATATAATGGAATGAGAGGAATAATTATTTCAGTATTCCAACCTTAGTCACAAATGAACTAATAATAATCTAAGAATTATGAGAATAATACATAAATTGTACTTAATGCTGCGATACAGTGGTTCGCACGTATGCTTCTGTTCATGTTCTGTTTTAGGTTTTTAACCGATTCCTAGGTTTTCTTTTTTAATGATGATGCTCGAGGTTCATGGTTGTGTGTGTGTGTGAAATGAAATGTGTAGATGATTCTAAACTGTGCACATAAAAAAGGTTGATACAATGCACTCATGGTCTACTTCGCATTACTATCCTATCACCTGCCTGAAGAGACCTGGGAAAACCATGAAAACCTCAGTCAAGACAAACAGTAATTTAGGCTATATTCAAACCAGGTACTTCATAAATTAAGTCTAGAATATTTTTGGGTTTCTGTTTTCCTTATGATACATATCTCACCTCACTGCATTAACTTCTTAGTTTTAACCCTTATCCTACTAACGTGGAGAATATGGTGAGCCCATAATAATGCCAGCAGATGGCAGATGGGGTTTAACTTGGCATTTAAAGGGTTAAGTATCAAATGTCTTGATAATGAATCTGTAGTTGATGAGTTCAGTGTGTTCCATTCACTCTTGATTCTACTGGACATACTAATACCAAATTAAAAATTAAAAATTAAAGACAATTGACCATCCCTTTGTTCGAGATATTCTGAAGGGCAAATGTACACATACCTGAACTTTACTGTAAGTTTCTTTTATTTATAATATCATCAGTATTCTGGTTATTCCAAATACAAACACAATGCTATACCACTTTTAAGCATGTTTGTGTGTACAACAGGACAAGCTTCATCACGTCTGACTGTTTGTCTGTACGTATCAGAGGAACTCCCACACACTACATTTCATGAAATATATTTTGAATTTTTAATAAAATCTGTCAATACATTCCAAATTTGGTTAAAATATGACAAAAACACCAAACCCTGTGTGTGACAACCTATATACATTCACGATCTCTCATCAAGATTGGCCTTCACATTTGAGACAGATCGTGTTCTCTCTGAGGTATGTACTAAGGAAGTTGAACCACTTAAGCACTGAGGATCATGTGTAACTGCAACAAACTATGCTCTCTTTGAGGAACAATCTCAGACTGAAGTAATATTTCAGCATTGGGCATGACTGACTGTAATCACTGGAAAACAACATCTAAGAAATACTAACTGAAATTCTCCTTTGTACGGTGCCTTGATGATATTTGATTCTCAATCAGTTACTAAATTTTTGAGAAATCATAGTGTCTGTCAAAATAATGAGTACTTTCCAAGAAAACTATTCACAAATTTAAAACCTAAAGAAAACAAGTGAAAAAAAGTACCGGATGGGTTTCGCTCTGTCGACAATGCCCAACTTCTTTGTCATAACCCAGAAACATTTTTCTAAACCTTAAGTCTCAAAACAGGAGAAGTATGTCCACTGGACACAAAGATGCTTAACAATAAAATTATAATTCCCTCAACACTGGTTATTGTATTATACATGCTAAGCCAATGCAATCATTAAAAATGTAGATTAAAAAAACTTACAACAGTGCAAATCTGTTATGGGTCCAAGGAAGTACAGAAATTACACAAAGTGTCGAAAACAGCCTACCATGTGGATCAATAGCTTCTTCATAAGTTGGTGGTGCTGCTTGGTCTGAAGAAACATGAGCAAGCATAGTGCCTGGGATGCTGTTATAAGAAGGAGGGGTTACGCTGCCTTGTACCTGAAGCTGGTATTGTAAAACTGGTTGTGAGGCCACTGCTGGGCTCTGCAAGTCAAATTCCTACACATGTATGACCAATAATATAATTACAAAATTAACATATGTGTGATTTACATTTCCAATTAATGTGCAAATATCGCACATTGGCCACAAAGTACTAAACTCTATTAACTCCATCCCAAACACTTCCCCCTAAGCATCTATGGATGCCTTTGCTTTTATGAAAAGTGAAAATTAACATATGTGTGACTGACATTTCCAATTAATATGCAAGTACTGCACACTGGCCACAAACTACTAAATTCTACTAAGTCCATCCCAAACACTTCCCTCAAAGCATTTATGGATGCCTTTGCTTTTATGAAATGTGGCAGAATCTGGTTGCTAGAATGCATAGTGGTATTCTTCACTTGCCAGTTGCTCAAGTACCCACTCCACTTTCCAGACTTACTTATGACCTTGAAAAAAATACCTGGTCCAATCATTCCGTTTATACTCACACAAATTTTAGAATCATGTGACAGTAACTCATAAATTTGTCTCATATTGTGTGCACTACAGTATATGTATTTACCAGACTAAAGAAAAGAAAGTTAAGTCTCCTGCCAAAAAAAAAAAAGTTCAGGAAAGCTTGATTTCAGCCACATTAACAGACCAAAATATTCAAATGTAAAAACCCATTGTTAGTAATATCACATGACTGCAATTCATTTACTACCATTGTACAACAGTGCTCAACTTGAAGAGTTATGTGATACCATGTGTTTTAAAATCCTGGCAATCTATGTAAAACACCCCTGGTATTTCTGGGAATGTTAAAATACAGCACTAACATCTTCCAGCTTCTCATCACCCAGCACTCACTAATGCAATTTGGCTCTTCTGTCTAGTAGTAAGATTATCTTAATATATACACAATTATACGAATACCTCCTCTACATGGAACTGTAACATCCTGAAATTAACAATGAAATCTTCACTTTGTCTGTCTTGAAGAAATTTTTCATGTACAAATCATATGCGAACTCTCATTCAAATGTGTACCAACACAAACATCATTTTGATATACAATATGACAGGCCTGCAAAGGTTCAGTAGTAGCCATAGTAGTAGTAGTAGTAGTGGTGGTGGTGGTGGTGGTAGTGGCTAAACCCACTGAGATGAGATAACTCAAACCAGCCACAGCATGGCAATTAGTTTGCTGAAATTTACTGAACCCTGGTCAAAAACACATTCATGACATGGAAGAGTATAATACCAAAAATGTTTCCAACACTGGTATATCTGCAAAAACACACCACTTTGAATCAATTTTGTTTATAACTGTCACACAAAAACGTCACATTTAAAATATTTGTGTAAGTGAAACTTTTTTTTATTTTCTTTCATTAACCTTACTCTCTATAAGAAGAGGCTACCAATGTATCCAAAAAACACCGCTTTTTCTGTAATTTCTGACACTAATTATGTACGTATTATGCACAGAAATGAACGAAATAAAGTTTTTTTATACTTGTCTTCCGTGTTAACATACAGTTATCTGTTTACAGTGAGTTGCACGCCCGCAGTACCTTATAACCTAAATAAGTTGCGAAGTTAAACACACCTTCTCAATATTCTTTAACAACACAGTCACTGGTAACCAAGAATTATAGCAGGTTACGGTAAAGCTCATAATACGCTAAGCTAACCTGACCCATCCAACCGAAACACAACACGGAAAATACATGACTGTAAAATCGAAGCGTAATCTAGTACCATTTTAAAGCATCGTACACGAATATGTACTTAAAAGCGGTACCCACCCGCATTTTCTTGCTTCACGCGTACCGTCACTACAACAGGCACTTGGTGTTCCTATGCCACTGACCATCACAACGTACAACGCGAATGCCAAACATTAACATTATCGACACTGGTACAAGTGCTCTTAACCAAACCACAATTTAAACTACTTCATATTTATTATGAATTCAGTGTAACTTTAAGCACATAACGAAATATTACTGTTAACAGTACTACCATCGATCCTTATAACAGAAGTAAGGTAGCCAATAACGTACCAATACTCACCTGTTGGTTGCGCAGACTTTGGTATGCCCGTTCCTTTGCAGCCATATATAAAGCGAGAAAAAGTGGAAGCAAAGGAAGTACATCCACCAACAGTTCTTTTCACCCTTGTCTTCCGTCTTATGTCGCAGCTGCTACTAGTTATTTACGAGATTCGAGGTTTTCAAAGCAGTGTTAATGAAGATTAAAGTTTTCTGAGATGTTACGCCGTGTCGAGTAGTAAATTTTTACCGACGTTTCGATGGAGCGTAGTGTACCTTTTGGTGAATAACATACCCACTGCAATTTTTTGCTGGAACGCATTTTCATACATGTAACATAAAAAAGGTTTCATAGCATGCTGCAAAAAGAAGCCTTCATATCAATGTGAAGACTGAGTAGGCATAGTGTAGCTTATAGCCTTCTATGGAAACCACTCAAATTCATGAACCTCTTTATTGTTAAAAATTTGAATTAAGAATTATGTTTTTCCCTTATATTTAGGTGTGTCAAGTTGTAATTTTAGGGAGACTCACTTTGCATCCATTTGAGGATAAATATTACTTTCCAAAGAAATTGTAGGCATGGTTAATCCAGTAAAGTTTGTGATATTTTAACAGTATTTGTGGATTAAAATTATACTGCACTTTTCTATAGACATAAAGAATTATGCAATTTGAATTTTCGTTTCCAGATTCTAAACCTAATCCAAATGAATGTAATGTCAGTTTCATTATACATGGGCACATATCAAAATTGTAGATACTTAGCCCTGAATTTAAATATACACATACTTCACAATACATACCAGAAACATACTACATCTTGCCACATTCCTGTGTCAGAAACAATATATAGAAAGGTTCTCAGTATAATTTTAACCTTCACATCCATGCTTCATGAAAATGAGGATGTGATCAGTTTAAAATTCAGAAGTCTGCAACAACTGTTCCCCAGTAAATTTGAACCTTGGAGTGACACCAATGACCTTCACCTCAAAAAAGAAGTAAGAGATATCTCTGTGACAAGGGGCTATGTGAAACCTCATCTGATGTTAATGCTCAGGAAAAGCCCTGGCTTTGCCTAACCTAAGTTGCTCAGTTGCATGTTGCTAGTATAACATATACTGTTCACAACTTTGGTTGTCATGACCGCTCTACCTACCATGAATGCATGTGTTTGGGGAAAAAAACCATTGGTCCTCAAGGCTGTCAGGATATTGCCAGTTCTTTGGCAAGGCTCATAAAATTTATGCTATGAGAAAACAAAACAGGAAATATGCATATAATGTAACATTGCGAGGCATTCAGACCTTTGAATCCTGAATTCTTCTCAGTACTTACCTTTCAATCCCAAGTGTGTCACAACTGTGTATGTGTGTGTGTGTGTGTATTTATATTTATTATAGAATGTTATTGCTACTATTAGGGTCTATTTGAAGAGCTTCTTATTTACCACTTAATCAATTTTACGATTCACATGCACCACTGACAGCTTGTCTCCCCTCCCAGTACTAAATAAATTGTGCAACTAATATGGCATCAGTATATAACCTACCAATCAAAAGTCAGAGCTGGATTACTCTTCCCCTGCCCACTTTGAATAAAGGGGTGTGTCTTAAAAGAACAGGGAATTACTTCCTACAACTTATTAATTTTCAATTCCTTTTTATCCTACAATTCTTCTTTATCACATCACACTTATGGACCTGAATCACTGTATGAAAGAACCAACCCACATCCAGATTATATAGCTTAACTTCCTTCCTTTCATCACGCCATTTGTATCAAGGTACAAGATATATTTATAAAGGCAATACATATTTCAGCACTGGTATTCTTCAAAAAATGACCATGATTAAAAAAACAGTGAAAGCCCATGTGGTACATTCAGATTTATGTAAGAAGTTACGAACTTTCAACTATGGAAAACAATCAATGCAGGGATTTACAATTGAGAAAGTAGAACAGAAGAATTGTGTATTGGCATTAAACTGTCTTTTAGTTGCCACATTTTGAATATATGGTAGTAAGAAACTCAGAGAACTACAGAGTCTGAAAAACAAAATGTATAATTTCATGTGAGTATACTGTTACTCCAGAAATAACACGTGAATGATAGTTATTTTCCACCTTCAGTCCTACCTCTCAACTAACAATGTCTACTATTAGTAGTCAATAAATTTATACCTTTGGCCATCAGTCTGTTTTTATTATTCACTGCAAACATCTGAACCAACAAACTGTTATTTCCTGACACAAAATGTAGTCATTACATAAAAACATGTTTCATGTTCTTTATTTAAACAATGGTCCTCTTGCTATCTTTCAAATGTTTCACAGCCTGTAACCTAAATCTGACAAAACACATGTGTGTATGTGTATGTTTTGTCATTACAATTCACAATGCAGATCATATCTTACTAAACGAACACAGAATTCTGAAAAATAGTCTGTGAAAAAACATTCACAGAAGCTAAATTTTTAAAATAAGTTGGAATAAAATTGTTGTCATTGCAATTGGTCAAGTAGAAATTAAAAAATAAAATGTACAAGGGCTGCCCAGAAAATATCCATCCATTACGTATATCGAGAACTGATCATGTGGCCTTGACAGAACTTGGCAGCCAGTCAGAGGAAACCTTACTGTGCATCCATGAACATTCACTCTCCTGTGAGACTAATCAGTTGGCAGTGAGACGCCAGTGACTGAGCTCATGTATTGTGTGACCATCACATTCACAAATCACCTCCCTTTCAATGGCGATTTTAACTTTGGGAAAAGCCGGAAGTAGCAGGGAGCCAAATCTAGGCTGGACGGGTGCTGACAGACTTGGGTGATGTGCTTTGCCAATAAAAGCCAGCACAAGAGCTGTAGAATGGGCAGGCACATTGTCATGATGATGCTGATCTGCTCGCTTGGTCATTTTGAATGCGATGGTCACACAGGACACAAGCTCAGTCAATGGCGTCTCACTGCTTACTGACTAGCCCCACAGGAGAGTGACTGTTCACGGATGCGCAGTAAGGTCTCTTCTGACTGGCTGCCAAGTTACATCAAGGCCATATAACTGATTCTCGAGATATCAAAATGGACGGATACTTTCCGGACAGTCCTCCTACATATAACAATTTTATGAAAGATGGAAAGTTTTCTTCCATGGGCTGCAAAATTGTGTCAAACGGTAAATTCTATTAGAAAATTACAAAGAGGATCTGTGAAGAAAGGGAATTTCACCACACTACTACCAGGCACGAGTAAGACATGAGCATAGCAGTCACTAGGAAGACTTGTTGTCTGAAATGTCTTTGCACTTCTGTAAGAATACACAGCATGCCAAGCCAGAAGAAAGCAAACCTGTTAGTGGTACTGTATTATCTGGAACTGGGAAACTTCAGGAAAGTTGTTTCTCCTAAATGGAGGGGGGAAAAAAAAGCCTTTGTAATAAACTATAAGGAGCAGAAATTTCAGAGCATAAAAATGAAGACGCCTAATGAATGGATCAATGAGGAGACCAGGAATACGGTTCAGCGACCAAATGAGGGTAGATATACAAAAGGCAGTAGTGTAAGGGTAAACACATATAAATAAGGAATGCATATTGGAGGATAAAGCATGGAGGTTTTATCATTAAGACCCATCCTGATTGAAACATCATGAAGCTGCCACCCAATGACATGTTCCATGACTCAATAATATCACAGCAAATTAAATAAACACAGTGATAAAGTGAAATCCCTATGTAATAAATCTCTGGAGACTAAATGGCTATTCTTACAGTAAACTGAGCTTCTTACTACACAGCAGTTACGCAAAATACATTTAAAAAATTGTCTTCTAAGACTTGTATATTATTGATACAATAATTTATCTACACAAGCAATAAGCTCACCTCCACTTCCCCATACGCCTTTATGGCATGAACATAGACTATACCTTCATAAACAGTGGCAGTTAAACTCCGTTTCTACACAAATAAACGCAGGTGTAAAATCAACAATATCAAATTCATTTGTGAAACAACTGATGACACTGTTTGTGCAGTAACAACTTCTCACATAGAGAAAACACTGTACTTTGTAACACCAGTCACACAGTAAATCAGAGCTTAAGGTTCTGGAAAGTTGAACATTTGTTCACTAAATGTATATTATTTATTTCAATTCATGTAATAACACCAGCAAATGCACGGATAAGGAACAAACGTATATTATTTACTGAACTGAAATTCATTAAATAAAGAGAATAAAGTGTTTATACTGTGCTTTGGCTGAAACCTGGAAAAATATTTTACAAATTCAGACTTTACTGTAATTTAATCCTCTAAGGACAGATGTACCATTAATTGACCACAAATACTTTCACCACCATTCAAACACATTCATGCTAAGAGGTCACTGTTAAAAGAAACACCTCTGTCTGAACAAACTGGAAATCATGGCTGGCACAGGTACATGATAGAGCATTATTTGTGAAAGGAAATTCCTCAGCACAGAAATGGCATAAGAAATAACATCTTTAAAAGGCTACTGTATAAACATATGGATATACTCACAGTGACCATTTTGTTTAAAGTTAATTATACACACACACAAATTCAATGCACTTTTATGTCTAGGTTTTGGGTAAACAATGCTCTGGGCCTATAAAACTGGGGTACAGAATGGAAGCAACCAAAACTGCTTCAGTGAAGTAGAGCAGTGTTTCTCAAACTGTTCTGCAGGATACCAGGGATGCCCACAGAGGATGCAAAGGTTCCACACAGGAAAACTGCCTAATACCAAATGGCATTTTGCAGTATTACCACTTTCACACTAATACAGTCAATCTTTGTAAATAAACCAACTTGATGCACAAATTTTTCATGTATGTTTATTTCTATTGTCTTCATGTTTCAGGCAACCATGTGCCCATCATAAGGAGAATTAACTGTATCAGTGCGATACCTGATATATATCACCCTGTGTGGATGACCAGATGGTCATCCACACATATACCAGATACCTGATATATATCACCCTGTGTGGATGACCAGATGGTCATCCACACATATACCAGGTATCTCACTGTTACAGTTAATTCTCCTTATGATGGGCACATGGTTGCCTGAAACA
>Ga0136643_10012975_pt1 | contig 12439 bp, 9 predicted proteins | sample TergutLab28metaG_FD_96883 | JGI IMG/M metagenome (GOLD analysis project Ga0136643, IMG submission 96883) | Labiotermes labralis P1 segment gut microbial communities from Petit-Saut dam, French Guiana - Lab288 P1 (version 3) (version 3) | ecosystem: Host-associated > Arthropoda: Insects >...
ACACACACACACACCACACACCACACACACACACCACACACACACCACACACACACACACACATAAAGTGCCTTGCAAAAAAAAAAGATCAGTGCTAAACTAAAAATTCCAAGCGACTATACAAAAAATTGTATATGTCTACATTCTGCACAAATGACAATAATATACACAAAACAGGACATAGACAGGATACGCACGATTCAAGCTCCAAAATGTACAGATCGCAACAGAGTTTCATCTAGCGACAATCTACGAAAAAATGAAAGCACACTTCTAGTCAATAGATTTAATAACAATCTTCACACACCAAGGAAAAGGAGCTCCACGAAAATAAAAAGGTTTTATTCCAAAAATAAATTTGAGAAATCAGTGCATCTAGTTGGTTTCATTATAAGAATATATCTCGATGTATGGTCACCTGAAATTCAAATACGAAAATGCAACTTTCCACTAACGGAGTGAAGTGAAACATACATTACATCAAAAGAAACAACTTCTAAAAAACTACACCAAAAAGGACTCCGATCATAATGGAATATTTTGTATTTCATGTGTATATATATATATATATATATATATATATATATAAAATACAATTTTATGCAACAAAGGTTTTTTTAGACTGAAAACTTATATATATATTTTATAAATTATTGAAAACACAACGGGATGCCTCACCTGAAAAAATTTCTAGATCACACACAACGACGCCCCACAGTCGGTGAGACTCCTCTGGAAGAGTGCTCAGCTCGTCGAAGAGACCTCTACCTGAAAACATCAACACTCACGAGAGACAGACATCCTATGCCCCCAGCGGAATTCGAACCCACAATCTCAGTAGGCGATCGGCCACAGACCTACGGCTTAGACCGCGCGGCCACTGGGAACTGCTATGATTTTACATTATTGAAATTGACGATTGTTGTTTAAATAAAGGCAAATGTAGCTCAATTACATTAATATACAAACCGAACCTGTACGCACAAAATTGATATGAAGTGAAATTATTTCTTTGTTTAATTCCGAAATGTTTACGTGATAAAATAAATATAACAAATGAGTTGTGGTTGCAAGTCTGGGAGTAACGAGTTTGCTTACATATTAGTTTAATTAGCCGTGTGTGCACAGTGTTTGAAGGCTCTTTCCATGAGTGATCAAAGGGAACACATTTTTAAAACGCGGAAATTTACGGAAGCGAATTAAATTTAAAATGCTTGTATGTATTTTGTAATATTGTCATTGCGATTTTGTGTAATAGTCCTCGGAAGCGGCGCGAACCTGGAGACAGTTTTGTTTGCTTATCATTTCTGAAAGAAATTCAATAGCGAACGGTGTATTCACCCAGTCTACACATACGCACACTCATACACACGCAAGGACATTCGCTAGATATGCTTTTGAAAGCGCAGTGTAGAACACACCGTACAATAATTGCACAGTTCCCATATCCAACAGCACGCTCCTGATAAAGATGAAAACATACAGACACAGACAGACAGACAGACAGACAGACATGTCTTTGGGCCTTCCTTACTTACTTACTTACTTACTTACTCACTCCATGAAGCAGAGTCCTTGATAAGCTAACTGGTTTTCAGCTAGTCAAGAAATTCCCCGCATTTTATGGAATCCGAAGGTTCATTACCGCATTCACAAGTGCCCGCCACCTGTCCCTATCCTGAGCCAGCTCGATCCAGTCCATAGCCCCACATCCCTCTTCTAGAAGATCTATCTTAATATTATCTTCTCATCTATGCCTGGTTCTCCCAAGTGGTCTCTTTCCTTCACGTTTCTTCACCACAACCCTGTATACAGCTCTCATCTCCACAGTACCCGTAACATGCCCCGCTTTGGGCCTTCCTAGTGCTGTTATTTCCAAGTGTGTGTTATTTTACATTCGCTGAGAAATGCCCTTCATAGTGGATCATGAAATAATGCCACGATTTATATTCCGGTTTCCTGTTTATAAACATGCGTATTTGCTTAATTAACGTACAAAATTACACAATGGCAAAGTGTTTCATTTGCTGCAGAAAAAATGTTAATCGAGCACAAGTATATGTAATGTAGAATGCGTCTCTCCTTAATTCGACTTTCTTCTATTTCCCTCCTTCTTTTGTTTTTTCTTTTCTTCGGCTGTTTCTTTCTTGATTATTTTTTCTTCTTCTTTTCTTTTTTGTTTCTGTCCAGCTTTTCTATCTTCCTTGACATTTAACAGGAGCATGGTAGAGCTGTAATGAATGACGCAGTCAACCTTCAGGTTCCATCACGGTAAGGAATATCTTTAGTTTCTGTGCGATTTTGCGGTTCTGAGAGAAAATCCTTCGCTATGGAGCCGATTATTGTCTCGTTTCCTAAATATCTAAGACGTCGTAGTTGCAATTGCTCCCTCCTTATCGACCTATGGATAAGGATTTGAACTTTTTTGAAGTTAAGGTAAAATAATGCAAAACATAAACCGCCATTTTATGGTGGGTAGAGTGCCAAGGCTAAGGACCAGAAGATGGAGGACGTATGGCTCGATTCCCGGCGCGAAAATGTAAATGTTCTCCTCCAGGACATCTAGAGGGGCTCAGAATCTAACCCAGTTTCCAGTTCAATGAGTAACGAGGGCTATTCCCCAGGGGGTAAAGCGGCCAGAACTTTAAAGTTGATTAAAAAACTTCATTCAGATCCGAGGCTAAGAATGACTGAAGATGTGTTTCCATTTTCGCATTTGCGTTCATGATGTGAACAAGGATATCTTTATCTTTTGTAATCGAAAGCAGTCTTATAACGTTCTTGCGTTCAGCTGTTTTGTGTTTTCGAGGATTGGAGGAAACAAACAGTAAAGTTTATCGTCTTTCCCACTCAAGTAGCAGCAAGAGGAAAGAGAAAAGAAGCGGAAGTTGTGTCAAAGTTGACTTGCCGTGGTTACTACGTGGCCTCTTGGTTCGTTTGTCGTGACTAGAAACTGATGTCTTTGAAGACGTGAAAAGAAACATTTATTTTGTTGTAAGTTACGATATCCTGTAGACAAAACAATGCACTGTCCATGTGTCTGAATGACACACGTTTACTGAGGTTGTGGTCTTCTGGGGTGTGACATCGCGTAGTCACAGTTGTGCCAGCTTTCAGGGCGAAACTTTGCTCTCATCGTTAGGGCCCCTGAATATGGGGAAAGTAGGATCCGCTGAAATGTTGGTACACGTGTACATGTCTACATGGCGTCACATTCGAAAAAACTGTATTCCGTATATTCGTTAACAGTGGGAGTATCAAATTTCACAGATGTTAGTCTTACTCTCAGAATCATCCTATATATGTCCGCTGGTATGAAGCTAGCCCATTACAGACCTGGTCAAACCCTTATGCTTACAGGAGGTTAAGGCTCCCAGAATCTAGACAATCGACACATGAATATAGTAAGGTAGTCAGCTGTACGCACCGTCCGCTTTTAACCCACAGGAAATATTCTTGGTCCTCATTTCTGGTAGAGGCTGAGTCAACCCCAGGGCCATAGTGCGACAGGATGGATTAAGTCAATAAAAACTCCTAATATCTCCGTTTGGAATCGAACCATCGACCTTCCAGATTGTAGCGCAGTTTACAACTTAAATAGTGTAAAAGGTGCCGTTAGGTACCGAGAATGATTTACTGAAGTGGCCGGAACGTAGAGGTTGTGTGCTTAGCGCGCAAGGGGCAGAATGTCTGGTTAGAAATATCAGCCTGTTCGCCAAACACCCAGACTAAGGTTTTTATTTTTTGTTTTGTAGGGGGTTCGAACGACGGTGGGGGCGAGACTTTCTGCAACTATTCGGGCAGGCCGTGGGGGACAATCATTCAGATTCATTCTTATAAAAGCGCTGTAAATTTATCTATCCATATACTTAATTTCTAAAACAAACCGCTCAGCATTTTACGTGGTGTGGACAATTTCGGCAAAATTTTGTTTACGTGCGCGCAACATTAAATTGAATACCAAAAGAAGAAGAAGAAGAAGAAGTAGAAGAAAAAGAAGAAGAAGAGGTAGAAGAAAAAGAAGAAGAGGTAGAAGAAGTAGGAGAAGAAGAAGAAGAAGAAGAAGAAGAAGAAGAAGAAGAAGAAGTAGAAGTATACATAAAATTATATCTAAGATTTTACTCTTGTATTTTTCTATGCATTGTTTGAAAGAAAAATACACTCATAACAATAGGCAAACATTTTTTAAGAAATGCGATTCACCATCCGGGTAGGTTGCTGCTATTTTTAGCACATTTTCAGAAAATGATTTGGTAATGTAATGCATGTCTCCATAGATAAACAGGCCATAAGTTAACAAAACTGCCTCACCGTCTATCTCGTCTTTGCCAGGGAAGGGGCTAGAAGGGCCCTTGCCCACGTCAGTCGTTTCCGCTGGCAACATAACAGTTTGTTGTGAGTAGCATGTTGCTCGCGGGCTGTCCATTGATGGAGCCTCTTCTAAAATGTCATTCAAAATTATCGTGTCTTCTGTGCTCGGTAAATTGTGAAGCCGAAAAGCATTATTCTTAGTGCGGGGATCAATATCAGGAAGATGAGATATGTAGGGAATGTGACGTGCACGTGTGAGATGATAGACATGTAAGTTTCTGATTGGATAACGTCGATGACAGAGGCTGCTTGGAAGGTAAGAGTTTCATGAGGAGAAGGCTGTTATAGACAGAATATCTGAAGTTATGGACTGAATTGACCTGGCTTAGATTACAGATCAAAAATCGGGTACCGTAGAAGGAGTACGAAGAGAGGTATTATTATTATTATTATTATTATTATCATCATCATCTCCTTTATGCAGGGTATTTATACTTATATTCCTGGGACAAACTATATCCCTAGGGAATACAGTGTTGCAGCTATTCTGTTGTTACTATTCATGGTGCTTATATCTTTAGGTTCAGTGTTGAATCTATTGTACTTTTATATTAGTACTTTCCGAAGTATGTGTGCAGCGCCCAATATGGCTGTTTTATGGAGTTCTTTGACTTCGTGTTTTCTTGGTATGTTGTTCACGTATTTTCTGAATGACTTTGAAATAGTCCCAGTCGCCCCTGTTATTACTGGTATCACCTTTGTTTGTGCATTCCACATGCGATGTATTTCTATTGTAAGATCTTTATATTTTAGAATCTTCTTGGCTTCTTTATTAATCACATTTCTGTCTCTTGAGATTATTATTATTATTATTATATGCTGCATGTAGTTAGTTATGGCAGAACACGGAGTTTCAGTGCCGTGTACACACAAGCTTGTAATTGGAGATGATTGTGAGCCGGTTCTTTCCAAATTCCTTCCAATTCCTCTAAGATGCCATAACACTGCTATTCCCTCGATATCACAAACTAATTTTTCCTAAAATTTTCTTTTCAATGTTTTTTATGCCTTTTTATCTTTTGTTAACCTGTCATAATTACATTATCTCCGCAGCACGACTTAAGTAGTGCTTATTTATTTATTTAATAATATCACCAACAGCCCTGGCTGTGTAGCATTGAGTAACGAATAATGAATTAAATGGATGTGGAAGGAAAACTTCATGTTTTGATTTGAAGTAGGAGAGAGGGGAGGCTATTTGGCTACAAGGGTAAATGTGTCAACTACCCCTCCTCGACCCAATAATAATAATAATAATAATAACTAGTGATATAAGCACTATGAATAGTAACAACAGATTAGCTTCAACACTGTATTCCCTAGGGACATAGTTTGTCTCAGGAATATAAGTATAAATACCCTGCATAAAGGAGATGATGATGATGATAATAATAATAATAATAATGCAAGTTAATAGCTGTTGCAATAAATGGAGACAGAAATGTGGTCAAAAAAAGAAGCTGAGAAGATTTTAAAATATAAAGACCTCATAATAGAAATTCAGCGCATGTGGAATGTGAAAGCAAGAGTGATAGCAGTACTAAGAGGGGCGACTGGAGCCGTTTCAAAATCACTCAGACAATAACTGAACAACGTACCAGGAAAATGCGCAATTGAGAAACTACAAAAAACAAACATATTGGGGCACTGCGGAGTACTGATGTGAAAGTACGAAATATATTTCACGGACGAACAACATTCCATTCTAAACAGAGGATAGCTGCAACATTATATACTCTAGACACGTGGTTTGTTCCAGGTATGTAATTGTAAATATCCTGCATAAAGTTGATAAAAGGATTATTATTATTATTATTATTATTATTATGTTGTCGTCATCGTCGTTGTTTTTGTTGTTGTTGTCTCTTATCACAAGCCCTTTCTTTCCGGTACTTCTCTTGAACCAGCGACGATTTCCACCACTCAGGCTCGAAATTTCAGATTGTAATGCTTTCCGTATTTTGTATGATGTTACAGGTATAGCTGTACTTCATAGTGAATCTACTGGATGTTTTCCCGACATGGCTTCCAAATTTTACTTTTATATTTATTATTATTATCATCATCATCCCGAAAATTCCGTTGTGACCGAGGAAAATCACACGTTATGCCGGCCAAGTTTCGAACCCAGAAACTCCTGAATTCAGATTCTAAACTTTCCGCATCCTAAATTCTGGCTTTCAATATTTCTCTAGGTTCACATACAATGCCGAACACTTTGTAGCTGCATACGTACATCTCAGTGAAAGTTATACGAATCATTCATCTTTAAACATGAAAGTTTATTAATCTCCAATCACATCATCAAGTGGACAGATAGAAGGGCAACAACCTCGGTGATATGGACGTGACAGTCCAATGATTGATGGAGATACTCCTGCGTCCAGGCGCATGGCACAGTACCGGTCTGACACACTGACCAGTTTACCACAGCAAGATCGGTTGCATACAAGCAAACACGTAGTGCATTCCCGCCTGCCGTACGTACAGACGGTAATTACCGTCCTGAACAGGTTCAAGTACCGTACATACTTACAGTAGGTACACACGAAAGCTTGTTTCAGTTTTGAACAGCTCTTAGGATATTTTAATTTAAAGTGCTTGAAACTGCAGCGGATGGAATGTAATATTCGTCTACACCGCTGTAGATATATGGAAGACTGACTGGCAATTGTCCCACGTAAAGCATTGACGAACTTGTGCCCTGTAGCATATCCTTCCATGTCTGGCTCTACAAACCTGTTCGAGAATCTTGGACTTCTTTATACCAGTTGTTTTGTTTGTACCATTTTGTTTTGTTTTGTTCTGATCAGTGCCTGCTTCCTAAGAGCATAGAACTGAAGATTCTAATGGAAGATTACAATATGTTTTCTAAGTGGCTTTGTTGTGTTGGTATGTACCCTTGAATCTTTTTTTTTTTGGTTCCCTTACATGTTTCGATGTTTGAGACTCCTGTCTTTGTGAACAAAACGGATGTGCTGTTAAGGCAGCACGGTCCTACCAATCAACAATTTACACAAATTCAGAATACGGTATATTCTCTTTATAATAATTTTAAATGATTTTTACTACGTTAAATCAAGCCATGCTTTTTTTTTAAGTTGAACATCTACTTAATGAACTGATTTACTCTGCCTCTAAACTCTTGGGCTCACTTCTACTTACCACTGAATGCTTTTTTCCAGAGTCCGGTGCACTTTCTCACAAGCAGTAAACCCATTTCAGATCATTTTGATAGACGTCATCCCGTTGTGCAATAACAATTGTATAATATATTATACACCGTCAGTACACAACAACATCAATATAGTGATATAGTGTTTCGACCTTAAACGGTCATCATCAGGTCAATAAAGTACATTTTGCTCAAGGTACAGAAAGGTGGTATTCCACTGTAAACGAAATGGGATCCCATTGAGTACTAACTTTCTGTACCTTAAACAAAATGTTCTTTATTGGCCTGATGATGACCGTTTACGGTTGAAACATGTAGTCACAGTGTAACCTATTGCATACATTATATCACTATATTGATGTTGTATATAATGTATTGTACCATTTCAGATCAATTTAAAAATTAATTATTTTCCTATTTCCTTATCGGTTCTTTTGAAGTGCCCACTTACAGTCCAACATAAATTATGATTCTACTTTCTCAGCTGTATGTCTGCTTCGGGTAGTCAATTTCATTTCAGTTTCTTCTCAGCTACATAAACGTTTAACGACTGTCTGTGTTATGTCTTCCACTCGCCCATCCCTTAGTGTTACGTAACCTTGCTGTTTAATTGTGTGTGTGTTCAGAATTTACGACGTTGATAGTAGCTGCAGGAATCTGAACAGGGAAGTTGGTGGAGGGGCAATTGAGGGGAGAAGCCGAAGTATTCAGGAATAAGCCTATTGGAATGCCACTTTGACCACATGGACTGACAAGGGATCGAACCCGGGATATAGCTTCGTGAAGCCCATTACTACATCTAAACAGGTAACTTGAGAGTTGTGATTTTTCGTAATAAAAATCATCAATTCGACCACTGAGGTTTCTTTTTCTTTTTTCCTCCTCTTCCTAATACTTCTTCTTAACCCCTCAAATCCTAGTTGTTAGCGCATATATATATATATATATATATATACACACACACGCATACATACATACGTACATACACATACATGCATACATACATACATACACATACATACATACACACACATACATACATACATACACACATACATACATACATAAATACACACACGTACGTACATACATATATACATACATACGTACGTACATACATACATACACACATACATACTACGTACATACACATACACGCACATACATACATACATACATACACACACACCGCCAGGTTTTACACTGAAAATTCTGCATCTTGTCCACGCAGTTTATTGATGTGCACCGAATGAAACTTAAAATAAACTGTGATCATTTCCCCTTACAACATTCACTAATTGTTCTTTCTAATAGAAGCACACCGTATTCTCTGTGAAGTACGAAATTAATCTTTGCGGATAATTCAGATCACTTTTAGTCTCCAAAGAACCAATCTTCATTACCACTGATTATAAGTTGACCTCTTCTGGCACCATCATTACATAGTTTAATCCCCCATCTCTTTATGCGGGTTTCAAATACCGACTCCCTTTCATTTGAGGCTGCAGCATATGTTGGATATACACAGTACGTATCTTTCGTTTCCGTTCTGTATGTACGTATTATGCCATACTGTCCAGTGAAAGGAGGGTCTGCGGTTTCAAATCCCGAGGCCTACTTTTCCGTTGCAGTTCTATAAATGTTGTGTGTGCATGCAGATATATAATACAATAATACACTTCGATTTATCTCACGGACTGCAGTGTTCTGCTGGTGCGCAAATGATAACGGCGTTGTTTGCCACCTTAAGTAAGTTACATATCGATGTTACCATCATTATAGTCATCATTAGCATTATCATTAACATCGTCATTATTTTCATTGTCAATATCAGGAGGAAGAATTCGTGACTTAAGCTTTACATAGATTTCATTTTTATCTTTATCGTTACACCGTGAAGTCTGTAGTTTATTTAATTACACACACCAATATACATGTGCATGTGTCGGTGTGTTTTATTAAATATTCTACATATCTTGTCGGGTTAATTTAACCTTTAGACGCCTAACGTCAACTATAGTTGACGTACCGCACCGCTAACCTCCAAAGTTGCATTTTATGTGTTTGTTCAACAAATATAGGTACCGAATATTTTAAACATGGTATATACTCTCGGTTTTTTTCTCTTCAAAATGCAGTTTGTTCCATAATTCTAACATATTTGGTTCCTGTATTATTCACATTTTATATACAGGGTGTGCTAAAATTAAAAAAATAATTCCTGCCCCAAAAGGTTAAACTAAAAGAATATAATCTCGAAATGTTTCGTCCCCATTTTAATAGTTGACAGATAAAGGTATTCCGTACGTAATTTGCACTAACTTACCTGTTTTATTATCTTCATTACGTGCCTAGCTCAGGGGTCTAACTGAACGTCGAAGTGTGGGTTTCATGTATCTGCAATTTGTCGTTTTTATTATTCAAAATTTATCTCCACGTAAGTTGCATATTTGTTGATTGTCCCTAGTCATAAACAATTCTAGAACATTGTTAGTTTTTGCCAGTGTCTGTACTGCCTCGAAAATTCGTGCATGTGCTTTTTTGTTGTTTTTTAAAAGGATAAGTTATGTATTTCTCAGGGGCAGATGTCGGGAATGAATTTAGTGAAAATCGGGGATGTGTTTTGAAAATTGGCGTATTATTCATACAGACTTTTTGTGACCTCACGTTCCTATTTTGTTTCATTATGAAAAGATGTACTCTACAAGAATTTGGCAATTTTCTTATGTGTCCGTTTGTGTACTTGTCTCCACTATCACACACCTCAGGCAAATATTTCATAAAAATTTAGTCGCGTTCGCAAAATTGCGAAAAGCGACTATTAGGTTCGTCATGGTTGTCAGCCTGTCCGTCCATCCAAATTTGAAATTTGAGAATTTTTTCGAAAATCTGTTGAGAAAATTCAGATTTTCTTAACACCGGGCAAGAACAACAGATACTTTACATGAAGACCAATATATATATTTTATGATATTTCGCGTTTATTCTTAGAATAAGAAATGTTTCAGACAAAAAATCAAAAAGCATTTTGTGTTCAGTAACTTTTTTTTTCCGAAAAAAAATCGTGCCGTGTATGAGAATATGTGGAAAATTATTGTAGAGCAGGACATGCCACAGTTGACAATATGGCGCATGCGCATTGTATGCTGAATAGCTACGGTTACAGTGATCCTGTGTTCCAAGGAATTTTCATCATGTTCAAATGTGTGGAACATTCCAAGTATTTTTCCATAGTTTTTTTTTCTCCCTTTCGCTTTCGGCGTCTAACTTTGAGTTACATTTGGGGAGACTATTTAACAACCTGTGAATCGACACTTGCAGAAAGACAGTGTTTTGCCATCATTCACTCGAAATATTTGGTGACATCTCACTGTCGTGTACTCTACCTCTGCCTACTGGCTGCAAGCAGAAGTACGCGACCGGAAAGGCGTCAACTATGAAGAAGGCTAATATCTACAGTTTATACAGGGGGAGTCGGAATAGCGTAGTCGGTTATAGCAGCTAGGCTACGAGCTGGATAAACCGGAGTTACAACCCCGGAAGTTTCAATAGATCTTCCTCTTCTTCAGAACGTCAGACCGGCCCTGGAGCCCAGTGAATACCGGGGACCTTTCCCGGGGTTGAAGCAGCCATAGTGTGGAGCTGACCACCCATCTGTCCCTAATGTCCAGGATAAGAAAGAGCAGAAAGTCTCCACTATCCCCCCCCCTCCCCCCACATGCCTTCATAGCGTAGACAAGTGAACTGTGCCTCTTAATTTATCACTTATTCAGGTGGAGTACAAAATTAGTTGCAGTGGTTAATTGACCCTTGGGCATATTGGATAAATTAAATTAAAATAGGCGTGCGATTTAGTTACGTGAATTCGAAAACTTTCCCAGCGTTCATATGCGAACCATGGCCCTGCCTACAAAAAGCAAAGTATCGCACCTTTATCGCCTCTTGGATGCGTCTGTTTTGTTACTCTCTACACACTAGGCATCCTTCCATACAATCTGAGGTTTTGCCTAGAGCTGCTTGCTGCTAAGTGCACTTTCGAATTAACAATCCTCAAACGTGACCCTACTCCGCGGCGTTCTTTGAAATCATGAGCAAGATAATTAGCATAGTTGTTGTTGATATTTAAAGGGCGTATTAAGGTCCGTTGGGATACGGTTAGAAATGACACAGCCGAAATAGGGAGGGACATGAAACGTGTGTTATACACACATGAGACGTGCACAAGTATTTGAGTGGTAAACCTAAACTTAAGTATCCGCCGTGAGAGACTTGGGTATATATGAAAGACCGACAAATGGTAAGCGAGTGTATGAAAAGGACTGAACTGTGCGAGGTTAGAATTCAGTGGAGGGATTTTTGAATACGACAGTGAACCTGCTGTTACCTACAAGCGAAAAGCTGCCATAAGACTTTCAGTAATGCTCTACCCTATAGATAGTAGAGAGCCTGTAGTAACTGCAGGACAAAGGGGACAAAACAATGAATGGCTTTGAAATTCGAATATTAAACTTCAGGAGATGTGCGTTTCTTTGTTGGTTATTTTTCTTATTCGACCAGCGTGTCTAATTTGTAATCTCAAGGAATAATAACGAAGCGCTCACTGCTGTGAGAGGGCGCCATTTCTATGCACTGTGTGCTCAACACAGACAAAAGATGACGAGAGAGGCATTCATATTCATTGTCGGACCGAGCAGAGTTGACTCGTGGCACAGCATGTCGTGTACCCTACCAAGCTACGAAAGAGATATCTCTCTTAAAAGTGCTGGCTCTTATGTTGTGAATTTATTTGGTGTCTGATATCAGTAAAAAAAAAAAAAAAAGAAAAACTATTTTGCCTGTAAATAAAAAATTTGTAAATAAATTTTCTTTAAAAAAAAAAAAAGAAAAAAAACA
>Ga0136643_10012979_pt1 | contig 12438 bp, 6 predicted proteins | sample TergutLab28metaG_FD_96883 | JGI IMG/M metagenome (GOLD analysis project Ga0136643, IMG submission 96883) | Labiotermes labralis P1 segment gut microbial communities from Petit-Saut dam, French Guiana - Lab288 P1 (version 3) (version 3) | ecosystem: Host-associated > Arthropoda: Insects >...
GGGCATAATGATGCCCGAAACATGTTGAGATATTGTTAAAAATAAACATCTGTTGCATCTTGTTGGTTTTCTCTATCATTTCACAATTTGCTCACGATGCACGGTCACAGAAACCTAAAGCTTGAATTTAATATGTACACATTACAAGTTATCAGATTTTGTGTGGTCTTCCATATTTCCTTTGGTTAATTCCATTTGTCTATCACATAACACTATGCTGTGGGCTTAAAACACAGATTAATAATTTGTGGATTTCTGAATGACTTCTAAATTATTTTAACACAATTCCAAGTGTGGGTCTTACATAATGGTAAAGTTTACCCTATAACAGACAGTGAAGGAGGGGGTCTTGCATAAAAACTAATTTAAAAAGAAAACAATGAAGATTTTATGAATAATCAGTTTATTAAATAACAAAATTGTAAGCATCCAGGTGTTTGACTGTAATGTGGGCAGTGCCTGTTAATGGTGTGTGTGTTAGTTGTATGAATTTGTAATATTGTAGGAGTTAAATTTGTTGTGTGTGAAGATTACTGTTTATTGGAATGTGATTGCTGGTAAGTTTCTCATAGACTATATGCCATCACATCTCAAAAGACAGTTTTTGTAGTCACTGCTTCCAGAACCTCAGATTTCATTTATTATGTGTGTTGCTTATTCAATGCAATTTGTTTCAGCAATCCGGTACTGTGAGAAATGTCAACATGTTAAACCAGATCGCGCACACCATTGCAGTGTGTGTAGAGAATGTGTTCTCAAAATGGACCATCATTGTCCGTGGGTCAACAATTGTGTGGCATTTACTAACTACAAATTCTTCATTCTCTTTTTGGGATATGCTCTCCTGTATTGCCTCTTTGTAGCATTTACAACACTATCATATTTTATAAGTTTTTGGAAGGTAAGTTGCAAAACTAATACACAGTACACTCTGATAGAATTCTGTGGTGTATATTTTGTGTGGGGAATTTTGCCCACTAGCATTGTCATGTCCTGATCCCAATATTTGATGAGATGAGTTTTATCCGTTTACAAACCGGCCATTTTAATGGCAGTAATATGCTGGACATTGTCCATTGTGTGCTGTATATTTGATACTTCTCTCAGGAAGTGGCTGTGTGGCCATCTTCGGGTGATTTTCGTTATTTTGACAGCTTTTGAATTAGTGTTAGTTCTAAATTACTGTCAGCCTTTTGGCTACTATGCTATCCACTGAACCAAAGGACAACAGATCCAGTTCATGAAATGATTCCAAATATATCTCAGGGAGTGAACTGTGTCCATCATAATATTGGTGTAATGAATAAACCTATATGGATTCGTTTTAGTTCAGTTTATTGCCTCTAAACTGCAGATGAATTTTATTAAACATGCTACAATTATCCTACATGTTGAAGATATTTCCAGCTTTGAACTTCTTAGCCACCCATCAGCAGTACCAAGTTGGAGGCTGCACAAACTTATGAGGTGTGAGCAAAGTTTTCACCATTTTGCATGCTACGCTGTGTACTCATATTAAAGAGTTTTATATGGTGATAAATATTTAAAAATTAGAAAGCCTTTTGTTAGGGCAATGTGTAGTCAGATGGAACCAGGGAAATATTGCGTTTGTGTACATAATTTGGGCTCTTGCAGTGGTCCTGTATCATTGTTCTAGAATTTTTTAAGTTTATAATGTTTGTGCATAAATTTTGACAGTCGGATCAGTGTTCATACAAATGTGATGAGGTAAGTGTTGAGTTGTAAAATTTCTGCAGGCTGGAGCAAGCTGTGCAACATGTAGTGCATTTACTCTTATCATGAGTGATGCTCAGAATTCCCACAGCAGCTGTGTATGGTTTTCAGTCTCAGGGATTTTGAAGCACATAAAAGATATTCCATCGAACTCTTTTTGTGTTAGACATACTACAAATATTCCTCTTGAATAAATTGGGGTCTGCACCACTGTAGAAAGTGTGCTTGAAATTAAATAGTAATTGGAGTTTGGGGAAGTTGTGCATCACATATGGTCTTAAGATGGAAACAAATATTAAACTACATTTTCCAGTGTCCACACCCTGGCATTATGTATTAATTTGTTACAGTATTACAGGTGACAAGTCATATTGTGTATCTCCTAAATGGTGCTAGATTATGATAATGAGGACCACTTTGATAATTATATTCTGCTTCTGTATGTTTTTCTGTAGAAGGGAATATAATTTGGTCAGCTGGTCCGTTTTGCTCAGAAGTATTTGACTCAGATCTACAACAACTAATCATTTTTGAGTACTTTCCTCTCTTCCCTCAAGAGAGAAGCCTTTTGGATGTGAAATATTCTTACTTCATCATGCTTGCAAAGTACAGATGTCATACTCATTTGATTAAGCTTATATTCAGGTATAATTGCTTTTTTTTTTCAGGGTTACCTGGAAGGGATTGGTCGCTTCCACATTCTTTTTCTGTTCTTCGTTGCCATCATGTTTGCAGTTAGTCTTGTCTCTCTCTTCTGTTACCATTGTTACCTTGTGCTCAGAAACAGGTCAACGTTAGGTAAGAGATCTTAGTTTTTTGCCTCGTTGTTCAAATCTTGGTCATATACTTGTGCCAGTATTATTAAAATGCTGTAATATTGAACAATGAAGAGAAAATGTTTGATAATGTTACCATTGTATGAAATATGTTTTTCAGGTTGACTTCTCTATTTGTAATTTGATACATGAGTTTTATTTCTTAGCTTGGCCTGTTTATATGAAGATTGACATGTGTGCTTTATTTGCTGTGTTTTGTGTCTGACTAACCAGCCCATTATTACAGCCTTGATCTCCATTTAGGGCTTCACTCCTGAAGTTGTTGTTAGATGCTCTCAGAGTTAGAAGTTTACTTTATTTATGCAGAGGATCTTTATATATATTAACTGGTTTCAACATTTTTCTCATTTCTTTTCAGAGGCCTTTAGAGCACCAATATTCCGCACTGGTGCAGATAAAGATGGGTTTAGTTTGGGGAAATACAACAATTTCCAAGAAGTCTTTGGGGACAATAGAAATATGTGGTTTTTGCCCTTTTTTACAAGGTAAGTGATAAATGTTACCTTATTTTCAAGTTGATTTGCTGCTGTATCCTGAATTCATATTCAGATTGTGATGATGGTGATTGAATGTGTGCTACGGTTGTAGTGTGTATCTGCATATGTGTGTTTATGTATATATTAGTATATATTGTGAAGCATTTGATGGTAAATAATGGGCATTTGTAATTCACCCTGACTGGATGTTATGTATAGCACAGTAAATGCTGTATGCATTTGAGTTCTTATTTTGTATACAGAATAGGTATTCTTTGTATTTTCACTCTTGAATAAATATCATATGTGAATTGTAGATTGTTTAGAACTACAAGGTTGTCTGAGGCAGAATTTGAAGGTTTTCAAGCACCCTTATTGTATAGCTGTGACTTGTGTTTTGTTGTTGGAAAAGGTATTATGGCTAAAATTTCAGTGTTGCAGTTAGTGTGGTTTACTGTGAAGTGGAAATCTGTGGCATTTTCCTTCCTATGGGGGAGCCGTGCATGAATAAAATTTGTGTTAATTAGTACCACCTCAATTGCCTGTTATATGGTGCAGAGTTGTGAGAAGCTTATGTGTATTTTGTCTGGTTAAGGACTTTATTGCATTTTGTGGACATCAAAATTTTGTGAGGCACAAGAGTGTACCAGTGGACCATGTCACGAAGCAGTGAAGATACTATCTTGGCCAGGACCAATACTATTCTGACAGGCTTTTTGTATTTCTCTCGGTCCCTCTGTACAGTGTCAGTGTAGTACCTCAGTTTAGGCTGTGACCACCTGTTCTACACCTTTCCAGATTATTAGTCGCCCATCATCCTATAATTTGAAGCTGTGTATTGTGAGCTTCTGGTAGCCATCATAAAATGAATGAATAAAATAACAACCAAATGTTGTAAACATGATGGAAACGGAGAGAAATGATTAGAATACAGCAGATGAAGTGAACATAAATAGAGAGACAGTGAGAGTGATTTTGGTCAAAGATTTGAACGTAAAAGTTTCTATAAAAAAAATTTAATGACATAAATCTGTTTGACAGGCTGAAGTTAAGGAAGGGTGTTTATTAAGACATGTTGAGCATGACTGTCAGATATATTAGACTTGTTGGATAGTGTAGTAATTGTTGGTGAGATTAGAATTGTTGTGGTGTGGTTGACTTACATACCACCTTCTGTCTCGGGGCATCATCAGCCTTGCACTGCAAGCAGAGTTCTCAGCTGCCTTTTGTATGTGAGGTATTGTTCTGATATGTTCTTTCATATTCATTCTTATTGTTTATTTAAGGTTTAAACTGGATTGTGTTGCTAGCATTATACAGTGAATGTCTCAACTTGCAGAACACACAGTTATTGTCCTGTAGTGTGTGTTGGTTTAAAAGTAAACTGCTTTATCCATTTGTTGCTGTGCTATGAAATTGTCTTGTGTGTACTGTTACTGAAAGAGTAGAGTTCATCTGTGCAGTCCTTTTGTAATGATGTGAGCTGCATACAGGAAGTTTAGGAAATCATTTCAAGTTAAAACACACAGTACACTTGTAGAGGAGAACCTTTCTTATTCTACAATTAAGTGTGCTTCTTTGCTGGCAAAAACCAAAGGCAATACAGGAAACGTCAAGCAAATTGCACTGATATTTAGTTATTAAGGGCCCACTTTTTCCTCTTGAAATGTGTAATGAAAATTAACTTTGACATACGTACACGGTCTTTCCTTTCAAAAGACCGTCCCAGTGCATGTGCTGTGTAGACACTCAGGATAAATGCAAGCATGAGAGTTCTTCTGAAACTTAAGTTTTATGTAATATTTTTTTCTGCATCTCTTGCATTTATATATACTTGTGTACATTGCACATTTATAGAAATATGTAAGTCCTTTTCTGCACTCTAGCATTGGTTCCTTTATCTGTTCTCAGTTTTGCTCTTTCTGTACATACATTATAAATCACATTGATTGCATATACAAGTTAACCATGTTTTATGACAAATATAGAACAATTATTTTATACATTTTAGATTTCAACACAGTATTGTGTGATGTTTGTTGTATTTCTTTTGGAAATTGAAGCTAGAATTGTCACAGTTGTTTCAGGTTTTTGATGACGTGTACTTTAGTACTAAATGTGGATTGTAGCACATCAGTTTGTAGTGTTGTAATTAAAAAATTTCCACAAAAACATTGTGTGGCTTCTGGAGGACGTGTCATCATAGAAATGTGCAATTTTTTTGTAAGATTGGAATAGGTTAAAACTAACTGAAGTGCAGTTACAATAATCGGATGTGTCTGCTCACATGCCCAAGGTATCTGTACAAAAAAGTATGGAAATAATACTCATTGTGTCTCATTGATCCCAGGAAGAACTTTGTGAAACCAAATGTAGAAGAACGAGCTTGTATAAATTTTTTTTTTTTGGAGGGGGGGTACTTTTAATGTCTGGTCTGTTTTGAAATAGGAATTTTACAAATGTGCCCATGCAGAAATATCTGTGTTACTATTTAAGTAACAATAACATTTTCGACATTCAGAGGATCGTGCATTGTGATATATTCTTATAATGAAAGCCAATGAGATTCACTATTTCTCAGATTTATTTGATTGAGTACTTTATCAATAAATTTGAGAAATATTGCATCTCCTTGGCTTTCATTGTAAGAATAACAATAGCATGTGTTTTTTCCTTTTCCAAGCTATGGCACTCTAATCGAGTGGTTGGTTTTCCCCACACTTTTGGTTTACCCCAGGTGAATTATCTTCATATCCAGCTGGTGGTGCTGGAAGCAGCTGTAGTTTGCATTTCTTTTTGAGTGGTGGTATTTGTGCAGGTTCGTTCTTTTCACTGCTTAGCAGCAGCCATATTTTAGCTTACCTCTGCCTCCTAGCAGTGATGCTAGTTTGAATTTTCCTCATACCCTAGCAGAGGTGCTAGAATGAGTTTTCCTTGAGTACCAATACATACATAATTTGTCGCTTTGTAATATCTTGAGAGCTCCAAGGTTCTAAATTGATGTAAAGCATGTCATACAAAGACAATCAACTGAGACAGTCAGAAGTCGTAGAAGAAGCCTGTCACACATAAAAAAAAAACTTTACACAAGAATTCACCGAAAAACGTTGTGCTAGCTATAACCATACAACAATGACACTAGTGTGGCATTTTCTCATACAAAATGCTGCTGTAACTGAGGAGTTGTATTTTCCCAAGACGGCTTTCATCGTATCCTAGCGTCACTTGTAGCTTGGTATTTCGGAGTAAGTATTTTCCTATATCCGGCAACAACTCTAATTTGGATTAGAAATTTTTACCCTAGTAAACGCAGCTGTTAGGATTTTTCCTGTGTCCTATCAATGGCACTGGCTGAAGTTTACTTTGAGCATTGAGTTTTCTCCATGAGAGCTGTGTTATATCTTTATGGATCTTATTTGTAATTGATTTTTTATGCATGTAACAGCAGCATTGTCATTTTTCTGACTTCTGTACTTGAACTGATCAACTACCATTATTTAAACTTGCCTGTTTATTTGTTGGTCAGTAGATTTCCTGCATCTTTTGGATCCCAGGGTTTCCTTACTATCTTCACTTGAGACACTTGAATTGTCTCTGCATCCTCACATCCTGTTATTTTTAGAACTATTCCATTGATTTCCCATTTATTGTCTGGGGCTCCCATGTGGTCCCCTTTCATTTGAGGCTGAAGACTAAGTAGAGCTATATATCACCTGCATTTCCCATTCGTCTTGTCCTGTTGTTTTATTTGGTCACTGTTTGGTGCAGAGACCAAATTATGAACCTTATGTCTGAGTTTTCTGCATCCAATTGTTACTTCTAGTGAGCACTCTGTTGTCATCCACCCTCAGTCCATGTTCTGCCCATTAAATTACAGTATCGTAAATAACAACACCGCCTAGTCAAACTTTTTTTTAAATTGCTAATAATAATCATCATTTTTTCGTCTTGAATGTGGCACATGGGTTCTCTTAAGAAATATGAAAGAGGAGCAGGGATTCTGACAAATTAGAGGTGTAAACAACAGTAGTAGCAACAGCAGCAATCACAACCACAACAACTACAAGAACAACAACAACGGATGATGATTATGTTTTATTTACAATGTCATAGGTTAAGCAGTTCACATTCTGTGTGAGAATTTAGTATTAGTTGGATCTGCTTGAGGATGACAATTTGTTGTCTGGAATGTTACCTCCGTATCAGCATCTTGAAGACATCACATTTCAACAAAATGTTTGTAACTCTTTACAACTTAGCGCAATGTTACATCGAAGAAGTCTTGAATCTTCAACAGCACTGCTGTGAGAACCACAAATGCTACACCGTAAATGATGTTAATATGGGCTAAAAACTCACTCTGAAGTTAAATTCAAACTACTTGGACATGAAACTGGAGAAGTGTCAAATAAGTTTGGAGGTGACCTTATTAAATAACATGATTGTAAGAATTGTTCAGAAGGGTTTCTTGCAGTTCTATTTTTCCTTTTTAATTTTATTTTGGAATGCAGTATGTGACATCTACATGTAAAATAAATTGAAAAATTAGTTTGTAATTAGAATTGAGTGTCTGTGTGTTGTTTATTTAACACACTTTGCATTATTTTTGAGTTACTATGTTAAATGTGTGAAAATATAGTGAATGTTACATAGCATTTTTCATTATTGTATTTTACTTTCTAGAACTCTTAACAGATCACAGTCATACACAGATGGCAGACATTGTTAGTCCAGTTCCCCCATTTTTTGTTTGTTTTATGTTAATATATTGGGTTCTTAGGATGTTACAAAGGATTGTGTGATACAGAAAAATGTCAGGTTATTTATTTTTTGATCTCACAAAGTTGCAGCAATACAGTTACTTGCTGTTCATCGTAACTTTAGCATCCAAAAGTGGTAAAATCTCTGTACATCCATTGTTATTAAAAGAAATATTTATGTTGAAGACATGTAGGTAAATTAGTCTTATCTTGTCAGGAAGATTTTGGTACTGCCTGTTTATCCACATAAATTGTGTTCAGGAAATAATTATTTTAGAGTTAAATTACGTTATTTGCATGCAAATTTTATGGGTCAAAATTTTTTGATTATGGATAGTGCAGTATTGGAACACTCCAAGCCTTCTGCTAGTATTTTATCAGAGCCCATGATGCAATACGCGCGCATCAGTTGGTAATTGAAGGGCTTTACTTCTGTTCTAGTTTGGGGGATGGTTTGGTTTTCCCAGTTCGGGCGCAGCACCAGCCCAGCTCATACAACTCCATGGGCAGTACACAGACCAGGTCAGATGGTTTCCTGCTTTGCCTGCTTAGATTGCTCTGCTTCTCTGCACTGTAGAATGCTCGTCTGTTGCTCCTCTCTTTCATTTTTTCTTTGTGGCCTGCTTGTTGTTTGCTTGAAAATGTTCTGCACTTGTCTGAAATGATCTTGACTAGGACATTACACTATCATACAATATTTTGGGCATGTAATTCCATTGTTTTATTCTTACACTGTTGAATCATCTGAAGTTTGCCTGATTTGTTTCACAGTCAAGCACTGTAAGCTGAGAACTTATAGGTATTGAATATATGCAGAGAAATAGTACTCACTCTGCTGAAGACAGACAGGTATTGATAGCCATGAAAATTTTTTATTTGACCTTAACTGAGCTTCATTCTGGTCATTGACTGCTTCGGTTTTCTAGATTGTAAATTGTATGTTGATACAGAAACGTTAAATTGCGTAGTGCACAGTTCCAGTCTTAGAATCTTTTCGCTGAAAATAAGCCTGGACTTCCATGGCTTGCCTCTCTGCCACTGGCCCATGTGGCTATACAGTTTTAAGAGTTATTCCTGCATTAAAAACTACATTCTGCAAAGGATACATGCAAGTATATATATGAACCTGTTTATTATGAAGCTGTTGAGAATACAAATCAAAGCATTTGAAATTGTATTGTTCCTTGATACAAACCATAGAAAAGACTCCTCTTGTTGTGTTCTGGCTCATAAATATACATCACTTTGCCATTTGTGTTTACCTCCAAGTTCACAGCAGTCTGTAAACTTACCAACACACTTGTACTAACAGTCTTTAGCTTACCATCATGCTTGTATTATCAGTCTGTAACTTACCAACTCTTTCAGTAACAGGCTTTAACTTACTATCACACATGTACTGACAGTGTTTTAATATTGTGAACATTTTCTCGAAGAAACGAAAAGAAGATAGTTTGATTTAATGTAGAGTATTTGATTCCTGTATGTAGTCTATATATCCATATATTTAAAACGCAATGTTTTTTTACCAAGGTTTGTGATTCTGATCTACTGCTTATATGTGAAGCCGTCACACTGGATATACCAGTCTTGGTTTTATTGTCATTTAGAGACTGAAAATTAGGAATTATGCAAGGTGGAGTATGTCATTTGTAATAACAGATATCTGTATTGTGTGAGACTGAAGTAGATATTAAACTGCTTTATGTGAAATTGTCAGAATGACAGAGATTCTTAACCTCTTATACATGCACATGCAGTTTTTTGCTCCCTCTGCACTAGCTTTTCTGCCCCCAGTATTTATGAGCGGAGATGAAACTGTGATGCACGGAAGTATGCTCACAGGTTTTCATTCATAAAACCTGAATTTTGTTTTACCGAGATATTTTTTACTCATGTAGTCTTGTAATCAGCAAATGATATGGATTTTTGTAATATTAGTTTGCCAGATCTATTTGAACTCTCAAGAAAGTAAATTCTGATGATTTTTAATATCCAGTTGTCTGGGATGTTAACACTGTGATTATAGTATCTGGTGTTTTGAAGGGTTATAGTGCATTTTTGGGGTTATGGAGTCCAAGAAGCAAATGCTTGAACCTGAACATCTTCAGGCACTCTATGGCACTTCCAATCATGAACTGTAACCAAAGCTGCACAGCAAAACATCCCAGAAGGCTTAGGACCTCAGCAGCACTGCTGGGTAAGCCTTGGATCTCACATTAAGATGATTTTCTTAACAGTATTGCTTTCAGTAAGAAGTATTATATAGAATTAGTGTTAAGTTGGAATTTTGAAAATTATTTCTTAAAGAATTGGACATCAATGAAAAAAAAATTTTGTTTAAGTACAAGAATTGTCCATTATTATGAGGGCACTTATCCCAGGATTCTCTAGCAATCTGATACCATTTTTATAGACAGCTGAGAAGAAGTTTTGAAATACACAGGTTTTACCCATTTATTGAACAGCTTATATGTTTGAAATTTCATTGAAGTTGTGTGTCTGATGGAGTTGAGAGCTTTAGATGTTTTGATATTTGATTTCATAAAGTCATGTATGTAGATGTGTGTTTCCTGTTGCTTTATGAAACCCCTTGACTTTGCATTGAATTGTATATTAAAAATTCTGCGGGTTAACATTGTATTTGACTGACCTGTAGAGAGTAGAGCATGTTTAATAATGAACAGAAGTGACATTTTGACAACTGGTATTAACTGTGTTTGCCAAATTGTATAAATTTGTGCATGGTTATGCTGTAAAAGCAGTGGCAGCTAAAATATATTTAGTTTGGATACTGATCAGTATTTGTTATGCATTGTATGTGCTATGCACATTTGAAGTGTTTGTGTGAGATGCTACTTTGAGACAGTACATTTTGTTATAATGTGCATATCAGCATTCTGTGTAGTATAATGTTGCTTGAAGTGCTAAAGGCCATTCTGATTACTTATGTAGCATGCAAATGTAACTGTTCCTACATGTGTTAAAACATTAGTTTATATTCAAAACACAGAATATATGAATGAATTGGTGAAGACACTTTTGTTGAATCCATCAGTGAACAATCTGTTGGTAGGATCACTGAATATGCAGTTGAGTTGTATTCATATTTAATCTTTATGATTTAGTTGTTTCATGAATGTATTTTTTAAAACTAAGAGTGCTGTAAGGCGCAGGAACAAAGTAAATTAAGGATTTTTGATACATATTTGTTGTAAGCAAGAAATATTTTTTGGTAGAGAAGTTTAAATTTTAGACATCTTTCAAACATTGAGTTAAGTATTTCTTCTGTCATCACACATCATGTAGGCCTATTGGAATTGGAAGATTAAGGTATATGAAACTATGTTACCCAAAATTTCATCATATACATACCATTGTTTTATAATATTGCATTCCCACTTGTATAATTTTACCTGTTTTTTGCTGTATGAAACTTGGTGTGTTAGTACAACAAAGACCAGTGATAGTGGGTGTTTGAAAACGGAATGTTAATGAGAATATTAGATGTAAAGGAGAAAAATAACTGGAGGATGGCACACCTTTTATGATGGCGAGCTGCATAATTTATACTCTTCACTAAGTGCATGATATCAGGCTTCTGCACTCTTCTGGATTATTACACATTGAGTAGTGGTAATTCCTTACAGATGTTTCATTACCACTACTCACTGCATAATAACACATAAGAGTGCAGATCTATTTACCAGGTATTTTTAGGATGATGAAATTTGGGGATGAGGTAGATGGAGCATATAGCACATGGGTAGGATGAGAAATGAATAAACAGTTTTAGATGGAAAGCATGAAGAGAAATGACCACTATGGAGACCAAGGCATAGATGGGAGGAGGATGTTAAAATGGATCTAGAAGAGTGAATGGTGGCAGGAAACTTCTCAAGAAGCTCTCTGTTCCCTGGATTTGAAGACAGTTTTTAATGAATTGTTGTAACTGCCATTTGAATGATTGTATACCATGTTTAATCAGATAATGTAGACATGGAAAAGAATACCAAGTTTAAATGTTGATTTTGCTTTGTACCTTAGAATATGTATTATTTACTCACCTTGAAGTGTATACCTAATATGTTGTCAGTTTATTAAGTCTAATTGGTGTGATGGCATTTGATATAACATGTGAGTGGTTGTGCTTTATATTTTACATGCATACTAATGTAAATATTCTCCATTATTATAGAATATGTATTAATGGGTTTATGACATGAATAAATTAAGCCAGAGTATATTTCTGTATTTGTAGGCCTGAAATGTGAAGAATATTTGCATTTCCATTGAAGTAAATGTGTAGAAAATGCCCATTATGTAACTAGGTTACAGGTTTATCAGGTCCATGCATGGCATTTTAAGTAGTAGAACTGCTGTACATTTTCATTCTCAAGAAAATAGGGTCCATTGCATAATTTTTTAATTTGCATTGCTGAAGTGTCGAGTCATCAGATAAAAGCACTCCAGAATTTCATTTTGAATATCTTATTCAATTTGAGGCACACACTTATGGGTTTCTGCATTGTTTGGCAGGTCATGAAGTTTTTTATCCCCCCCCCCCCTTCAAACTTAGTTTGTTGGGTTGCAAAAGGGAATGCAATAAATGCCGGGTGTTAGATTCAAAAA
>Ga0136643_10012980_pt1 | contig 12437 bp, 8 predicted proteins | sample TergutLab28metaG_FD_96883 | JGI IMG/M metagenome (GOLD analysis project Ga0136643, IMG submission 96883) | Labiotermes labralis P1 segment gut microbial communities from Petit-Saut dam, French Guiana - Lab288 P1 (version 3) (version 3) | ecosystem: Host-associated > Arthropoda: Insects >...
GGGACCCGTTGCGCTGACCACGTGACACCCCTCTATCCGCAAAAGTTGGCACTAACTTCGCCGACCGGCGGTGGCCGCTCTGTCGGTATAGTTCGCGTGCGGACTAAGGCCACGGAGTTTTTAGTTAGTGGCAAGTCCAATGAGGAAGCTGGGAGAAAAAACACTACAAGAGGAAGCCAAGACCCTTCTTATTACAACATACATTCTACTTAGGAGATGAATACATATCCCACTAATTAGCAGAACTTAATGTCCAATTCTTTGTCCTGTGGAAAGATAACTTCTTTTCTTGCTAGGTTTTCTGGCTGTAAATTACTTGACTTTGTAAGTATGCAAAAGACGTCTCACAACTCAAACAACATGTAGGTGTTCCTGTGGTGAAAATTACCGTAATTGTAGTAATGTATATTCTGCAAGCACTGGGGATGCACAAAACAAGGAAACTCCTCCGTAATATGGGATACGTTGTTTCAAAACATGTAAACAATTGTTACCACATTAAGTATTGCATGCATTTTTAAACAAATACATTACCAAATACACATCACATATGTAATCTTGAAGCCATGCACTTCACTGACATGTCCTATCCAGATGACTTAGCACAAACACCAGATGGACGGAGGTTTGTGTGTGGATGGATGGATGGATGATAGATGGAAGGACAGGGATGGATGGATGGATGGATGGACAGACCGCTAGATTAATTCATTCATTCGATCAGATTGGTTGACTGAGTTATATATATGATATATGATATGATTGATATGATGGGTTTACTCATCATGTGACTGACTGATTGTCACAAAATGGTACTTCTCTACATCACTAAAATTTAACTGGGCATGGATACTCCCAAATAATATGAGAACTTAGAATACTGGTACTCGTAATTTCAACATTTACTGAATCTCATAAGACAGGAAAATAAAGACACCTTGTGACAGAACAACAAAGAAAAACTGTAACTTACAAACAAAACAGTACTTATTTAGTTTCAGGTGTATTACTTCAATACAAAGGCCTTGACATGTAAAATACCTTTGTCAGAAAAATGTGAAAGATACTTACTGCTCTGTTGTAGTTCAATAACATGACCCTCACGCCTGTAGAATACCATGCACACGTAGCCACTATCGCTGAAACATGAAGGACAGTACTATATTACCAAATGAAGCAACACAAATATTCATATAGCAAAGAAAGACAGGGGATGAAATACCACAAAAGTAGCCCACCAGTGGGTTCCAATTTCTTAATGTTCATTAGATACCACAGCAACTGCGTCCCAGCTTTACCCAATCACAAGAGAAGACATCACAGAAGAAAGATCAAAAATGTTTATCTACATACACTGTTAACATGACAAAACATATTCATATATTGATCCAGATTTATATCCCAAAAAAATTACTTCATGACCTAAAATTTAAAAAAATTAATATCTCTTCAGTAATCCCTATTTGGCTGTCTGAAAAGACTCTGAAGTTGCCCATGCTACGTCACGTTGAACTGCTGCCAAACAATCAATTATGAAATCCAACAATTAAACAAGCACCCCACCAACTGCCACAAGGCCCCCTGCCTAACACCGTGACGCTCTCTCCAAGACTAATCAGAACACAGGCACAGAAACTCAGAATTTGGAAATCTACATGTCATTAAGCATACAACACAGCAGCCCCTGATTAAACAAACCAAATCAGCAAACAACTACACAACAGTGCATTCTACCTTCTCAGATAGAGCACACAGCAGCCTGGCAGAGCCTTCCAACCTAGAAGCCAATTAGTAGAAGAATGGTAAATTACTGGCAAGCATCAATTCACCCCTGAACATGATCCCCTTTTCCTTCTTTTACTGCTGACATCACATTCATGCCCCCTGTCAACAGGTATGGAAATGAATAACCACAATCACCTTGTCTCATCAGCATAGCTCACACAACTCAAGTCAATGACAACTGCTGAACAGGTTCAACTGAACCATGACTGTGAGTAGAATGTAAGCTGAATACATATACATTAACATGTCCAGATATAGGGGAGGATTCAGGTTTTCTGGAATGGGATGCACAGCTAGTGCCTGCCATCGTTTCACAGGTACTAGGCACTACAGTCCCTCAAAATCTTGGGAAACACGTACACAGTGACACAGTATCACATCCAGAAGACTGGAATTCTAAATGAAATGGCTGCAGACACCCCAAATCTCACATATCATATATAAATGCAAGTGTAAGGAATGTGCTTCCAGACCAAACAAATTTTAAAATACAATCACAGGGTTACAATAAGCAGAAACACACAGTTCCATCCTGGGATGTCCACAGGGAATAACAAGAAGAGACGAGGTTGTAGGCACTGGCCTAAACTTTCAAGGATATGAATACAATACAATGCTAATAGAGGTGTTCATTGTACTAGCAGTGGTAGTAGTCCCGACAGTAATGTGATGGCAGTGGTAGTAACTAAAGTAACTGAATATCAGTCCTTCAGTCAGTCACAGTCAAAGTCATCATTTCTGATTTATATTTGTGAGTTTCTGAATTCAAACCCTGGAATGGAGAACACTTATCCTCACTATAGGTTACTGTGGTTTTACTCCATCCCTCAAACAAATGTCTGAGTAGTATTCTACAACTGATATGTTCCATATCCTTATTACTTACTGATCATCTGTAACTACAAATATGCATCACTTGTAGTATACACTAAATGGAACCCTTCAAGGATCTGCCCTGTGGCCCCTCCAATTCAATATTTTTATAGCATTACTAAATAATCTAGACATTACCTCCTTGCTGTTCTTAATTTACCTCATTTTTTTCCTTTCCTTTTCTTTCCCCCTTTCTTCCTTTCAATTAACTGTAAAACTTGCTGTACCAGCTCCTCTGTTTCCGTGTACTGGCAAACTGAAATGTGCTGGAAACTTACTCAGCACTCATACTTGCCTTACCTTGTTTCTGTTTTTAGTTTGTTTGCATAATTGTTTTGTACCTGCATATTTAAGTATTCATGCTGGTTTCATTAATGGTCATGTGTTGTTAAGACCGCATGATGAATTCTTCAATCAAGTCATCATCGTCACCATACCCACCATCACCACCGCCAATGTCATAACCATCATCATCGGCAATATCCAGCAAGCAAAAAGGTGACTCCTCATGTGAAGACAAAAGCTAGCCTACAATAAACCATGCACGAGGGTGAATCAAAAAGTAAAGGCAATTTTTAAATTACGCGGTAACCGGGACAGAGAGGAGCTGGCGCATTGCGCAGTACTGACAATGCCTGTTGAAGAGTTCAGCCATGTGCAGTACAGCGCTATGCCTTCAGTCAAGTGGCAGTAACGAGGGCGAAAACATCGACGCTCCTTTGCAAGATTGCACCGTCGAAGAACAACATGGCGTAGTGTGGTTTCTTTGGGCAGAAGGGGCGAAACCTGTGGAAATTCACCGTCATATGTTGGTTCACTAGGGACAGAGCACCATGAGTCAACAAAAGGTTTATGAGTGGGTGGAAAGGTTTAAATCGGGTCGAACACGTGTCACTGATGAAGGTTGTTCTGGTCGGCCATCAACATTGCACAGCCGATGAGCTTCTTCTCCGCAGGAATACAGAAATTAGTTGAACGATATAGCAAATACATTGTGTTGCAAGGGGACTATTTAGAAAGATGATATGTAAAACTGCTCACAGTTACTTCTATTAAAGCCGTTAAATGTATTTTGTCTTTACTTTTTTATTCTCCCCTGTAGCAGTAGCAACAATCTGCAATGCAAACAAGAGATGAAAAGTCACACTAACCATCCACTTGTAGCGTGGGCGACAACGGTGACTTGGTGATGAGATGTGTGGTGTTCATTATGGCACACTACCCGCATCTCCTGTCCTCCTCCCTCCTCTCTGGTAATACGCAGTGTGGTGTTCTTGTGAAGTATCACATAGGATCGTGAGTGGTCCAGCGTATGCCAGTGGTGGTGATCAGTGATGAACGTGGGGTAGCGACACCGGCTGTGCTGATTCTCAACTACAACAAATAAGTATTCATGACCTTCTAAAGGCCTGTGACAACAACCCCGTGCACTCACATACGCACGCAAATATGTATGTAAAAAAGTATGCATACACATGACACTGTATACACCTTCACTGTAGAACTATGAAAAAATGAATTTCAGTGACACTATAATAAAATGTCATATGTTTTCATGTGACAATCTGATTAGGCTCACAGGCAATTAGTAATAGCAGCCCCCTTGTTTCACACACAATGCAGAACCCATCCATGCAGCAGCATATTTTGATCGCAAGTTCCATACAAGATACATGTTAGTTGTCACATATTCCACAGGACCAGTACCAATCTGTGATAAGGAAAAACACGGCCTCATCACCCGTACATACGTATATAATTTTTCACTAGAAAATTTACTGCCTTGTCAAGGTACTGGGATTTTACCTGGTGGGCCAGGTATTCTTCCACAAAAATTGGATTTCAACTTGAAATTTTAAATGGAAATAGAAAAGAACAAGTAACAAAACAACCACGCTATATTTTGACTCTTCTGAGCTTTGACAAGTTACACTACAAATTTTGCTTCATTTCAGTCTGTGAAACTGCAGTACATCACTGGACAACACTGACTATGGCCTGCCACATGACAGGACTGTCAGTGCATATGCTGAACATTTTATACACAAGGGTCTGCGCATCATGAATCAAATTTAATAACTGTCCTACAAGATGCGACTTATTCAGTTTATTGCATTTCTGTAGGCACCTCTACATGTTTTGGTTACTGAATAACCATATCTACTACCATCTGCTCTCGTTGATGAGTTGGAACTGATTCATGTGTATCATGTGGTAGGTATTCACTTGTTCGAATACCTACCGTACGATACACATGAATCCGTTCCAACTCAACAATGAGAGCGGTTGGCAGTAGATCTGGTTATTCAATACCAGAAGCTGTACTTTTAGTTGAACATGCTCCTGATGATGGGTGTCAGCACCCGAAACATGTACAGCTGCCTACAGAAATGCAATAAACTGAATACAGTCGCATCTTGTTGGACAGTTATTAAATTCAATGCTGAACATTCTCCACATCCTTCTTCAAAAGTACATAATGTAACAGTGGGAAAAACTGTAATACTACCTCTGCCAAGCGTATCACTCTCTATGGTCTGAAGGAGGGAACTCTTTATCTCCCAGAACTACAGGGCTAGTCAGAAAACTTAAGCTCCGAGGTAATGGTACCATTATTGAAAAATGTAAAGGTTCAACACAGTAGAGATATATGACCTATTACAACAATGCAGTAAACAACCAAAAAAAAGTTAATCTACAGCAGTGTTGGGATAGTGCAGTTGGTATAGTGATTCGCTACAAGCTGAACAGTCCCAGGATAGAATTCCAGTATGGTCCTGATTTTCTGCACCTGTCCAGACTGGTCCTGGGGCATGATGTTAACCACCCACTTCCATCTAGCACTGAGGTGAAGGAAAGAGTAGAGTGATACTTCTATTCCCCATGTGTGCCTTCATGGCAGGTTGTACATCAAACTTTTACATTTTGGTAGCACCATTTTTCAAACATATATCAACAGAACCCATTCAGCCAATGTGGAGTGGAAGAAGACGGACCCAAAACCAAAACAAAAGCAGCAGATACAAAATGAACACAGATATACATAAGTTGCACTGTAAAGGAAAATTCTGTTTTCCCTTTGTAAAGTTCCAAAATATTCTAATTACAGTATAACCTCATTAGTTCAAAGTGCTTGGAACTGATAAACAGGGTCTCAAAATTGTATGATTTTGAACTATCCACTTTTCTCAATGCACATGTACCTGTTATGTGGTTGGTTAAGTCCTGATGCTACGTTGTAAGCTATGACTTTTATATTTAATTGAATAATTAGGAAATTCCATTACTTTATTCATTTTTTAATAACTATAACAGAGTTTAATACATTTTACATTACAGCAAATACCACCAAACACTAATTCACATTTGTAGAGTTCTGGTATAAGTTCACGGTTTCTTACAATAAGACTCAACCGATCTTTGCTTGAGGGGTGACCACAATTAAGAGAATAGTAATTTCTTACATTTCCTTTCACACCTTCACTACAACTAGCATCTTCATTTGCATTTGGCACCATTATTAGAATCGGGTGGGTACAGATATTCAAAACACTGTACATATAAAACAACAGCCGAAAGAACCCAAACACTTCCGATCATAACAACAGAAAATGGCAAACTAAGATCAGGTAAGATGGTGAGAAGGTGACAAGGTGCCACTCCTTATTGTTCAGCTCTGATCTGCTGCTCAGTTCACGCTTCTCTGACTCATCTTTTTTGCCAGGGCTTGCTCTCTAGAATCTGCAAATTTGATAGACTACATGGTGTGACATCGTACTATATTCTGAACCAGAGGGGGGGTTTTACTGTACTTAGAAGTATTCAGGATAGGATCAAAAAGCTGCAATATAGCTCTGAATGATAAATTAACTATATTTTGAAAGAACCAAATTAACTGTAAACAAAATCCTGTTTACAGTTGAGGAATGTAACATGCTTTGAATTAACGAGGTTGTGTTGTAACACTCAGCTGCTCAAAATTCATGGTAGGTGAAGTAGTGTTTTTAGTATATGATAAGAAGCAGGGGCACACCCAGGTTTTTTTTTGGCCTGAAGCTTATACAATTTTTGGAACCCTCTTTAAGAAACGAATACAAAATTACAAATACAAAGTTAGGTATGAAAGTGAATATTTATTTAGGGCCCATCCCAGAGCCCTGGAAGGGGCTTGTGCAAGTGAGGCACCCTGCTAGCTTAAGCTTTATTACCTTGAAGGTAAATCCGTCCTCATCAGAAGATATTCAAAATGGTCTTCAAACTGCACTCATAGGAATTCTTCTGGATATAACCACACCCTGGATTTACATGACATAATTTGGTTTTTCCATGACATGCATAACAATGGTTGCAAAAGGCCATGACACAAAGAACAGACATCTGTTGTAAGAGTTGCCACAGTTCTCAAAGAGGACTGCAGAGTCACAGAGTAAGTGTAAGATAGATATAATTTAAGTATATCTCTGTAACTGTACGAACACCCCATCATGGAATTGACAAACTAGAACATAAAGACTTTTTGAACTTTACTTAATGAGCCATGGTTCAAAGTAAATTCTGAGGGCAATAAAAACAATGAGCAAGTCAAACACGCTGTGTTATATCAATGAATCACAGAGAAAACAGATGTTAGGCCAGCAAATGACAAGTAACACGACCCCTTACTCACTCTACTTATGTCACTGGAAGAAGCCAACAGGCAGAATATTATAAAACTGAACCATTTGAACAATATAAAGCATGTTCATACCTAACTTGGAATAGCATTCAGTTTCGTAGCAATAACTCTAAATAGCAAGTTTAATCAAAGCCCACCCAAAGCAAAGCTGTTTAACACTGATAAAGACATCAAAGATCACAGGACAAACTGTGAACTGTGTCTAAATGGAGAACCAAAATTAACAATGTACAGATCACCAAAGCAAGAATAGTTTATTTATTTGATCATTATCATGCAATTTCAGACTAACCAAGCCCTACAGTCAATGAAGCCAAACCAAACATTTTGCCTGAGTCCCAGTCTGGTGGGCAAAAGGAGAACAAACGTATACAGCAGGTAAATCACTAATGTTACTAACATTGAACTGAGATGTAAAGCTTAATTCTGATTTACTACAAGAAAATAATGATTACAGTTTGAGAATATATTATTCATGAAACAACAATTTTCCATAACCCACACAATCTGTCAAACTGATTCCCACATTACTAGACAGTTGGGTTACAAACACACCTTCTGTCAAAATGTTATGTCCACAAAAAAAAAAAAAATGCTTGTCCTCACATTTTTGCACAACCATAACATGCTCACATGTTGGTCTATTAAGGATCTGTCAACCTTTTTCTGTCTCCAGTAAAATTATGTATTGGGGGGTTACAATAAATTGCTGCTTCATGAGCAATATGCTTCTTCCCTGCTAACAACCCCCCCCCCGAGAACTTTACATCCAACGGTTGCAATATGCACAGTTTTATCCCAGCCACTATACATTTGCTTTTCAACCAACATTCATGTGCAACATTATGGAAATTTAAATGCTTTATTGTCCAACTAATGCACTCAAATATTTAAAACCGTTACATTGTTAAAAACCAATTAAACTTATAAAAGCCGCTCCAACGTGTTTCAGTTCACGCAGGAACCATCAGGGAGCTACAACCAGTGTTAAGATAAAATTACAAGTCTTGTTCAACAGTGCGTGTAGTTGCAGACGTTGTCAGTGTTATGGCAGCATATTCTGACCTGGCGTGCGTGTGTATGGTTCACTGTGCAAAGAAGTGCCTCTTTGCACAGCTAAGCTCTGGCTGTAGCTCCCTGATGATGGTTCCTGCGTGAACCGAAACATGTTGGAGCAACTTTTATAAGTTTAATTGGTTTTTAACAGTTTAACAGTTTTATATATTTGAGTGCATTAATTGGACAATAAAACATTTGATATCATTGATGTACGGTGTAACCATGAAGATTATGGAAATTTGTTTCCTGCCTATTAAAGTCTCACTATTTTAATATCCTTCATTTAGTGGCAGCAACAACACTGGATTCAAAATCAATGACATACTTGTTGTAAGCTTCATTGTGCGAGAACCTTCCACAGCTGATGGTAGGCCATTGCATGTTGCATCGCCAGACTGTGCCACTTGGTAAACTTGGTGGTGGTTGTGCTGGTGATGCTGGTCATATACAAAACACCGATACCGGTCCTCATCTGACGTGGCCATCTTGTGGTACAGTTTCCCTACCAAGTAGCGTGTAGAACCATCCTTCCATGTGGCTAAGCATACAAGCTCCTCCACTAGGCAACAGAAGCATCACTGTGTTAATGACATCATGGTAATGCAAAGTTCCATATACTTCACAGCATATTTCTGGTAAAAAAAAAAACCTTAGATTTGATGGAAACCATCCCAATGTGTTTTCACTAGGAACTATTAATAATAAAAGTTTTCCGTGAAACGCACCTAGTTTATTACATTATTATAATTAGAGTGGCAACATGTTTTGACCCTACTGGGTTATCATCAGGCCTTCACTATACAATGAAGGCCTGATGATGACACCATAGGGTCGAAAGAAGTTGCCACTCTAATTATAATAAAGTAATAAACTAGGTGTGTTTGATGAAATACTTCTATTATTAATAGTTCCTAAATACCTCAGAGGTAACAGCCATAGCTACAATATTCTAGAATACAATTTACACGGTGATGCATATCACTGATCATTATCTACCAATCACCAATTTCATTTTACTAAGATGCTAAAAGACACTAATAACTGTCACCTGGAACACATATATAGAATGATAATTCCAACCGTTTACTGCAAACTGACTACATAACTTATGGCTCTGTTGCCTCCAGAGTACAACAAAAAAATTCTAAACAGTAACACTAAAGCAAGATGTGGTCAAATTATAATGCATGGTAAACACCAATATATTTATCAAAATAACAGCAAATTTTCCTCTAATGGAAAATAACACAAAGTTTAATGTTTATCAATGTGCATTTCCTTATATTCCAATAAAAATATTTCATTCAAGCACTGTTATTTGGAACTGTCTTATGTATCAAGATTTCATTTAAAGTCTAATATTGCATGTTACAAAATTAAAAGTCACAGGATATGTGAATATATAGATATACATATGCATTTCATAAACAAGGGGATGATGAGAATGACAGGACCCATTAGTTTCTCAACAACTATGTCCGTTTCATTCTGACACACAGTTTTAAGGCTGTGGTGGTGCAGCAGTTTTTGGCCTCCAAAAACATGACAATCATGCCCCACCACCTTTCTTGCCTCATTCAGCCCGTTACTTCTTCTTCTTCTCCGGCATGAAAATAAAGCTGAAGGGGCAAAGATCTGACACTGTAGGTAGACCCAGGCCAAATTGCAGAAGGTGCTGAAGACGCTGTACCAAGGACTTCCAGGACATCTTCCGATCGTGGCAGAAACAACATTAGGATCATTGTGTACGCTCCCAAGAGGACTACTCTGAAGGGGAAGGTGGCACTTAGGACTCTGTGTCTACTTTTTTTTCCTGATACATTTTGGGCAGTTCGGATAACAACTTCTACAACACCTCATCTCTAGCAAACAGCTGCATATAGATAAACCTGCAGAGCTAAGAAGAGTACTGAATGAGACCTTCTGAGCAAGCCACCAAATGCATGGATTACTAATTACATCCAGCACACAGTTCATATCTTAAAAATGGAAAATTGCAAGAGGAAATTTACCATTTCGCACAATCACTTTGCATGTAGGTAACGCATACCACGTTGCAAAAATTCCTGCTGGTGATGCTTGTAGAGTAGGATGCTAATTACTGTAGATTGTAAACCAGAGCCCTTGTAATTATTTGTACGTGTGTGTGTGCTTGGTTGAAATGTTTTTTCTGTGTACTAAATAATTATGACACCCACCTGTCCATGAAACAGGTTAACGGTCAAAGTTACTGTTCTTTATGGAGAAGTATAACACACTATATTTCTACTGCCCTTCCACTCGCACGTCTGAATCACGTTCTAGACATGATGAATAGTATGCTCTTCTGGACTGTGCCATGGTGTCCATTAGTTTGGTTCCAGCAACTCAAAGGAATTTGTGGCCTCCATCTTCAAGGTCAACATATCTGTTCACAGTATTGACACATGTCTACCAAACTACACAACACCATACCTCAAATTCAATCCCCAAGTCTCATATGACAATGGTCATAAACTGAGGGCAAAAATACGGTTCTCTCTCTCTCTCTCCCTCCCCCTCCTTCCCTCCCTCCCCCCTGTATGTTTCCCTGTTGTCACCCTTACATGGAACAAGAAACAATTTTTCATTAGTGACCAACCTGTACTTTCCGTGCCATGTACATCAGGGCAGGCCTGATACCTCAGCAAAAGTTGGGACTCATTCGTACATGAGTCTACTCGTGACACTGGACTCCCACACTCTCCTGATCCTCGGTTATATGTGAAAGTGAAGGGTGCACCTTTAAAAGGGCAGGGAACAGGTCCACCAGCTGGTTCTGCCCGAAACATCGAGAACAAATTTGCATCGCCTGTTATCTGCCCGCACATCTGGTCCAGGCTCACTCTCAAGTCACAGAAAGCTGCAATGTCAGACACTTCATATAACCAACAGCTAAACAGTCAACAGCAGGAAATTTATGTAAACCAATAGAAGAAAGCAATATCAATTATAATGGCAATAAAGAAGGCCAATGTTCTATGTGAGTATCATGTTTAAAATAAAAGCAGTAATTTATATTTGAAGTTTCAAGTGTTCTGGAATAGTATTCTGTGTCAATTGATAAACGGCTAGCACTGCTTCCAAGGATAGCAGTGTGTTCATCTTCAGGGTCATTCTTGGGCTGATTGATCTCCAACTTTCAATACTCTAAAATGTTATTAGCTATTTACCAGTCAACATGGTGCAAAATCCCAGGCCATTTCAATCTTCTGCAACACAAGAATTTTGAAACCCATGTGACTGATATCATCCAAAACTAACTCATACAGAAAAACATGTAGTTTTGATTCCCCAACAGTGAATCTAACCCAAAGCTATCAGCAGCCTGGCATGTGAACAGATGGCCAGACACAATTAACATCCCCAGTCCATTTTATGCATGACGTAAAATATAGGCACAAGAAGCTATTACTGACGATGAAAATATACGTGGTTGAAATATGGGGCAATACAAGGGCAAGGGATATCACTGATGAATTCAGGGGAGATTCTGTAAGGAAGCCTTAAGGAGCCCAAGAAGAACAAAACATGGAGCAGCAGAATGGGAACTTGGTAGAGAGAAAACGGGAGGGTAAAGATATTTCACAGTATACTGAAATTCTAGTACAAGCTTTGTTCATGGAATAAGATGAATTTTTTATAAGTTGTTATGAGTGGCAGATACTAAATTTGATGTGGGACAGTTGGGCAGTAAGTCAAAGAGGTGAAATGTACAGAATATGGCCAGGATACATCTCGTCAGACATTATTGCATCTAGGTGTAGTTGTAGACAAGTTTAGAGAAAATGAGGAAACTAAATCTTCAGGTATGTACTGAACATAAAGAAAGAGTACATAAGAGAACTGTACAAACATTGATGTAATATGAAGAAGAGAAAGGGAATAGAATAGTATACATAGGAAATTTGGACAGTGATAGGTATAAGGAGAGGTGAAGAAAAGGAAGACATCCCATGTAAAGAGGAGAATTATATATATATATATATATATATATATATATATATATAAAAAATACAAATATATA
>Ga0136643_10012981_pt1 | contig 12437 bp, 13 predicted proteins | sample TergutLab28metaG_FD_96883 | JGI IMG/M metagenome (GOLD analysis project Ga0136643, IMG submission 96883) | Labiotermes labralis P1 segment gut microbial communities from Petit-Saut dam, French Guiana - Lab288 P1 (version 3) (version 3) | ecosystem: Host-associated > Arthropoda: Insects >...
ATAAAAACCTTGCGATCGCACTATGGCCCGGTGGTCGACTCAGCCTCTAACAGAAAAGAGTACCGGGAGGATTTACTGGGGGTAAAAGCGGCCGGTGCCTAGGGCTGACAACCTTACCACCATTCTGTGCTGTTGTCACGAAATCTGGGAACCTTAACTTCCTGGAGCCTTCTGCGCCTGTCCAGGCCTTTATGGGACTGCTTTACCTTTTTATTTAAAGTTTTCAGTTCTGCGATCTTGGTAAAGCTATATTCAGCCAAGTCATAACACCGTTCTCAAGAACCTTCCATGGCACATGTATTAAACAACTTGTTAGTTCTTTGGCATGACTGAGCAAGTTTATTTTATGTCTTCCTCCATTTGTTCCAAAGATGTACAGTTAATATAGCAAACATTATCAAATCATATAAACTCTGTTGCTGCTGGCATATTGGCTGCTTAAGGATACTGGATTCATAAGCTTTCCTTCAGTCAGTTAATATATTTTATGCTTTGAATATGTGTTTACATTTTACTAAAAATAAACTTTAATGCTTTTTATGCTGGTTGAGGTTGTTTTATATTTTTATTGTTGTTATTTCATAAGTTCTTTCAACCAAACAGGCATTTTGTGTTGAAAATGGATTCTATATTTATGATAGCTGTATGGGTGCCAATCACAGTCATTGAGACTGTACTGTACTGTAGTGTACTGTACTGTACACTATACTCTACTGTACTGTATTGTACACTGTACTGTACTGTACTGTATTATACTGTACTTTACTGTACTCTACTGTAGCGTATTGTACTGTAGTGTACTGTACTGGACTGGACTGGACTGTACTGTAGTGTAGTGTACTGTGCTGTAGTGCCCTGTACTATACTTTACTGTACTGTACTGGATTGTACACTGTACTGTACTGTACTGTACACTACTGTGCTGTACTGTACTGTACTCTACACTCTACTGTACTGTATTGTACTGTACCAATAAAATATAGCCACTATTGACGTGTGCAAGTTCCTTGCCTAATTTTTTTCTCATGGTTTTCAGTTCAGTATGAACATCATTACTTCGTTACGGTCTACAGTGTGGAGGACGGCAGCTGTGCAGTTCTTACAGAGTGTGTTGTGGCAAGAAGCACAGAGAAGCTATTGTGGTATTACAAAAACTTTGAGTTTCATTAATATGAATAGTACAGGACTGAAGAATGAGGGCTTGCAACTTTTAACTCCCCAAGTTCCCATTCTTTTATCATCCTGTGGGTTTAAAGTGAAAAAGAAACTGAAAAGGCGGTGTAAGGATTGTTACTTTGTCGTGCGACATGGCAGGGTGTTTGTGATATGTGAGACACACCCCAGACACAAGCAGATGTCTATGAAGGCACCAGATGAAGTTAACTGGATTCTCACTCATGCGACACAGAGTCCTGTTAGACCATGGTGATACTGTGCATCACATTTTCTGTAATGACACAAGTGTAAGGACAGTATTTTGTATCTGCCAGCTGTTGCTAGGCACTCCCCATTGGTCACTCAGTTTATAAAACTATGATGTGGAATGAGCATGCTTGTTAGGTGTGATGCGCGTCTGTGAGTGAGACGAGACAATATAGTTCCATTGTTAAATGTGGTGAGTGAAAGTCTAATATTAGCTGCAGTACATAGAACTAACACGTGGACCCTGATTGACAGTAGTTTGAAGTACCAGGTTCTGTGCTGCCTGCCATCATGTGAAATGGTCTGACTGAAGTAGTAATGCAAGTTGTCAGATAAAATAATGTGTGTACTGCATATATGACTTAAGTGTCAAAGTTAGTTGTCTTAAAAAAAACAGTAAATTCTGTACTGATGAAACAGTCATTAAAGAATTTTCAGAGGATTTTATGTTTTTTCCCCAGATTATCACAGAACCCAATTCTTACCATGGTTTAACTGCAAAAATGAAAGTAATGATGTTTCTGTGTGGAGGATATGGCAGTAAGGAATTTTGTTTTGTGGGTTTTTATGTAAAAATTGTATGGCATATATTTGTCATAGAGCAATGTGTAGTGTATTTTCTGTCAATTGACTGCTAACTGTAGAGTAGGCAATACTATTGGCATAGTAACATTGCAATCTTATGATCAGGCTGATGAGGGGCAGAGGATGTGGTTACAGTTTCAACTTTCTTCCTAAATACATGTTTGTGTTCTTACATCCATGCTACTTCTTTAGTCAATTCCCAATGTTAAAGGAAGTATCCTGCAACCACCTGCATCTTCATACTCTTGGTTTGTATTGGAATCGGATATTCTGACGGTTCTGATCGAATTATTCAGAATATTGTCCAACACATGCTCGTTCCCAGTATATTTTTCCTCAAGTTCTTTAATTGCTTGCACACTGACACCCATTCTTCCCATGTCACTAATGAAAATTTCTCTTTGGCTAGTGTTTTTGCATCCTGAAACTTAAAAGTCATTTTTCTTGCAGCCACCCAGATTGTCTACAATAGCCTGTGAATTCCTGTTGTTCAGAAAGAAAATATCACTCCTTTATCAATGTTGTTCCCTTCTTGCTTGATTCTTTCCAATTTTGTTTTCAAAAAACCTGTGGCAGCCAAGTCTCTTGCAGAAATTCAGTTCAGTGGAATTTTTATTCTATTTAATGCCTTATCTGTCATAAATGGCCATACATTGTACACTATTTCACATCCCTGTTTGTGGATAGCTCTGCAGTTACCTATTTTAGACAGTGCCATAGTGCAGTACCAGTATTCTCTGAAGAACAGTGTTTGGCTAATGGCTGCCAACATGGAACAATCACCACTCTGCAACTGCCTGTAACCAACTAACCTGACACCCCTCTAATACTGCTTGCAGACAAGACCAAATAAAAAACAAAATTGGTCATTGCACAGTGCCAGAAGATTGCAATCAAGCCTTATATAGCAACCAGTGATGGTGGCTGCTTTGCAGTTCATGGTGGTAGCGAGACAAGTGTTTTATTTAACACTAGTCTAAATTATTAAGATGTAGCATTAGTGGGAGGTGAATGAAGTGTGTGTGTGTTGCACTGGTGGAATGATACCAATAGCAGAAAACCACAGTACTCGGAGAAAAACCTGCCCCATTGCCACTTTATACACCACATTTCCCATGCAGACTGACCTGCAATCAAGTGTAGGCCCAAGGGTGAGCATGACTTAACTGCCTGATCCATGGCACAGCCCTCTGTGTGGGCCCATTGTCTTGATGTCACTAATATGTTCCCACCAGACATCACATTCCACCTCATCCTTCACTAAACTCAACGTGTTGTTACCCTTTTTGACCAGGCAGGAAACTAAATATTTTATGTGCCAAGTAATATGGTGGGTTTTACCAGAGGGTTGTGTATGGTACATGGCCTCCATCTCCTTCAACAAAATGCATCTACATTTTGTTGCAGTCATTTTACACCATTCTCTGATGATAGTGACAGATCATGCCTCTGAAACATTGGACTTCACTCTGAATTAACACTGCCCATCACCCAACAAGATTTCATCACTTTCAAGTGTCAGTGGAGCTTCCATTGTTACATAATCACATCCATTATGTAGTGACAGGAACAGGACAGCCTTATACTTGCTAAGAGCACAGCTCAGAAAGAATGGACAGGTGCTCCTGATAATAAAGTAGCATTCACAGACTTGCTGTGTCATATACCCAGGCCGAAGAAAAAATATACTCATACCAGTGCCATGGAGATATATGGGGGCAGTGGAAACGAAGCTCCATACAATTTTAAATAATCCATGCCCATGATTAAGCTCAATTGACATGAAGATAAAACTAACAAATGTATATCTTATGTTATGAACATAATAAGCCTACATGTAGGACACTCTCAAATGTATATATGCATTTGTTGGTTTCATCTTTGTATGGAAAGCTCTACACATTCTTATCCTTCTGTCTTTCTTTTAGGTCTAAATATTTTCTTTAACACATCGTCATCATCATTTATGTTGTTCCCTCAGAAACAGCAAAGTGTCAGGAAGAGCAAATTGTAATCTTTTGTATTGTAAAGTTGTTTCAGAAAAAATTAATGCTCTTATCACTGTACTGTGTGCAGTCGTATGTCTCAACCTCATTTGAAAACACCATGCAATTCTGCATGAATAATTTACTCACTGACATTGTATTTATCTCAGTTCAGTTTATCCACATCTAAAGCTGTGTGAGATTTGAGATTCTAAGCAGTTACTGAATATGCAGGTCTTCTGGGATACGTTGTCATTGTGAGTAGATCCCAGCATTTTGAAGGACTGTAATGCCTTCATGGTCAAGACCAAACAGCTTTCTTATTGGGCTGCTTAACCCCATGATTCTGTGATACCAGGAGTTGCCCAGATAGTGTCATACCAGAAGATTTTCATCTTTAAATAACATGTCACTATTTCTAATCTCACCAAAGAGTTGGTAACTTGAATATAAATTATGATTTTTTCCCCATTCGACTGATGAGTGCAAGCCCGTTGCTCTGGTGAGTTTTTAGTATACTTTCTAAACATTATCATCAGTCCAATCACTTGCGTAGCTCCTCTCATCAAATATTAAAGTTCCCTGAAACGCAGTGTGTGACATAACACTGGCAGAGGGTTGGGCCAACACTTAGCAGTGTAGCAGGGGGGGGGGGACTATACACACACACACACACACGTCCTTCACTGGAGCATTAGTTTTATTCACTTCATATACAATAAAAATGTTCATACATTATATTATTATATGAAAAATATGTGCATTTTCATGCAACTATAAAATGAAAATGAAAGAAACTCAGTGATTCAGCATCTCAACCATAATACATTATGTTAAGTATAATACTATGTCCACTGCATAAAAATGTTACAAGTCAACTTTAAAATAAAGGTAGAACAGAAGATAATACTGTATCCTGGTTTTATGAAAATCACTTCATAATACATGTCAAGTCACTGCATCACCCATCATCTACACTGCAGTATATTCCTCGGTTGCGTTGTTTGAACTTTTTTGATTGGGGCTGTGAGCCAACTGTTTCAGGGACTGCTTCAGAACCTAGCAAAAATATGAAATGTTTAGAATTTTAAGGAATTCCTTTACATGGGAATATAAATTTATGTACTCATATCACACATTTCAAAAATATTTACTTCACAATCCAAGTGGTGAATCATTATTTACAAGCATCAATAAAATGGACAGTCATTTAAACAGAACAAATGTGCTTTTGGAAGGACAGTCACTCCACATTAAGAAATAAAGGAATAATAATACTGAACATGGTGAAAAATTATCTTCAGTATTCACTAAGCAAAGTACATTCTCACTCACTGCTGGGGTTCAACACAGAGTCAGACGACACAGAACAGAGCATCCCCCCCCCCCCCCCAAAAAAAAAAAAACATGTCTGCAAAGGGAAAATGTATTTATCCAAATCCAAGATGACCCCCAAAAATAAAATCTCTACTAAGAAAATATTTTGCTACAAATTTCATACACTTAATACAAAAAGCATGTCAGATTCTATCCACCTTTACCAATAAGTGTCACTGTCTCAATCTTCACAGTCAGTGCCTATATCTTCCTCACACTCACTCCTAACATTCCCAACCTCTTCACTGCCATTCCACAACATGTCATCATCAGTCTCATCCACTGCACTGGGTATACGGCACTTCTTACAACCCTTCAGAGTCATGTCTGGTCAGATGCACTGCCATGCCATTATGTTACACACTGACTAAACACTTTATTTATATTTCTTGGTTCATAAACCTACTTGAACGCACGAAGATACATAATTTTTTCCATGGATGGTTTTAAAAATTGAAATATATGTGTTCTGGACTTTTGTGTCGTATCTGTGGTCTGATCAGTCTGAGTTCATGGTTATTCTTATGGTTTTTAATTTGTGGATTGATCCAGGTGAGTCTTGGAATTTTTAATTTTTCAATAGCTATTTTCTTGTTACTGCCTTTGGACTAGAATTGTTCTCAGGTACATATCCCAACAAGTTACTGCTTCTGTGGTGCCCACTGGTTGAGAATTACTTACTTGGAGGATTTCACCAGGTTAGGTGCTTCTTCGCCTGAATATGGAAACGGAGCCAGCTTCCGAAACGTTACACTTCTTGAAGAAGTTAGACAACAGACGAAGTCCCAAAAGAGAAGACTGTGTCAGTTAATTTCTGTCATGCTCTGTTCTCTCTTTTGGATTTCTTGACCACTGAAGCTGGGAATGATAGATTGTCCCAACACTTCGGTATGGAATTAATATCTCAGAAGAGCTCAGATCTTACAAGATTTGACTACGTAGGCCTTGGTTTGGCTCCCACGTGGTCCGGTTCAGAGTGATCCAGTTTGCTGCAGTCTGGTACAGCACTTCATATGCGCATTTAAGACAACATCACATACATAAGCACCAAATTTAAGGGGAAAACCTTATGCTGCATTCGATAAATATGGTACTTTCATGTTTTATGTGCTTCAGCTCAAAAGAAAACTCAGCAAGGGTGTACAAACTTCGGATGTCAGGTCTGGGCAACTAAATTTTGAAAGGTGGCACCAAATAATTGTAGACCCTCAGTAAGGTAAAGCAATCCCATTACAGGCCTGGACAGGCCCTAAGGGTTCCAGGAGGTTGAGGCTGTCAGATTTAAACACAACATTCCTGGTACTCATTTCTGTTAGAGGTTGAGTTGACCCAAGGGCCACAGTGTGGCTGGAAGGAATATGTCAATGACAAATTCCAATGACAGTAGATCCTCAATAAGGAACTTCATTCATGTCACCCTTCTGGCACCTAGAATTATGAGGTGGTTCCTAGATTTTTGGAAAATCTGTGCACACCTGCAACTCGTAATGTGTATACTGCCTAAATGACACACAATACCTGTGGCATTGCAGTCTGTCATATGATAGAAATGTGGCTAGTTGATGGAATATTTTTGAAGATCAGTGAAAGCAATGTGTCCTGACATCTCTCAGCCTTTTAGGCTAATTGTGATGTGACACTACAGATGTACAAGTATGTATTAAAACAGAAATATAGCAAAACAACAGAATAATACTTTGAATGAAAGCCCACACAGAAATCCTTTATGAGGAACAGTGAATAAGTATTTCAAATGCCTATGTGCCCAAAATTGCCAGATATTTCAAACTAGCCTTGGGCTGGTTACAAGAGGTGGAAAACATTATCAAGAATAGGAATGAACTAGTCATGTAACAGTTACTTCCACAACCAAAACATTGTGTATTCAACATGTATTCCATCTTCACTGGTATTGTTGGTTGGTACCACATGACAGAAGAGATTTCTGTTTTGTTGACCATGTATCCTAATATAATGATAATCTTTTTTCACCAACTTGATGCACAAATTCTTTATTTTAATACATTTCATATATATTGCTCTGCATGTTTCGAGCACTATTATGCTCATCTTCAGGAGGACAATTGTATTAGTACAGCATCTGGTATCGTCACTCTCTTTGGGTAACTGTTCAGTACACAGGTTACAGGTTACGATAGTCCTCTCGTAACCTGTGTACTGAACAGTCATCCAAAAAGAGTGACGATACCAGATGCTGTACTAATACAATTGTCCTCCTGAAGATGAGCATAATAGTGCTCGGAACACGTACAGGAATATAATAAATGTATTAAAATAAAGAATATGTGCATCAAGTTGGTAAAAATAACTATCATTAGGAGAGATTTCTTTTCACTGATGTCTCTCACTGCGGCACAAGACACTGTATGCAATTCAGCTACCTCTGACATTCCAGTTTCTTTGTGGCTAAAATTCTCTTTTCTATCTGTGCTATTCCCATAGGCAAATATGCCAACCACCACAGTTTATAAAACTTACAAACTAAAAGAAGCTATATGACACTTGACATTCCCATGGTGATTATGATCATCACCATTGTTATCATAATCGTCATCACATGAGTACAGCACCATGCCAGGAAAACTGCAATACTTAAAGGCAGACAGCAGATTTCTCAGAAATCCTGATAATGTGCTATCCAATGAAACAATGCTGTACTCAGATGAAGGTACAGAAAAACTAGTCAAAATTGTTACTGTTAATTTTGAGTCACAGTAATTGTATCAAAGTATGGAATATGCTTCTACAGTACATACTCTCCAAGCCCGATTTAACTCTGCCTGGTGGCCTGTGCATTTTAAACGTCAGTCTCAATGCATGAAATATATTATAAAGGCCTATAGTGTATAACACACATTGAAGAATGCACTGCTGACATAAATGCCCTTAACATATAACAATGAGTTCTTAAATGTCCTATAAAAATATTTGCGTGGGACAAGCTGCCAGTAGGTTTTATTAAACAAGTAGTCAATTTAAGATTCACATCTTATTGCTTACAACTGAAAAGAAATGGGTATATTAATTTTTATATCCTTTCCTTATAAAAGATGTTCTGACTTAACACCCAGTAAAATATATGATAAAAAAATATTAATATGAACGCAATCACTAGCACTCTAGAATCCCATATCGAATGTAGTGTCTGCAGCTTTGGAAAAGTTCTCACACAAATGTATGCAGTGCACTGTACTGCAACAAAACATCTCTGCACATATGACATGTAAAAATCTGTCACATTATTGAAATAATTCTTACAACTTACAAAAGTTTGCTGTTATTTCACACAGCTGTACTGTGAGTCTGAATCCGGACTTTCTTCATGCTGCCATTTCTGGAAAGAGTTGGTGAATGTCCACTGAACCCTGGATTCTGGATGCCCATACCTTCTGGTCTGGGTCTTGGTTTCTTGAGACTGGACCTCAGTGGACTCCTGGTCACTGACCCGGAAGTGGAACCATTTGAGGATGTTGTGGTTGTCATAGAGGCGACGCTGCCATTCGCCGCATTCTGTCGACTGCTGCCAGGTGAGTGGACGTATGGTTTGCCACTTGCATCTGTCATGGAGATTCCAGCAGGGTTGTTAACTCGTCGGTCTCGGAAGCCAGGGTTGTTGTAAGTTGTGGCATCCTCACCCATTGGATCGCGGCCCTGTGGCATTGTTGGGTCTCCACCGTGACGCCGTGAGAATATGACATCATACAGGGCCATAACGAAGAGAAGAAAATTGAGGACAATGGACACAACCTGTCATAAATACCAATACAACAAAATTAGTTTCAGCCACACATCTCAATTTTGTGCCGACAGTCATGGCTGCAAACCTCAACTGAAATGACACACCATCCTCCATACAAACACAACTTGTTTATTATTAACATACTGTATAATGTGGCAATCAAATCTTCAACACAAATATGTACGCATTCTTCATCAGTACAAAAATAAACCAGTCTGTTTCTGCTGCATAATTATGAAGAGTGATACAAAAACTTTCCAGAAATCAAGAAGCAATCTAAAAATTCTAGGGGGCAGAAGGGTGACATAAAGCAGGTTCCATACTGTGGACACAAAAATACTGGGTGCCAATGCATCAAACGTATAAACTTTTGATACATGGGTGACCTGGTGCATGAGGTCCGTGCACCCTTGTGTTATAGTGCATTACTGTGAAATTAAATTACTTTCTATATTTGTGTATCTATTCACATTGTAAAATGTTTATCTCAGTTGTTATGTCACATATGTTGCTGAAGTCTTGTACAAACTTTTCAATAAAACAAAATGAACTTTGTGGATTGGCAGGGGGTTTAAATAATTGAAATGGATAAAACTTTCATTTTAGCAGTGCATAACAACTGACACATATTGCTTAAGTGTCAAACTGTTATCAAATATTGGCCATGTACAACTGGAGGTATGTAAACAGAAACATTATAAATAAATATGTAGAATAATGATGGGTAACACAGATCATTACATTAGAATACAAGGTAAATTTGGGCCAAGTTAAAGGAGCTCTGATTGTGTAATAGGCAAAAAATGTTGAATATTGAAGAATATTAACTTTTCAAAGCCTCTGCCTCATGTAACTAACAATTCTACAGTTTAGTGTTGTGTTATATACACACTGTTTCCATAAATGTGTCTCACTCACAACTTTCAAGTGTGGGAGAACAGCGGAAAGAATTGCACCGGCAGCTTCTACAGGACAGTAAGAGTTATATTTATCCCTACCATAAGACAGAGCACAAGTAATTGAATATCGAGTGAATGCAGTTAATTCCATTTGTTATATCATGGTAAATGGAATTTGCATTGATAGCACACAATATTAGAATTTAAAAGTATTGATAAACATCTACCCTAAAAATTAAAACGGTGGCATTCATAGGGCCATGCATCCTAATATTATTTCTATAGAAAAACCAATCAGATGCACCGATGTGTCAAATTTATTTTATTTTGGAATAACACTATACATGTTTCACACAGTCTTTCCATCCATCATCAGGAGTTCAAGACTGTACATACAGCAACAGGCCTGTTTCCTCTTCCACCTTGTTTCAAAAATCATTCTCAAAAACCGCCCAAAAATGGCTACTTACACACCATAAATTTTAAAAATACAACAAAGGACCCTCTCTTAAGTCTTACACACCTGCCACAGCAAAATGTTTCCCTTTAAAAATGCAAAAAATGGCCACAGTGAATAAATAAAACCACCTGTAGATGGGCACTGTCATTGGTAACTCCGTACCAAACTCTGTACATAGTCTCCTTTGCACTGCTACCACAGATTTTGATTCATAACAACGGAGCTGGAACATTTCAACTATATGGGTAGCCTGATAAAAAATTATGCAACATGTGGATGTAAAATTCAATCCAGGAATGCCAGAGCAAAAACAGCATTCAACAAGAAGAAGGCTCTTTTCACCAGCAAGTTGAACTTAAATGTAAGGAATAAACTAGTGAAATGCTACACTTGGAGCATAGCTTTGCATGGTGCTGAAAATTGTACACTTGAGAAAGTGGATCAAAAATGACTTGAAAGTTTTGAAATGTGGTACAGGAGAAGGATGGAGAAGATCAGTTGGACTGATCATGTAAGAAATGATGACAAATTACAAACAGTAAATAAAATAGAGGAAGGCTAACTGAATTGGTCACATCTTGCATAGCAAATGCCTTATAAAACACGTTACTTAAGAAAAGATATAATGGACAGCAGGAAAAGGAAGAAGATGTAAGCAGCTATACGATAAATTCAAGGAAACGAAAAGATACTGGATATTGAAAGATGAAGTACTAAATTGCACTCGATGAATAACTCACTTTGGAAGAGGCTGTGGACATGATGTACAACAGACTACGTAAATAATTACCATAGCACACACAATCCTTTCTCCACTTGACAAGTCAATTTTCCACAATGCGGTGTTAGCGCCACTGGTGGTAAGACTGAAGTAGCGCATTTTCAAAACTTCTACACATAACCTAGGTGAATATATGCAGTCTTCATTCCTGAAGTTTTAAGTTCATGAGCAATATACACTGTATTCATCCACATTTCATGCGATCACTCTCTATGAATATTGAAATACTGCAAAGATTTCAAAATAAAGTCCTCAGATCAATTGTCAACGCTCCATGGTATGTACCGAACACCATTTTACATACCAATCTACAGATACCCACAGTTAAAGCAGAAATAACTAACTTCAGCACCAAATACCGAGAAAAACTAATCACACACCCCAACGAACTCATATCCGCCATACTAGAAGAAGAAGGACCAAGAAGATTAAAACGTTTCAAACCAACTGAACTAACCACAAGGAATAAAGCACCATACACAGGTATGAGAATAACTGCTGTGAAGATATTCAATGGAATATTACTCCACAGGTCATGCGATATCAGCATAGGATATAAGGTTAAGAGTACTTATAGTCTGTAATAGACTGGTGGTACAATAAAGGAGACAAAAAAACTCTCTATGAATCTCACAGGCAGACATATTTGTCTTAAGTTCTTTTGTCATTTGCATTAAAACTCCATTATCTTTTTTTTTTTTTTTATTTTTATGGCAATTTTAGGTCTTCCGCGATAAAATACATTCATTAACAACAAGTACACTCGGGAAAATTCAAGTCTGTTGATATGACACTTTGTCTTTCGTTATGTTTTAGGTGACTGCTTTCGTACTTCGGGGAATGAGCCTCTCCTGCAATTACTTAACGTACTTCATGCTTCATAAAAGAGGATGATTTTATTACAAGTAAATTCTCATGCGTTCATAATTCCTGAAGTTATTACATAATTTTATTACTGCCATTCCATGCCTTCTTTCAATAAAATGCATACATTGGATTCCGATATTCGTAACAGTTTTGTCGGTACTAATTAATCACAAAAACCTAGACTGCAAAGTACTGCTAAGGCTTCTTTTCCAAGGACAACAGCTGTTTCCATGAGCGACGCTGCTGTTAGCTGCCCCCCCCCCCCCCCCCCCCCCCTGGCCCATTCAGACAGGCAGAGGAA
>Ga0136643_10012982_pt1 | contig 12437 bp, 11 predicted proteins | sample TergutLab28metaG_FD_96883 | JGI IMG/M metagenome (GOLD analysis project Ga0136643, IMG submission 96883) | Labiotermes labralis P1 segment gut microbial communities from Petit-Saut dam, French Guiana - Lab288 P1 (version 3) (version 3) | ecosystem: Host-associated > Arthropoda: Insects >...
ACCAGTCTGTCGATATGGTCAATCTGGCGTGTTAGACCCTCGATTTCGAGCCGCACGTTGCGCAGTAAGCCTTCAAGTTCAAGAAGGTCGCTGATTTCGCCTGAGTAGCGTGCGCGTTCGATTAGCTCCAACAGACGCTCTTCTTCAATTTCACGCGTTTCAAGCCGAATGGTTGTGTCGAAGAAAACGGCGGTATGGTCTTGAGTTGTTTCGTTGAGCCGTGTTATTTCGCCGATTCCACGGAGGCCTTCAAGGAAACTTTCGTAATTTTCTCCGGGAACTCGCAGTGTGGCATTGTAGCTTGAACCTTGCCGCCAATTGTGAGAGTGCGCTGACAAATGCCGGTCGTTTGTCAGGAAGTTTGCCTGCTCGATGAATCCGCCGCTGACCCATACCAATTCACGTACTGCCGATATAGCGGACTCAAGTTCGTCCGTTTCCATATCAATGTTAGCTGTAGTGGATATCCGCCGCTCTGATGCGGGAATTTCCCCTTCACTCATTAAGAAATCGGCATCCTCGAAGACCATGTTTTGGCGCATCCCATTGTTACCCACAAGCCAAGAAGTATCAGCCATAGATTCTGCGCGAAATTGTATTTCGGCGGCAGGCGCAGCAGCAGGCATAGGTGTAGCCATAGGTGCAGCCCCGAAAAAGCCATCAGGCGTAGGTTGGGCAGATGCACACGCGCCAAGTACAACAAGCAAGCAAATTGTTATCAGTGTAATAGCAAATGGTCTACGCTTCATCGGCAATATCCTCCTTAGGCGATGTTTCGGGTTTTCTAAAGCCCCTGTATACTCGTATGAATATGAACGCAAGGGTCGCAACAATAAGCGTTGGTAATGCGAAACGTGCAATTAACACAACAAGCCCTGTGAAAGTTCGGCTTATAAAATGCAGTGAACCTATAAAGCCTGAGCTGACATCATCGAAAAAGTTTGCAGGCTGCACCTCGGTGGTGTCTACTTCTATGATGGTGATGTCTATCATTGGTTCGGCAACCGAATGGGCAAGGTGGTGGACTTGCCTTTGCGCGTCAATTGTTTCTTGTTCGATCATACCTATGCGTGAGCTGATAAGCGTCAAGTCACTTATGGTTTCGCTATGCTCAAGATAGGTAAAGAGCCGCGCTATTTCGTGGTTAAGTGCAGAAGCTCTGGCTTGCGCGTTGGCTATAGAAGTACCCACGTTGCTGGTGTGTTCGCTTTCTTGCGTGACGCGCCCCATATTTCGCAGAACATTTAGAGATTCATTATACTGCTCGAGCGGCACTCTGCGGTCTATCCAAGCATTGTTGAATTGGGCAGAGGCAAGTTCGTTGCGAGTACCCGCGATGGTAATATTTTCGTTATATCCTGCAAGGAAGTTTACGGTACGCATTGCACTGTCGAAGTCTTCAACTTCAACCGTTATACTTGCCGACCTTATAACAAGGTCTTCGGCGGACAGGTCTTGGTGTACAGCTATAGGAGTGCCGAATGAGACAGCTTCGCCCCTGGCACCATCTGTACGTGCGGCTGCAACGGGGAGGTCCATAAGGGCCGGAGGTAAGAGGTCTGCTTCGAGTTCAGCAACGCCGTATATTTCCTCGCCCCATTGTGTGTGTGTGTCTTCGATGCCCGCGGCGGCAACAGGAGCAGGTGCAGCAGCGGGGGACGGGGTAAGCGCAAATTGCATTTGCCGTCCGGCGTCAAGCATGCTAAGACCTGCACCAAGTACAACCACACATGCGACTACAGCAGCAGCGGCAGAGGCAAAGCGGCGGAAACTTTGAGGCTTTATATTCTCATTCAAGAGTAATGGCTGTTTTTTCGTGGTTGATAACAAACCGGGAAAGAGCAGTGACTGCATTTTAGTAGTTTGGAATAGGTCAAGTAAGCCATTACGTTTAGGTTTGGCGGCCGGTTTTTCGCCAATCAGCTCGATAGGGCGGGCTTCTTCGTGAACGCGCTTCATTATGTTTGCGCGCAGACCCTCCGGAGGTTCAACCATAGGAGTGTTTATAACTGTCTCTAAAAATTGTGCATAATTGGTATATTCTTGCGCAAACTCTGGGTTCTCGAACAGCTTCGATTCAAAAGCTTCGAGCTCGTCTCCGGTTAGCTCGCCATCGTAATACAGTGACATATTTTCATGTTTTTTGTCCAACATAACGCTCCTTTCACATGTTATTTGTGAAGTTTGTCGCTTCACTATTTGGAGACACTTACTTATTTAACGATGCGCAGTTCGCTTTGTTCCCTTAAAAATAATTCTTTAAGGCGTGTTCGAGCGCGAGATAAACGCGATTTTACAGTACCCATTTCAAGCTCTGTTATTTCTGCCACTTCTTGGTAGCTTAGGCCGCCAAGGTCGCGCAGGGTAATCATTGTTCGGTATTCTTCCGGCAATTTTGCGATTGCGCGTTGAAGAGTATCCAAATCATCCTGCAGTATTACCGTTTCCTCGGGCGTTAGGTCATCGTCCGCAAGCTGCATGCTCGCGCTGGAGTCCTCGAACTCAAGGGTTTCGTCTAAGCTCTTGGCAGGTTTGTTCTTACGCCTGCGAAGTTCATCGATACATAGGTTGTGTGCAACGCGGCATAACCAGCTCTTAATATGATTTGTACTTTCAAAAGACCGCATGTGCTTGAAAAGCCTGATAAAGGCTTCCTGAGTTATGTCAGAGGCGTCATCGGGATTGCTTAACATTCGGTACGCTATGTTGTAGACAAGTTTTTCGTGGAATATCATAACTTCCTCAAACGCTGATACATCACCACGCAGGGCATTTTCAAGCACAGCGTCGCTTAACTGATTCAATCCTTACACCTCCATTCGAGGGCGAACACAGTTCGCTTTTACACGTCGAGGCCGTCATTGCGGGCTTGACCCGCAATCTCCTCTTTTTAGTTGTAGGGCAGGGGCTTGCTCCCGCCGTATTTTTATTCCGCGCTCAGGTAATCCAATGCAATTTGCAGCAGCCCTTTGCTTGCAAAGAGCAGTGCATCTTCGTCGATATCGAATTTAGGATGGTGGTGCGGGTAGATAATGCCTTTTGCGACATTGCCGCCGCCTGTGAAGAAGAACGTTCCAGGTACTTTTTCAAGATAGTACGAGAAGTCTTCGCCGCCCATTATGGGTTTCGTTTCGATAAGGTTGTCCGAGCCGACAATTTTGCTAAGGCTTTCGACGGCTCCGGCGGTTTCGTTTGGGTCGTTGTTTACTGCGGGGTAGCCTTTTATGTAGTCGAAAGTATATGTCGCTCCGGCGGATTCGCAGCAGGCTTTGACTATTTTCTCGATGTCGCGGATAATCATCTCTTGTATTTTCGCGTCGTATGTGCGGACTGTGCCGAGAATTGTAGCGGAATCAGCAATGACGTTGAACGCGCTGCCGGCTTCAATTTTACCGAGGCTTATAACGGCTTGTTCGAGCGGGTCAACACGGCGGCTTACGATTTGCTGAAGGTTGATAACAATATTAGCCGCGATGACGATTGCATCGATAGTTTCGTGTGGGGCTGCGCCATGCCCGCCTTTGCCGTGAATCTTGATGGTGAATTTGTCGGCAATAGCCATGAGGTAGCCGCTTCTGTATTCGTATGTACCGACAGGTGAGCCTGAGGTAACATGTGTGCCAAATACCGCGTCTACACCATCGAGACAGCCGTCGGCAACCATTGCGATAGCACCGCCGGGTGAGTATTCTTCGGCGTGCTGGAATATCAGCCTGACTTCGCCGTTGAACTTGTCGGTATTTTGCGACAATACCTTAGCAACTCCAAGCAGTGCCGCCGCGTGGCTGTCGTGCGCACAGGCGTGCATAACTCCGGGAATTTGCGATTTGTACGGGACATCTTTTTCGTCTTGGAGGTTGAGCGCGTCAAAGTCGGCACGCAGGGCTACCGTTTTGCCGGGGTTCTTGCCCTTGATTATGCCGACAACACCGCGTTCGCCAACGTTGCGTCTGACTTCTGCATTGCCGAGTTTGGTAAGATATTCGACTATATATGCAGGCGTCTTTTCCTCTTGGAACGACAGCTCGGGGTACATATGAAAGTGACGGCGTATTTCAATCATTTCCGGATGTATATTGTTCAGTTGCTCTATCATGAGTTGTTCCTCCTATGTGTCAGTTTTATTCCGCATTCAAGTAATCTAACGCGATTTGCAGCAATCCTTTGCTTGCAAACAGGAGTGCGTCCTCGTCGATATCGAATTTAGGGTGGTGGTGTGCGCCGGTAATGCCTTTTTCTTCATTGCGGCAGCCTGTAAAGAAGAATGTTCCGGGTACTTTTTGGAGATAGTATCCGAAATCTTCGCCACCCATTAAGGGCTTCATTTCGAAGAGATTGTCCTTGCCGACAATCTTGCTGAGGCTTGTTACCGCCGCGGCTGTTTCTGCCGGGTCGTTAAATACGGCAGGATAACCTTTTTTGTAATCCAAAGTGTATGTCGCTCCGGCGGATTCGCAGCAGGCTTTGATTATTCTCTCGATGTCGCGCATAATCATCTCTTGGACTTCCGCTTCATATGTACGGACTGTGCCGAGAATCAAGGCAGAGTCGGCAATTACGTTGTGTGCGCTGCCGGCTTCAATTTTGCCGATGCTGATAACGGCTTGCGATAATGGGTCGACACGGCGACTGACGATTTGCTGGAGGTTGGTGATAATGTTTGTGGCAACGATGATTGCATCGACAGTTTCGTGCGGGGATGCGCCATGCCCGCCCTTGCCATGGATTTTAATGCTGAATGTATCGGAGTTGGCAAGCAGGTAGCCGCTTCTGTAGTAGTACGTGCCTGTTGGAGATTTCGAGGTTAGATGTGTACAGAATATGGCGTCTGCACCATCGAGGCAGCCATCGGCAATCATTGCGATTGCGCCGCCGGGTGGGGCTTCTTCAGCATGCTGAAATATCAGTCTGACTTCGCCGTTGAATTTATCGGTATTTTGCGACAGCACCTTGGCAATGCCAAGCAGCGAGGCTGCGTGAGCATCGTGCGCACAGGCATGCATAACACCGGGGATTTGCGATTTATATGGGACGTCTTTTTCATCTTGAAGGTTGAGCGCGTCAAAATCGGCGCGTAAAGCTACGGTCTTGCCGGGATTCTTGCCCTTGATTATGCCGACAACACCGCGTTCGCCAACATTTTTTCTAACTTCTGTGTTGCCGAGTTTGGTAAGGTATTCGGCGATATATGCAGGTGTCTTTTCCTCTTGAAAAGACGGTTCGGGGTACATATGGAAGTGGCGGCGTATTTCAATCATTTCAGGATGCACATTGTTAAGTTGCTCTATCATGAGTATCATCCTCCTATGTATCGGTTAAATTGCGGCGGGGGCAGTTACCCGAAGATACGGGCGAGCCGAAGGCTCGTTTTCGCGCAGCGAAAATTGTGAAAGCCCCCGCCCTACAATAATCCTCAGTCAGCCAACAGTCGAACTGCGTTCGCCTATTAGGCTGACAGCTCCTTTGGAAAAGGAGCCTATATTACTTACTAATTTCGGAAAGGTATGTTCCGACGGCAACGCCGAATTTGTTAAAGTTGCTGACGCGTGCCAGTGTACGCTCAACGGCAGAGAGAGCCGCGGCGATATCGTTAGAATCTACATTGCCCATGTGTCCCATTCTGAACAGTTTTCCTGCGTATGGGCCAAGGCCTCCCGCTACAACCATGCCCTCTTCGAGGATTGTCTTCCTGAATGCGAGATCGTCCACGCCCTCAGGGTAGAGCAGATTCGAAAGTGTTACAGCGCGGCAGTTTTCGTCAGCCAAGACTTTGAGGTCTATTGCCTCAAACGCTTTTTGGATTGCGCGGGCATGCTTGAGGTGTCTTTCGTAACGAGTTTTGAGGCCGCCTTCTTCTTCAATGATGCGCACAGATTCTTTCAACGCCCATATCAGGTTTACGGCAGGTGTCGCGAAGTATTTGGACGGGTCGTCCATAATCGGTATCCAGCGGTTCATGTCTACGTAATATTCGGGAATTTGTCCGAGGGATTGTCTGCGGTCAATTGCCTTTTGATTCGCCCAAAGGATGAACAGACCGGGCGAAACACCAAACGCTTTTTGGCTGCCTGTGAACAGTATGTCGATATTCATTTCAGCCATATTCTCGTACTGAGCCGCGGTTGAGCATACTCCATCTACGATAAAGAGGGTGTTAGGGTACTTCTTCATAACTTCGCCGATTGCGGCTATGTCTGCAACAACGCCTGTAGATGTATCAACGTGGCTTACGGTGATTACGGCGTAGTCCTTTTCGCTCAGCATGCTGTCGATATCGCTTATAGGTACGGTCTTGCCCCATTCGGACTGCATTGTGTCTACTTCAAGCCCTTTTGCCTTGCAGATATCGATAAATCTGTCGCCGAAGAAACCATGACTGACGATTAGCACGTCGTCGCCTTTCTTGGTCGAGTTCGCGATGGCCATTTCCATTGCGAGTGTGCCTGAACCTGCAAGTACAAATGTTTTGCCGTTACAATGCAGCATTTGCCCAAGGCCATCGATAAGCCCTTTGTAATCCTTTACGAAATTAGGTGCGCCGAATGCTTCGACTTCGCGTCCCATTTGAACACGGATAGAGTCAACAACCGGTGTTGGCCCAGGAATCATTACCATTGTCTTTGTCTTCGTCTTCATAAGTTATATCCCCTTTTATAGAAATTTTGCATGTTCTTTGCAAGTATACCAAACATAATACCAAAGATTGGTGAATGTTTCAAGGTTTTTAGTGCCATTCTTTAATCCTTTTTATCCTTCTCCTTTGAGGTCAGCGGCAGTTCGAAACCGAATACCGTTCCGGAGTTTTCATCCGACTTGGACTTCTCCTTGGCGGCCAGAGGCAGTTCAAAGCTGAATGTACTTCCGGCATTTTCCTCGGATTTCAGGCTGATTACTTCGTTGTGCGCACGCAAGAATGCGCTGACGATTGAAAGCCCCAAACCGCTGCCTTTTCGGTCTTCCCCGCGGGAAGGGTCAACCTTGTAGAAACGTTCAAACACTTGTTTTTGCCGTTCTTTCGGTATTCCTCTGCCGTTATCCGTAACTGTGATAACGGCCTTCTTGTCCTTCTTGTTTGAAGAAATTTCGATTCTGCCGCCAACGGGCGAGAATTTTACGGCGTTATCGACCAAGTTGTAGATAATACGCGAGATTTTTTCCTGGTCGGCGAAGACGATACTTGTTTCTTCTGCAAACACAAGTGCTACAGATAGATTTTTGTCTCGCGCCATGGTTTCAAACATGACAACGACCTTGCGGACAAGCTCGTTTATATCGAACCGCGCACGGTTGAGCGTAATTTCGTGCGAGTTCATATTTTCAAGGTCGATTATATCGTGTGTCAGCTTGGATAGGCGTTCAGTTTCTTCACGGATGACATTCAGATAATGTTCGTGTTTTTCAGGCGGGATTGTCCCGTCGAGAATAGCCTGTAAAAAACCGCGGATGGATGTAAGTGGTGAGCGCAAGTCGTGTGAGACGTTTTCGATAAACAACCTGCGCGAAATTTCCTGCTTGTGGAGGGATTCCGCCATGTCGTTCAGGCTTTTTGCAAGCTGCCCGATTTCATCTTCCGAGTTGAAATCGACCCTCTTTTCGAAGTCTCCGCCGGATATCAGCTTGGCGGCCTTGTTCATTTCATGAAGCGGGTATGTCATTGTGCGAGAAAGTATGAACACAAGCATGAACGAGAGCGATGCCGCAATCATCAGGCAGATTATCGTTATCGTGATGATTTCTTCCGCCGAACGCTGAAGCTCAGGCATGGACGAAATAACAAATACGGCGCACACAAGCTCACTGCCGACCAACACAGGATAACCAACCATCAGAACCTGCTCGGAGAACAAACCCTCGAAATGGGTGTGCATTACGACAGTGCGGCCTTCTTCCAGCGCACCGAAATCGAAAGTTTCGAACATTTCAAAAATGCTGTGGACATTCTGCTCCATGTCCGGTGAAATGTCGAATATATAACGGTTCGGACTCACGATAATAAGGCTGGAACGCTGATGCTCGTTCAAGATGAACCGCTCAATGTCAAGCATACGGTTCAGCTCTTCGGGCGTGTTCCTGCCTGTGAAACCATCGTGATAAATTCCGGCGATACGGTGAGCGCTGTCGTGCATTGCCTGCGACTGCTGCGACATGAAGAAGTTATTGAACACATAACTAAGCGCAACCGCAAGCAGTATATAGCTGAAAAGCTGAATCAATAAATAAAACGCGAATTGCTTCGCAAATACGGTTTTGAACACCGAGTTTTGCCTCCAGTGTGGGTTTGTTATGGCGAAGAGTAAGGAATGCGGACACGATATATCGTGTCCCTACGATTTCGCAATAATGTGTTGTAGGGACGCCATATATGGCGTCCGCTTACTGTTTATTCACAATTGGAAATTGAAAATAATGCGGCTTTCTCCGCATGTATCAATGTTGTGTCAAACAATTTGACGGGCGTATCACATTGCTGCACCAGCAAGCCAATCTCCGTGCAGCCAAGAATAACCCCTTGCGCACCCACTTCTGCGAGTGAATCAATGACATGCAGAAACTTCGCTTTCGATTCCTCGGAAATAATGCCAAGGCACAGCTCTTGGTAGATTGTATCGTTTATCATGAGCCTGTCGTCCGCATTTGGGACGATTACATCAATCCCTTGCTCAATCAGCCGTGCTTTGTAGAAGTCCTGCTCCATTGTATACTTTGTGCCAAGCAGCGCGACCTTGTCTATATTGTTGAGCTTTAGCTCATTCGCGGTCATATCTGCAATGTGAAGAATCGGAATAGAGATAGCTTTTGCAATATCATCCGCTATCTTGTGCATCGTATTTGTGCATATTACAATGCAGTCAGCTCCGGCAAGTTCAAGGCGTTTCGCCGCATCAGCAAGGATTTTTGCGCTCTTTGCCCAGTTGCCCTGCGCTTGGCACTGCTCAATCTCGTAGAAATCTACGCTGTACATCAAGCACTTGGCGGAGTGCAATCCGCCCAGCTGTTCTTTTATCGCCCGATTGATGGTCTGATAATATACAACCGTACTTTCCCAGCTCATCCCGCCGAGCAAGCCTATTGTTTTCAATTACTTCACCTCAAACTTGTACCCAACGCCCCAAACAGTCTTGATGCACCAATTGTCGGCGTGAGGCATTTTTTCGCGGATGCGTTTTATATGTACATCAACGGTGCGTGTGTCTCCTACGAAGTCGTATCCCCAGATTTTATCAAGCAGTTTTTCACGTGTAAACACTTGGTTTGGGTGCTTCGCAAAAAACGAAAGCAGCTCGAACTCTTTTGGGGGAAGTTCAAGCTCTGTGCCGTAATATTCAATGGTATAGGTTGAAGGGTCGATTTTAAGATTGGGGTAGATGATTGGCGCGTTGACGGATTCGCTTGTATTGTCGTAGCGGCGCAGTACGGCCTTTATCCTTGCTACCAGTTCATTGGTGTCGAATGGCTTAACGACATAATCATCCGCGCCAAGGTCAAGCCCCAAGACTTTGTCAAATATTTCGCCCTTGGCTGTCAGCATTATTATAGGCACGGAGGATATCTTGCGCAGCGCGCCGCACACTTGGTAACCGTCCATTTCGGGCAGCATAAGGTCAAGCAGCACAAGATCCGGTGCAAAGGCACTGAAATCATCCAGTGCCTTTCTGCCCGAGTGTACCTCCTTAGTTTCGTAGCCCTCTTTATTCAGATATAGTGATATAAGTTCACAGATGTTCGGGTCATCATCGACGACCATTATCTTAACGCTGCTCATAGTGTTTGCCTATTCTATAGGTTTTGCGGAAAAGTCCATTTGCATATTGCCTATTTTATTGCGCATGCTTGTGTCGGCAATTTTGTTTTGGAGGCCGATATAGTCCATATATCCCATGTTGCCGCTGCGAAGTGCTTCAGACAGAGCCTTTGGAACTTCCGATTCAGCTTCAACAACTTTCGAGCGCATTTCCTCAACTTTAGCGCGCATTTCCTGTTCCTGAGCAACCGCGAGTGCGCGGCGTTCTTCGGCCTTAGCTTGGGCGATACGTTTGTCGGCCTCGGCTTGGTCGATTTGCAGTTGTGCGCCTATGTTACGGCCTACGTCGATATCAGCGATGTCGATAGAAAGGATTTCATACGCTGTTCCGGCGTCAAGGCCTTTTTCAAGCACTTTTTTCGAGATGTTATCAGGGTTTTCGAGAACTTCTCTGTGAGTTGCCGCCGAGCCGATTGTCGTAACGATACCCTCGCCAACACGGGCGATTACCGTAGCCTCGCCCGCACCGCCGACAAGCCTCATTATGTTTGTGCGCACAGTAACACGCGCCACGGCCTTAACTTCGATACCGTTGATAGCCATTGCGGAAATCATCGGAGTTTCGATAACTTTCGGGGTAACACTCATGCGGACTGCGTCGAAAACATCGCGGCCTGCAAGGTCTATTGCGGCGGCGCGTTCGAATGGAAGGTCTAAATTGGCGCGGGTAGCGGCGATAATTGCGTTTACAACGGCATCAACATTTCCGCCCGCAAGGTAGTGAGACTCAAGCTGGTTGATAGGTATAGGAATGTTTGCCTTAGTAACCCTGATAAGCGGGCCGATGATTCTGTGCGGTCTAACGCGGCGCAGACGCATACCAATCAGCGAGAATATGCTGACTTTTACGCCGGCCGATACCGCGGATATCCACAGTCCAACAGGCACGAAGGACAGGAATATCATCACGAAGAGTATAATCAGTAACGGTAAAAATAAATCAAGAAAATCAAACATTATTGTTCCTCCTTAGAATATTGTAATATTTGCTATGTGGTGGTGAAATACTTACCGGTTACTGATTACAAGGTGCTACAATGAGCGTGCTTTCACGAATGGTGACACCTCGAATCTTCGTGCCTTGCTCGATAAGCGGGCCGCCCGAGCTTACCTCCATGCGGACATCGCCAAATTCGGCCTCGCCGTACGGGCGCAGCCTTGTTGCCGTAATGCCGGTCTTGCCGATAAATTCGGCAAGGTTATGCGAGGGGTCTTCCCCAAGTGTGTCTCGTAAAATTATTTTGCCCATTTTAATCTCTCCGTAACAACCTTACTGTTTGCTGACTTCGACAATAAGCTTGCTCTCGCGAACCGCAGTGCCGCGAACTTTAGTGCCTTGCTCGATAAGCGGGCCGCCAGAGCTGACCTCAATGCGTACGCCGTGGAACTCGGCCTCACCGTATGGGCGCAGAGATGTTGCAGTAACGCCGGTTTTGCCGATGAAATCTGCAAGATTGTAAGGTTTATCTTCCTTGAGTGTGTCGTAGAGGATTATTTTTCCCTGCAGCTGCCTCTGCCTGATTTGGCGGATGAAGTAGCGCAGGAAAAGCCCCAGTATCACGGCCTGCCCAAGTACGAGAAGTGCGCCGAAAGGCACAAAAAGAACGGCAAGCACGGCAGAAATAACCATCGCAATTGCGCCGGTTATACCGAAAATTTCAGAGCCGGGCATCCATAGCTCCACCGCAAAGGCAACAATAGCAACAAAGAATAAAAAGATAGTAAGCTCAACCATGTGTACCCTCCTTTAGTCCTAATATTAGTATGCAAAATTTTGAATTACATTATGAGTTGTACCTTTACATTTTCTCACAAATAACGTAATATGTAAAGTGAAATTACTATTACAAGAGAAGGAAGATAATAGAATGAAACTTGACGACCATAGAACCATAAGAACCCGTTTCGCGCCAAGCCCCACGGGCTACATGCACATAGGCAATTTGCGCACGGCTTTGTATGAATATTTAATTGCACGTTCGGGTGGCGGCAAGTTCTTGCTGCGCATAGAAGACACCGATGTCGACCGCTATGTCGAGGGTGCAACGGAAGTAATCTACAACACACTTAAAATTGCCGGAATCCAGCACGATGAAGGGCCGGACATAGGCGGGCCGTATGGGCCGTATATACAATCCGAACGTCTCGGCGGGTACATGAAGTACGCGAACGAGCTTATCGAAAACGGCTCGGCGTATGCCTGTTTCTGCACAAAAGAGCGGCTCGAGAGCCTAAAAACAGACGACCCGCATGCCAAGTACGACCGTTTCTGTCTGAGCATTCCCAAGGATGATGCAAGGGCGCGTATCGATGGAGGCGAAGCCTACGTAATCCGCCAGTTTATCCCCGAGGGCGAGACTACCTTCCACGACGAAGTGTTCGGCGATATCACCGTAGCACACGCAGAACTTGAAGACCAGGTGCTTATCAAGGCCGACAGCTATCCGACATACAATTTCGCCAACGTGGTTGACGACCATCTCATGGACATAACCCATGTTGTGCGCGGCAGCGAGTATCTTTCATCGGCGGCGAAGTATACGTTATTGTATCACGCGTTCGGCTGGAAAGTGCCTGTATACATTCACCTCCCGCCGGTTATGGGCAAGGACGGCAAACTATCCAAACGCCGCGG
>Ga0136643_10012986_pt1 | contig 12434 bp, 7 predicted proteins | sample TergutLab28metaG_FD_96883 | JGI IMG/M metagenome (GOLD analysis project Ga0136643, IMG submission 96883) | Labiotermes labralis P1 segment gut microbial communities from Petit-Saut dam, French Guiana - Lab288 P1 (version 3) (version 3) | ecosystem: Host-associated > Arthropoda: Insects >...
CAGTAATAATTGGAGCCACTGGAATAGTAACGAGAAGCTTAAAGAAAAATTTGGAAACTGTACCAGGAAAACATTCGATAGATTCACTACAAAAGACAGCTATACTTGGAACATCACACATAATACGGGAAGTACTGCAGTGTGAAGCTTGAAACCTGAGCGGTGGAGATCACCGCTGGTTCAAGAGAAGTTCCAGGAAGAAAAGGCCTGTGACCAGAGACATCCACATCGTATAATAATAATAAACTGCAATTGGGTTTTCACCCGGTGGCAGTGGTTATTTTACATGTATATAAAATATGAAAGTGATTACTAATAAATTTAAGTCGGGAGGGCTACGTGAGAAGCATGTAGTGGCAACTTGGAATCTTGGGAACCATCTCAGCATTTGCTTATAAATACAAGGAAAACAAGAAAAACCTGTGTCGAAGAGGCCAGTCGCAGGACCTTCCGAATATTGACTTCTAGCCAGCAGTCTGGCATCTAAAGTAAAAAAACAGCAATACACACATAGTACAGCAAATATACATAAGATGACAACAGTACACACAAGACATCGTAAAATGCAACATGTGCAGAAGGTAAACAACACCAAGGTAATAAAGTACTGTATACAGTTCCCAGTATTTTTTCCCACACATACTGTACTCGCGCTTTCACCCCAGCCCTTCACTTCTCACCACTTTACTACTCATATAAAGTCTCGTTTTTACCCCCTTCAATACACTGCACTTCACTTCACTTCATTTCATTTCGCTTCACTACGCTTTTAGATGATTTTCACTTCATTTTACTTCGCTTATCTACACTTACAGACATCTTTTACTCATTTCATTTCATTAAATTGTCTCTGATGGTTCGAGTTATTGCATTCTACTTCATATTGTAGTAGAACATTCTGCTTCTGTCTTTCAACGGTATGTTGTATCAACATTTAGACTGATACTGACCTACACTATTGTTATAATTATGGTGGTGGTGGCGGTGGTGGTAATGGTGTTGGTGGTGGTGGTAATGGTGGTGGTGGTGGTGGTGATGGTGCCGGTGGTGGTGGTGGCCGTGGTGGCCGTGGCGGTAGCGGCGGCGGCGGCGGCGGCGAAAAATTATCCGAGGAAAAACTCTCCAAAATATGTTTAATTTTCATCTCTTAGAAAGACTGAGCAACCATTCCATGTCTATATCTTAAGTATTTGACACCTAAAATTAAATTAAATAGGCCACGAATATCCTCTCGCGTCGTTCGAAACTCGCCATTCATAACCGGTTTATAATTTTAATTTGACGCTTTTTCCTCTAGAGACGAAAAAGTTTTTCCGAGAAAAATCAACACTTCCGCAGTCATTATTGTTATATAAAACGCTGAAGTTGCTATAAAACCGTCAAATTTCCCAACAGGTAGAATTCACTCTGAGTTCCAGTTTCAGATGCCATCGGTCCAAAGAGTGGGACAATCCTCTTGTGGGCCGTGCAAATTGCATTTGCCTGATTCTTATCGGATTTATTGAACAGCAGGTGGTTTTAAATGATTCTCCTTACAGACGAAACTCTTAATTTTAGGCGATAAGCCAGCAGAGTGTCTCATTTATCTTAATCGACTTTACGCAAAACTTTATTTGATTTATAAACAAGACAGGCAGTGTACGTGTAAAGGTAATAGTGAGGCACATTCTCGTAACATTTGTTACCGGCAAGCAGTATTACATATTGCGTGTGTCTGTATCCTCAGTTACCCAGCATGCAATGCACATGCACCATACTGTAATGTCATCTTGGCCCGTCTGGCTGTACCGTATTCTTCCACGTTATTTCTTAAATGGTACGACTTTCGGAGAAAGTTGCCGAACATAAAATGCGTGTTTTGATTTTCTCTATAACTTTCGCCAGGAAATGTCTTACTCTAATAATAATAATAATAATAATAATAATAATTGAGCGAGATATTATCAAACAGTTTATTATCCAACAAAAGCACTTTGTGATACAAAAACTTCTACATTTCATATTTGTGTGACCGTGCATCATTGGTACAATAATTTAAACAAATAAATAGATGCAACAATAACAATTTATTAATAATTTCAATCAGTTCAACATGTTTCGGCCGATAATTTCGCCCATCCTCAGGAGCATTAGACTGTGTTTACAGCTTGTGGTATAAAGCACCGGCGATGCTGCCTGCTGTCAGCATTGCCGGTGCTTTATACCACAAGCTGTAAACACAGTCTAATGCTCCTGAGGGTGGGCGAAATTATCGCCCGAAACATGTTGAACTGATTGAAATTATTAATAAATTGTTATTGTTGCATCTAGTTGGTTGTTTACATTAAACTTCTACGTGTTTTAAGACAAAGTGCATTTCTCGGATAATATACTGATTTTGAGAATATGCACGGTATGAGTAACATAAAATTGTCAAACATGCAAAGTACCCATTATTCTCGTTTTATTTTAACGGAACTTGAATTTTATCAACATATTTTCGAAAAACAATAAAATATCAAATTTAATGAAAATCCTCCCAGTGGAAGCGGAGTTGTTCCATGCTGACTGACAGACGGACAGACAGACATGACAAAGCTAATAGTCGCTATTCGCAATTTTGCGAACTATATAAAAATAATAGTCTTGATTTTTCAAACATGATCTCCAATCGTGTATCACCTCCACCAATTTAAACAGAAGGGGTTTTTTTTGGTGTGTTTTGTTTAATTTCGTGAGCACATTGAGTTTGTCATATTCGTCTGCTCTTAAATTTACCTCTCATGACAGGTAAAGTTAAAGTAATTATATATTTGATGTTTAAAGTACATAGATCGAAAGGTGACATTTCAGTTTTACCCTAGCTATGCAAGAAAACGAGGCATTATAAATCATTTTGAACATCATTTATTATACGTTGGTTACATCGAACAAGGCCACACAAATATTTTTGTTGATAATAAAGTGAATACTTGGTACTCTGTGTACGTATTTATAGGTACTGTTGTAGATAACGGAATTCAAACGTAGCTTTAACTTAAAACATGCTTTGCAGAACCGCCTGTTGTGAATAAATATTTTTGTTGCTATACTTTTTTCCCTTTGATTTCCTCAGCACTTCATTCTTTATTTTCCAAAACTGTCTTCTTCCTCAGTCCGAATCACAAATTTATATTAAATACATCTTCGAAGTTTTTGATATTTTCAAGTGACACTGGTTCGGGTGATCTTGTGCGAAATTCTTAATTTCATAAATCGGAGAACTTCAAATAGCTAACCTCTGTTCCCGCGGATTTAGTGCTAAGAATGGTGACGTGTTGCTTGTGCACACACCATGAACAAACCATTTACAGCTCCACGTGTTCTAAACTTCGGCAGTTGATGTAGGTCTGCAGTTTGCAGTAGTCGTGTTACTAACGAAGTATGTCAGGGGCGTGAATTTTCTTTCGTTGGGCCAGGCTGCCCCTCAGCTGTCGGAGGGGTGGTATTCTCTAACCATCCACACACCTAGGACCCTAGAACCCTCTTCCCTCATGTTTCGCGTTGTTGGTGGTTCTGTCCTGCCTGACCACACATTCCGGTTTCTTACCGTTCGGCAGTTCCAACCCCTCAATATGCCTCCCACCAACTCAATTAATAAATTCCATTTTCAGTTCCCGCTACTGGGTAGACTCAATAAGTGTAATTAATTACTACGAGATTCTTTTATCTTCTAGAGAATCAAATAACTTTTCAAACACGTGTTTGGTTTGGATCCAAACACCCATAGCCCTAAACTATCCCCTAACGAAAAAAAACCTGAACGAAGCAAATATGGCCCGATAAATCCAAATGGTAACGCAGGCATCTGTTTCATTCACCCTTCATACCTCAGTCTAGTGCAGTTCTACATACCGGTGATGATATCAGCGCAGTTTATTAATTCAGTCACCTTCTGTTGGCACATCACGTTGTGAAGGCAGTAGTTCAGCTACGCACATGCATGGACTTAACCGCAAAATGGAGTGTCCAGCTCTTCCTTGTCTTTAGAGAAATGTCCTCGAGCAATTGGTCCAACAGCAATACTCCTCCATCAATCATTTTATAAAGAGCATTCTTCTAGCATGCATTCAGTCAGAAACAGTCCTCCAGCTATCAGTTCAACAGCAACAGACCTCGTACAATCAGTCCAACAACAAGAGTCCTCCAACTTTCTGTCCAGGAGCAACAGTCCTCCTGCAATCAGTCCAACAGAAATACTCCTACAGCATTCAATCCAACATCAACAGTCCTACACAAATCAGTGAACATCAACAATCCTTCATCAATCAGTTCAACAGCAACAATCCTTCAGCAGTCATTCCATACGAGTGCTCATTTCACATACGTGTTCTGTCACTTCAGCGCCGTGTTATTGTAGTTTCACCATCATTAGCCTAGTTTTCTGGCCATTATGCCTACCGGTCCGCATTCATTTCTGTCTTTTTTCGTTATTCAAGTTGCCAGTTCAATGGAAATCGTTACCTACTTGTATTTACTGCATTCCCCAAGTTACACAAGTGGTGACTGCTTGAAGCAAATCAACATGCTTGGAAAGAATTGAACATTTCCTTCGTTACAACCAAGAGAAAATTCTGTGGATAATGGATGTTTTTTGTGTAACAATTTTCTCCGGTTGAATCTCCATTAATGCTACGGATATTGTATTTCAGGTTGATATAAAACTTAACAGCGCCAGGAAGATGGATGGGATGAACTGCCTTTGAATTGGAGTAAGTTATAATCTTTTAGTTTTTCTGAAATTTCATTTGTAGTGTGAGCACTTGAACCTGATATTGTTTATTGGAAGAGATAAATTGATAATATTCCAAGGATTATAGTGAATAATTTATATTTAACTTACCGAACTGTTCCCCTTCGGGGGCGTTATATGTACGTAGCTGAAACTTTATGAATGCAGTAGCATCGACGTCTTCATTTATTTTCAACCCCCAAAGGCTATCAATTATTTAGAAGTTTTTATCTTAATTCAGTTATAATTACAAACAATTAGTCGGTTTTGCTTCCCTAGCTGCCTTTCCAAATGTGTGTTTCATAGAATCGAATTTAGTCAGTCTCTAGCCCCCCAAAAAAAAGACACTTCGCCTCACCACGATATCACGGAAAAACTGTAATTTCAATAGTCTTCTTGATCATATACTGCTTTTGAAACAGTTCGTAAACACGGGGGGACCGCGGTAGCTGTGCCGCGCTGGTTCGATCCCAGCTAGTGTCAGTGGAATTTTTCATTGACATAAATCCTTCTGATCGCACTACGGCCCTGGAGTCGACTCAGCCTCTAACAGAAATGAGTACCAGGAGCATTTCCTGGGGGTAAAGGCGGCCGGTGCGTAAGACTGAGAACCTTACCACCATCCTGTCCCGTTGTCATGAAATTTGGGAACCTTAACTTCCTGAAACCCAATGGACCACTCCAGGCCTGTAACGGGACTGCTTAAAACGGACGCTCTTAATGTATAACAACAAGGAAATAATCATGAAGGAAGACCTTGCTACTAGATGTTTATGGATGTCAAACTTCCCTATATGAAATACCTCTCATTTCCTATTATATAGGGTCACCGATATAGGGGGAATGGGTCTCGGTAGAATGTTTCTACGGCAGAAAACTTTGTTTTTGGCCGTAGAAACTCTCGTGTATTTCAAACGCTAATAAATATAGTGATTAGGTGGCCACGGCTGTTGAAGTCGTAGGAGGCTATACCGTTGCTTAGATATATTTAAGTAAAATTACTCGTTATTCAGGTACATATTCTTTCCCAATGAATATTTTAGTATAGACCTATAGTAAATAAAAATAATGTTCACCAAAAAAATTAAACAATTTATTGTCCAACTAATACACAATATATAATTTGTAGATACAATTATAAGTATAAAATATTTAAAAGTGCTCCAACATGTTTCGGATCACAGAGGATCCATCATCAGGGAGCCTTGTACAGTGCTTGGTTAAAAATTACGAGAATTATTCTATCGTGTCCGTTGACATGGACAAGGTCGGTGTTATGGCAGAATATTCTGACCCGTTGTGTTTGTGTGTAGTTCACTGTATAGGAAGGCCTTTCCTTTTCCTATGCCTTCATATACAGTGAACTACACACACGCACAACGGGTCAGAATATGCTGCCATAACACCGACCTTGTCCATGTCAACGGACACGATAGAATCATTCTTGTATTTTTTAGTCAAGCGCAGTACAAGGCTCCCTGATGATGGATCCTCTGTGATCCGAAACATTTTGGAGCCCTTTTAAATATTTTATAATTTTAATTGTATCTACAAATTATATATTGTGCATTAGTTAGATAATAAAGTGTTTAATTGTCATTGATGCACGGTGCAAACATGAAGATAGTTCACCAAAAAGTTAAAGTTTACTCTATATACTGAAAATAGTGCTTGTAAATTGCGTAACCTGTTGTTTTCTGTGATGTTCACAGTGGGAAACTACAGATGCGTTAAGGTACGGTAAAACAGGCCTCAAAACTGCATTTGAATGTTAAGCGTCATTAGAAATAATAAGCCATCGAATAAGTTTTGGATCGAACCTGTTGTTTAGGAAGTGCTGCAATTTTTAGATTTGCGTTCTTCAAGGAAATTACGGAGAGTATAGAGATTATTCTTTACCGACACGTCCAGGCAACCTATCCATCCCACCCTTCTTAGATTTTTTAACCTTTGTTAAAAAGTCCCGAAACGTCGGTAAAGAATTGCCACTGTAGGTTGTGTAATTACCCAGAAGAAGGCAGATCTCATCTACACGCGGCGGAAGCGTGAAATTATTCTGAAATTTTGTTCGGCTGGAAATAAATTGTTTTGGTGTCAACTCCAGGTTTCATACGAACGTACGAGTAATAACTTGGTCTGATCCGCTGGTTAAGGTTGAAGAGAATGTAATAGTCCATAAACAGATGATTTTATAACGTCTTAAACGTAAATCTGACAGGAGAACTTTGACATAACGTCAGTGGTCCTGGGGAGAAAGTTCTGTTTAGTCTGTTAGATTCTGTTACCTCAAAACGGAAACGAGCTGATTAAGTAAGCCAACAGTTTTTTTTTTAAATATTGACCTTTACGTTGGCACGTTTATTGTGTGTTTTACAACAGTGTAAATTTTGCACCTCCTGTTAAATATACGTTCTTTGATGTTTCACATGCCAATTACCTGGACGATCATTTATTGCAGAAATTAATCTGCTGTTTAGAGGATAATTCAAACACTGATAATATCAAAAGTTGTTTCCCTCTTATTTCATTGGTATTTAAACGTAAAGGTAAAGCAGTCCCGTTAGAGGCCTGGAGTGACCCAGAGAGTTCCAGGAAGTTAACGTTCCCAGATTTCATGACAACGGCTCAAACTTACGCACCGGCCGCCTTTACACCCAGAAAATGCTTCTGGTACTCATTTCTGTTAGAGGCTGAGTCGACCGCAGGGCCATAGCGCGATCGGAAGGATTTTACATCAATGAAAAATTCCAGTGACACCAGCTGGGATCGAACCAGCGACCTTTCGATTTGTAGCACAGCACCTTAGCCACTGTGCCACCGCGGCCCCAATTTCATTAGTATTTAAAATGTCAAATTATATTCCACATAATATTTTTTCTTTTATTTAGGCACCTACAAACTTACGTGTTTTGTTGTGTAGACTTCCACCGTTTTTTGGAAGAAATATGTTTTATAGAAAATGGATTACTTTGGAATTTATATTCGTATTCAAAACAATGTTTTTGAAGTGTGAGTAAATTACGACTCGTTGAGTTTAAATTTCACGAAAGACGTGCTTTCTCAGCAAATTTATGCTAAGTACTCCTAGGCCAAATTCCTTGAAAACCCGGAGAACGGTTTAGTAGCTGATAGTACTGTACGTGGCAGTCGTAATGCACGTGCTGGACGTAGAGTTTCTCGTCGATAGAGTTATAAGGAACTGCACTTCACGCAAGGTGGGGCATCACCACATTTTGAGCTTCCTGTTCATGTATGGCCTTGAAATCAGTCTTCCTGATCTGTCGATTGGGCGTGGAGGAAAAAAGAATTGCCACCGCGACGTCTGGATTTTATTTTATGTCTTTTCTTCTTGTCGGTTTGGGCCAATCAAGTAGTCAGCCGATCAAATCCAAGAGCACTTGATAATTTTAAAACTATAATAAACCAACTAGTTGCACACAATGTATTTCACTTCGTAAAATCACACTTTAAAACACATTAAAAATCATTATTACCTCCTACATGTTTCGATCCCAATGGATCATCATCAGGGAGTTGGAGTGCCTATATATGAAGTTATTGGGTTCTTCTTATTTACGATGTGATGTGAACAGTGTTGTGGCAGCATGAAGTGATAGTGTACGTTATGTTGTGCTGGGTTGATCTAGTCGTTGTCTGCCCTGTGCTGCCCTGCCCAGCACTATAGTTTTAAAATTGACAATATTGCACGGTGATAAAAAATGAAAGTAACACTTGATAAATTAGAACGTAAAATTCGAGATACTTTGCCTGTGTACCTCATAACTTTTTAAGGAAAAGTGTTGCGTCTGTGAGTTCCAGATTGCAAACGTGTGTGAACACAATGCTGGAGCATGTGTTCAAGTATGGCACTTAATGGTAGTGTGGACATTAAAATTTTGTAACAGTTGTAACCACGAGTGTATGGTGTATTTTTAAAGGGACACAACTACGTAGCTTTTTGTGTGGAGTTCACAATCACGCTATAGGTCACAAACGGACAGACTTGGTCTCTTCTTAGGCGTTATTTTATTTCGTAAAGAATTCCTCGTGGAGTATTTCTTTATTTTTATTTTGTATATTTAACAGAAGTGTCATTAATAAATGTTAACATCCATGACGTCTGCGTCCTTTCAAAACCCAGACGTATATTTATCAAATGCATGTGCACGTACTGTACAAAACAAGAAAAAAAATTAAATGACAGATGCACAAGCTGAGATGCATAACTGCATTGCAGACGTTTCGTGTTCATGTAATCTCAGAGTTGCAGTATCCCATAAATCACATTGCAGGTTACCACTTGCGAATGAACTTTATGGAATGTTGTCGGATAAATTTTCGTCATTACTTACAGCCTGCTTTCGGTTATGAGAAAGTTGGTGATGCAAAGTGTCACAGTGTTTTTTTCCCATGGTGCATCAGCTTTAAGAATCCCCGCGTGGGCTTATGAATCAAGGTTCTTGACATTAAGTGACGAGGGTGGGGAACTGTCTCCAAGGTGTCTCTAACAGTTGTTTCGTGTAGACCCTGCAGTTTGTACTAAACTGCTTTGAGTCTTCTTTTAGGCGTTTTTAAGGAAAAGTACACAAAATGGTATATGATATGTTCGTCTGTTTTTCTGGACAGTTTAGAATAGTTGATATTACAGGCAGTATTCTGGGAAAATGCCTTCTCGAGATGATTTCTCTAGAACGTTTGCGAATCAACTGTAGAAACTGTTTAACGTGTAATCACTGATTATTACATACTGTTAAATGTCGCGAGCAGGGATAGAAAAGGTCGTAGCCTGTTTTGAGGTACTGTACGGGCACTTCTAATCACTCGTCCAGAGGGGTTCTACCGAGTGGGGTGTGTCCTATGAGTGTGATCGTGAAGCCCCTCAAGGGGAGCCTATGACCCGGAATCGGGTCGAAGCGCCACGTGGGGAGGGGAAATACAGGTATTTATATTAAGTGGCTCAAAAACTCGTGGCAGATCTTAAATATGATCGAAGGTACTCCAGCCGAGATTTAAGCAGGGTGCCTCCAGATTATGAGTCGAGTTCTTGACCACTCTGATAGGCCGCACCATCCGAGTCAAGTGAGTTTGTTTTGATGAACTTAATATTGCGATGAGAGTGATGACTCCATTTTGGAAGTCGGATGGACCACAATCAGCTCAACATGATCCGCTCCTAGAGTATCATAATTATGTCCTACTAACAACATATGTGTATCTCTCCAACATCACGTTCGTAACAGTTTATTTTACAAGACTTCCTGAGATAAAATGATTGGCAACAGGAATGGGTTTCTCTTCTCTACCAGCATTTAAATCCTGCTCTCCTATCTCCGAACTCAGAGCTAAGAGAAAGCCATGGATTCATTTCTGTTTAAAAACACACAACTTCCTGGTACATAGACGATTGTTTGGTGAATGATTTATTAACCATGTTTGGTACGGTTAGAGATGCACAAAATCTGAGAGCGCCCTTTTCCTTTTAGAGCCCTATAAATTGCTATGTGCTTGTTGTTACGGTCTTCATTTTTTTTCTCTTGTTATCTCAGTCGTTTTGAATTATTGCAGAAGATGCGATGCTGCATGATGCGTGATATAGGAGGCTTAAGCCTTCATATTTAAATCCTTGTGTCGTGTAGCAGTGGCGGCTCGTTGCGTGAGAGAAAATAAGGCAAGATGTTGCGAGGAAGAAAAAAATATTAAAGGAAATATTACTTTATCTGAAGAATGATGTGGACAGCCTTGATAAAATGACGTACTGCAGTCTCATTATATTTGACTAGTGACAATACGCTTGCATGTAACACCGCTCTTTTTCTTTTGATGGATACATCACAGAGCAGCGACATATAGGCCTGCATGTACAGTTTTAGGTTATAAAAGTAAGGGATTTTACGGTGGAAAAAGGAGCAGTCTGATGATAAAAGACGTCGAGACACCTGGGCTGCGAAATCCTTGTCACTAAGCAAGGGGACGAACTACCCTCCGAAAACCCTATCACAATCCCACACGAGGCTTCCTATCTTTTCTCGCCCTCGCGAAAAGAGACGAAGACAGAGAGAGAGAGAAAGAGAGAGTTGTTTCTCCGCGCTTCTTTTTTTCAGACTCTGTCGATTAAGTGGTTAATTCTTTGTATCCCTTTGTGACAGGACAGCTTAATAATATGGCTGGCAGAAGTTTCTTATTATTCGCAGTATCTACAATACAATACATCTCTGATGTCTGATAACTACTCCTTTTAATATTTCCAATGCTGTTACACTAAAACAATCTGTGTGGTTTGAAACCCTTTGACTGTCGTGTCGCAGAAAAGTAAAAACGACTTATCTGGCTGCTTTACCACTAACTTTAAGTACTCAGAGAAATAACAGCTCCGTGGCCATCAATCGACTTTAAGCTGTGTCACTTTAGAATTTGCTAAGTAATTCAGTAAGGGTTGGACAGCCTATTGACCCGAGCTGTGACACCACTTTACCCTACATACCGCCACAACAAGGCTCAAGCACGTAGCCATTCCCGCTGTGGCATTAACTGGCATCTGAATTGGCGGTTTGTCTGTTTTTTGGGGTTCTAGTACGGGGTTTCGGTAGCCCATTGCACGTTTATAGTAATTTTTAGTCGTAAAAATACCTGAAGATATGTGGTCAGCTGGAAGCCTTGGCGGAGAATAATATTGTATGTCATCTTAAATTAAATAGGGCGTGAGGGTGTTAACGGGATTCGTTTGGCTCAGGGTAGTATTGGTGACGTCCGTTGTGGATTAGGTATTTCGTTTTGTTCCAATAATTTTTAAGCAACTCTCTGTGCCCTTATAGGTAGATAATTTGACGTAGAATGCAGGGTTGCAAAGATAACCGTGTAAGTTCCCTGTTGCAATAAAATTATTATTGTCACAATCTGCAGACCAATTGAAGGGCCCACGAAAAATTTTACGATGCGTGCCGGATGATTTTTCTCCTTTTCTTAAGGTACCTTAAGTCAGAAAAACTCACCCGCATCTAGCGACGAAATGGAAACTGAGACGGACTTACTTACGCGTCCCTATACCATCTTAATGGCCTGAAGCATACAAACAGGACCTTACTGATTTCATGAAAGACAAGGCTGCAATACAACAATGAATTAAATTCTTAAAGGAGTCATCACTTATATTCAAATTTTAGCCACGAGTCGGATTTTAGCTCCATCATCCAAGCTCTTACCATTATCTGACGGCTTGTAGGTAAAATAAATGTATTTATTATAAGGAAGTGTGCGTGGAACGCGGAAGAGTTGACAATTCTCTTTCTTTTGTTTTTAGTAGAGTGAAAGAGGAATGTGGACACAAAGGGACCCACGTTGCTGCAACTCGGAGCCCAAGATGAACAGTGAATATTGCTTAGGTCTCTCGTGCTACATTACAGGAATGTAACAGCTACGTTAAATAACGAAGAATTTCATACCGATGTTGACACAGATTTGTATAAGTGAAGAATAAAAACCAACTAGATGCCACTTACTATTTTATTGTACTTCTTATAGGCAGCCCAGACACTACTCCAGCCTAACCGCACCTAACCTCCAACATACAGCAAACCAAGAACGAAAAGACCAATGTGGTAATCAACATCATAGTCGCGAGCTCCTGATGATGGGCATAGTAGTGCCCGAAACATGTTGAGCCTATAAGAAGTACAATAAAATAATA
>Ga0136643_10012990_pt1 | contig 12431 bp, 6 predicted proteins | sample TergutLab28metaG_FD_96883 | JGI IMG/M metagenome (GOLD analysis project Ga0136643, IMG submission 96883) | Labiotermes labralis P1 segment gut microbial communities from Petit-Saut dam, French Guiana - Lab288 P1 (version 3) (version 3) | ecosystem: Host-associated > Arthropoda: Insects >...
CATACATAAACATACTCTCACATTACAAAACTCACACATACAGACACCCGCACATTACAAAATCCATACGTACACATAATCATTCATTACAAAACCCACACATACACACACCCTCACATTACAAAACCCATACACACACACACCCACTCATTGCAAAACACACACATACACACGTCCACACATTACAAAACCGACACATACACACACCCACACTTTACAAAACCCTCACATACGCACACCCACACATCACAATACCCATATTTACACACACCCACACATTACAAAATCCAAACATACACACACCCACACATTTCTAAACCCAAACACACCCACATATTAAACTACAATTTGAAACAACCACACACCAAATAAAATATTTACAATCAAAAAATACCCTCACTATAATGTCATCCTAATGTTCATGTTATTTTGTCCCCAAGAAATTCAACCTAACTCACTTCAGTTAACTTCAAACAAAATCGCTTCCCATATATCATGTCAGTTCACTCCACATCGCTTCACTTTACATGATTTCACTTATTTACACTCAACCTCCACTTGAATTCCCTTGCTTGTAACTACATTCTTAACCCTCTTGCTAAAAGTGTTTAATTTACAGGGAAAGACATTAGTAAGACTGCAGGTAATTTGATCCAGCTTTTAATGGTCATACTTACTTGACAGCCTACAGAAAATAAAGGTGGATTATGTGCTTTAGGAAGCATAATCAGAAACATCATAAGAATTGACATCAGGACGTTTAAGTTAAGGGTGGTTCAGTGATAAGTTCTTGGGTTCAATGAGGAGGATGTCACCACCTTCACAGGAAATTTGACTCTTAAGATGGAGAAAAGGAACTGAGTTGGTACTTGTGTACATTGACGAGCTTCGTAATTTGTTCTTGATCTTGTACATTGTCTGAAAAAAATGAAGGGAAAAAAATTGTTGGATTATGAACCACGCACGGGAGAACAGAAATACCTATACGCTCTGACATATTTGTCGGAAAACCAGGAGAAATGGGACGATATGGAAAGTTTAGGTGCAAATGCGTGGATCCGTATTTCTATAGAGACAACTATTATACTAATATGCAAGCGGTAATGGAGTTTCAAGTTCCATAAACCTTGGGTAATTTGACTAAATCTGCGAACACTGCTCGTCCTAAATGTCTGCTCCATCCTTAGAGTAAACTCACATCACATGATCATTGTTGTAGGGATATTTTGTTTCGTACTATGCTGAAAAGTCAAGAAGAAGAAGAAGAAGAAGAAGAAGGAGAAGAAGAAGAAGAAGAAGTTTAAACTACGAAGTCTTTTAGTTGACATATAATATCACAAAACAAGATTATAACAAATCTTATTGGAGTGTCATTCAAGGTAATGATTTTTAATGCCTGGAGTTCATTTTGTGTATTTGATTCTTAGCGGCGTTCGCAAATTTGCGAAAAGCAACTATTAAATTCTTCACAGAAATATAGAAACAGACCTGTCTGTTTCTATGTATGTCCGTCCGTTCGCATGGGATAATCCGGGTCCTACTGCACGGATTTTCATTAAGTTTGGCATTTTAGGATTTTTCGAAAATTATCGAGGAATTTCAGCTTTCATTAAAATCTTACAACAAGAGTAACGGTACTCTACATGAAGGTAAAAATGGTAAATCAGTCTCGTTACAGGCCCGGAGGGGCCCAGAGGGTTCCAGAAAGTTAAGGTTCCCCAATTTAGTGACAACGGCACAGGATGGTGGTAGGTTGTCAGCCTTACGCACGGGCCGCCTTTACCTCCAAGAAATACTTCTGGTACTCATTTGTGTTAGAGGCTGAGTCGACCCCAGGGCTATCGGAAGGATTTTATGTCAATGAAAAGTCCATTGACACCAACTGGGATCGAAAGAGCGTCCTTCCGATTTGTAGCACAGCACCTTAACCACTGTGCTACTGCGGTCCCCCGCTCTACGCGAAGACCTAAATATATTTAAGACAATATGGCGCTGAATTCTTCTTGAAATTAGAAACGCGGCAATCGTAAGGCGAACGCACCTTAATGTTAACTTCAAACGTAAAATGCTTGTGTTTATTTCCGTTTTATGCAGTTGCAAAAGGCGTATGTATATATAAGCTTTTAGTATATGGATATATCAAGGAATTAATAATCTCACTAACAGAACTCAGCCATTCTGTTGTAAATAATCGTATATTGTGTTCGGGGGAGTTGACCTCCCCCGACTGTCCTTACTTGCTGTCCTCAAACTTTTCCGGCCGATCTGGGCTATTACCTGCAAATCGTGTATAACTTCATCTCTTCAATTTATCTCCCACAGTATACTTTTCTTCCCACCCTACATAAGAGAAGTCGTTGGAAGAAGTTGTGAAACAACTCCAGACACAATCAAAAATCATACTTTCCCAGAGCGGCCGGCAAGTTCTGCCTTCACTCTTGAAGGCTTACATCATAAGTGTTTGAGTTTTTATCATCCTGCCTGTGTGAAATTTTATTCGGAACGACTGAATTTCGTCACTTTAAACACTTGAAGAATGACACTGGGTGGGGGGGAGAGAAACAGACAGACGGACAGAGTGACAGACAGAGGAAGAGACGGAAGGAATATCAGAGTAGCAGTCTAAATGGAAAGTCATGGAAGAGATGCGAGACACTGTATTGTAAGGGAAAAAAAGGAAATCATTTTGTTAGAAGGTTCCAAAGCTTTGTCCGCTCGAACAAGTCACCCTGCATCTGACAGTCAGTCTGCCCGTCTTGGCGTCGAGCATCCCCTCTCCTCCATCCCGTGGCTCTTGACCTCATTGCAGTCATACTCGCCTTGGAGCGTACCCTCTGACGATAGGACAGGTGTGTCTAATGGCTACCGTCTTGGTCTCTGCCACATACACATATTAAGAATGTACATCTTCAGATGTCACGCCATGATATTTACAGTAATGAATAGGCCATACGTAACGTACACAACTCCAATGTGAATTATCTTACACGCCTTAAGCCACACAAACCTGCAGCCTAGCCACCGAAACGGTCGTAAGATGGACGACGCCAAGTTTCAACCTCGTACGCAGGGTCCGTAAGAACGATTTCAGGCTATCATTGCGGTGTAAATGAGACCTTAGCTCTTCTGGAATGTTATACAGCGTAGACTGTTAATTAGTTACCAACCTTCCGGGACACATTATCAGTCCTATTTTCATTAATCCTATCGTCAAGGGTCAAGCAGGACTAATTTATCCTTTAATATAGGTCTGATAGGGTGTCCCGAAATGACGAAAACTAGCTACCAATCTACGCTGCGTAATATCCCAGAAGAGCGAAGAAACAGGGTCTTTAATTTATATGGCAAATATTGTTTGTCAATCCTCGCCCCTGTTCTACCGCGCTTCTGGGAGGCACGTTTTGTGGGTCGCGTTAATTCGATGAGTAAGATGACAGGAAACGGTAAAGGATATTTTTCACGCAAAATAATGGCCAATATTACATATGTATATAAAAATTTACGGCATGCCTCACAGCGAACCCGATCGGTATTCACTAGAAGCAACAGTCAACACATGAAAGTTTGGGTAAATAATCGATGTTTATTTTGGGGATATATGAAACAAAAATACAGTATTTTTATATTGGAATATCACTCCGAATTTATTCACTGATCACATAATGGACCATTTGAAAGAGTCGTGATAAAAATTACGAACACTCCCTGACGATGGAACGTGTGGTGTGGCGAAACATGTTGGAGATTTGATGGCGTGAGAAGGAAACATTTTGTGCAAGCAAAATTGATTTTGAAAACTAAATATTTACACTATGTGAACAAATTAAGTGATTCTTCAGGATACATAATGTGGTGTATATATAGTTACCACGGTACCAAAATGCTTAAACGTAACACCTCGTTCGTACTTCTTACCAACACAACTACTTTTCTAATTCGTCACTAGCGCCATAACATGTTCAATTGTTAATGTATTTACTGAAATTTTAAATTATTGTCCTTTATCTTTACATTTTAATGTGCTGCAGATTTATTTAAAAAATTGTCACATTACTAGTAGGAAGCAATTCGACCGATCAAATCAGTCGTATGCCAAAGGATTCTCATTAACCTGCATGTTATCCTGGCGAAATTTTGCACAGTTTTGTAGAATGCATCTGAAGCACATTAAACGCCGTAAGTCAGTAGAACTTTACACGTACTGCTTACTACACTTTGTCTGGGGCTGCTGCGCTTTTTAGAAATCACAAACGTAAGGACTGTTTCTGCTTGACACAGATAAGCGGGTTCCTCTCCACTGTTTTACCTTAACATGGATGGGAACAAACCTAGTTTGGTAATAAGTTCTCAAACATACCAACTAAACGCACATATATATTTGCATTTATCACATTCCTCATATATGTTTCGATGTGCTATACACCATCTGCAGGAAGGGTTATTTGTATATCTGCTCAAAAACACACGTTATTTTGCAAGGTTGTTATCTATGGTGACTTGCGTCTTTGTACACAACATTGTAAAATATTGTATGCATATTATGTGTTATGACGCAAGTCATCTTAGATAACAACCTTTAAAAACATGAGGGTTTCAGCAGGAATACGAATATCCCTCCCTGAAGATGGTGTATAGCACATTGGAACATGTAGGAGAAATGTGGTAAATATATTGTTATATAAAATTTTATGTTCATTTACTTGGTATATTTGAGGAGTTATCTACGGGAATGCACGAAACGTAAAAGTTCAAATTTCGGACGTTTGACTTGTATACTTTTTGCGGAATACCAATGGTGGGCAAAGACCAGGAGCCATAGGGTCATAAGCTAAATATCTTAAGTACTTAAATAATTCCTCGTAACGGGAAACTTGGCAAGTGGTTTAGTTAATGGAGTTTCGATTCCCGGCAGGGGCGTTATGATACATTTACAATTTCACGACATCCCCAGGGAACGGATATTCAGCGAGTCTCCTTCGCAGTTAGTGAAAATTGGTTTCCTTAAGGCCCCTCGTTGTCTGTCGGGGACGACGCAACGGAATGTGCAGATCTATAATCGTATCCTGACGTTATCTGAAGTGTCATAGTCTATGTCGAATTACGAAACAAGAAAACAAACGTTGCGTAGCTTATCTAATGATTCTTGCATGTAACTACATCACTGAAGTAAGCCGAGACTTTGTTACATCCAGGCCAAAAGCAAACGCGATGTCTGACTTGGTGGTGGTTGAAAGTTAAGACCACGTGTTATTAAGGGATTTTAAGGCAGCGATACATTTGTGGAAATGGACCAGTTCCGCTCCACATACCGGTCGCGGTTTTCTAGCAAACAGACCAGAAAATGAGAAGTGTATAAAAATGAAACAAAGAAGTTTACATTCACAATACGTAATCAGATATTTTGGCCCATTTCCATAAAGAAATGAAACAATTAAAACCTCTTACAGCCTTCTACTGTTCTAATTGGTGTTTCATGATCTTATTATGTACAAAATATCTTGTATTGTTATTTTTCTATAGATATTTTGTTCTTACTCCGAGGACGTATTGCTTGTCACGTTGCCCCATGGTTGTGAAATAGGTGTTTACTTTTCAGATCGAACGATTTGCAGTGCGACTTACTGTATGCTGGAATACGTCGTGCTAGGCGGGGCGAACTCTACATATTTCACAGCTCGCAGTAAGGAATTGGGTTTTTGTTTTATAGAATTTGTTGTTTGTTATTAAATTATGATTCTTTATAATGAAACACAGCAAAAAGAAAGATCCACATCTTATTTATATTCCCAGTTGATAACACAGTAACAGCTTTTCACATTATCTGTCGTTACCATGTAAAGAGTTACAGCCGGAACTACAGCTGAAATAACTCCGATGTGAAAGTGACCTACATTCTGTTTCACTACGAGTGGCGAAGCCCGTTGGTTGGAATGGATGCAGCGAAACGGAGAAGACATCACGGATGTTGTCAGACTTTTAAGCTAAAGCACAGACGACGATGTTTCCATTGAAAGGTATTGGATCTGCTGCCCGATTTGGATCATTGAATGTTAAGTTTAAAAATGGGTGCGTTATGCTACAGGCGTAGTCACTATCGGTAGAAACATGTATTTCCTTTCCCTTGGAAGCTATATTGCATTCAATAGTCAGAAGAAATAGCTTCCGGTAAGCTGCGAGAGGATGGATATGAATGTCCTGCAAAATACATAAGTTGTCGCAATTTAAAGAATAATAAAACGTTTTTTATCATACGTTACATTCGTTTGAAGAATTTTTGTCTTTGGCGAAATAGTAGTAACATATTTTGTGGACGGAACCATTGCCTGGACACCAAATGGTGGAGTCTTTTAAACTCTAATACTTGACTCAAGATCTTCGCTCTTATGCGATGTTACGCAGTGTAGGTTGGTAGTTAGTGATGTTTCGTGACAACCTATACGTCCAATCTTCAAGGGTCAAGCACTCCTGCTGCGTAACATGCCAGAAGAACGAAGATCTTATTTATACCGCGCAGGAAGCCCGAAATCATGCACATTACTTAACTTGTTGCCTTTCATGACATTTCCACATATACAGCAGGCGACTTTCGAAAGATTCCACGTGATATTAAGACCGCTGCATGTTAACTAAAGCTGAAATTGGCTAGCAGAATATTATTTAATTTAGGATTTTCCACTAGAAAAGCTGTGGGTCGGGATAGCATAGTTGGTACAGCGACTTGCTAAGGGCTGGACAGTCCGGGAATTGAATCCGGGTGGAGATGAGATTTTCAGCACCCATCCGGACGGACACTGCAGCCCATCCATTCCCCCATACAATGGGTACGGGGTCTCTTTCCTGGGGGTAAAACGGCTGAGGCGTGGCGTTGACCACCCGCCGCATCTAGCGCTGACGTTAAAGAAAGAGTAGAGCTATGCCTCTACTCTACTCTACTCTGTACCTTCGTGGCCTGTTCTACGGTGAACTGTGCTTTTACCTTAATATGATGTACACAAATACTACTGGCGCAACGTCCGGACAATGTCCATGTTGAAGGAACAGGAAAATTTGAAAAACTTGAAGTTGTCTAGATGCTTAACGAATGCAAATTGCGCAGGATACAGTTAAGATAATTCGCGTTTATAGCACTAAACATTCAGACAAGAGACAAATTTTCCTTAATTTCTACCGTTAAATTTGCGTGATAGATTTATGGAAAACAAATTCTTGGGCGGCAGATTAGCAGTAGTCTCTCTGAAGGCCGAAGTACAAAAACAAAACTTCAACCCCGCCTGCTATTATTGTTCTTATTGTCGTCATCACTTTATTATCATCAAAAAATGCTAAAACTGTGACAATCATTTCCTCACGTTTCAACAATTCTATCAGTGTAACCTTGAAGCGTCACGGTGGAATGTTGAACATTTCTGGTTCTTACACCAAACTTCCAGATTCAAATCTAGAAGAGAATACTGCATTTTATGAGGTTTCTGTGGTTTCTCTCAGTCACTCCAGGCAGATTCTTGGCTATCACATCAATACCAGGCATAACTTAGGGGGTGGGGTTCAAAGAGAGACAAGTGCTCCTCCAGTATTTCTTCTTGGCTGCTAAGCTGAAGCTCCTCACGACCATTAGTCCAATTTGCCTCCAGGCTGTTATTGGCCAATTTATGCTTGTGATCCAGATTGAACCAAAACAAGTCCCTTCCAATCCGTTTCAATTATTTATCTTCCATTCTTAATTCGTGACATCATCTTCAATGAACCGTAAATAAAAACAAGCAATATTAGCTGCTGGGATTGTCTATTATGGAATGGGTATGAAGTACGCGAAGGGGACATAAGAAATGCACACAGTATTTTATCAGGAAAACTGAAGCGAAGAGACCAATTCGAGAGATAACTGTAGATGGGCAGTGGGTGTGAATTGCATCCATTTTTCTCAAGAGGGTTCCAATCTCGAAAACGCTTTTACATGGCAATAGCACTTTATTTCAAAATTCAACGTAGATCAGCTAAGCAACTGTCAGATTGTGAAGAATGACAATGCTTGAAGGGGGTTAGATATGTTTCGGTATTTATGGTGACCGTTTAAAAGGGCATAACATCATATTTAATCGTTCTCGGCCTGTGTCTCTTTTTTTGTGCCTGACTACTTATGCAAAATTCATTAGACTATTATCAATACGAGTCTAGAGCAGAGGTTTGAGCACCCCTGTCCAATCTCATTACTGTCTAAGTGGCGGTAGTTCTTCAACAGCAGACAGCTCCTAGCAGCAGGAGAATAGGGTGGGCTGACGGGTGAGTGGGTGGCCTGCACCCCAGAACGTGACAAATCGAGACTCGGGACTGGTGTGCGTCCCTTTAAAAATGTTTCTCGTCAGTTTCTTTAGGATCCAGTACGTGTTTCACATTCCTACACAACAGATGCTGATGTTCCTAGCATACTGTATCAAGTCTCATACTGCCACTGAATGTACTTTATTTCTTCTTCCTGTTTACAGTGACCAAGCCCATGCCTCTTTCAAACATTCTACCACGGCGAAGTGATGAAGCGGCTAGATCGCTGCGCTGCGCTGTTTGTAGCTGGGTCGACATGTGTAACCTTCCATACATTCCTGCCAATCGTTTTTTCAAACTTGGTAATAGAAAATAGAATAGAAGTAAGCGTGTACATATTGTCATGAACGATCTTCGTGATTGCTACATATCATCGGTTCTGAAGAATGAAGTCTTCTAGGATATCACGTGGTGTCTAGATGTTTAATGTTTACTGACGCTCTGAAGGATGACACAGTCTTCATGTCTGCTGTCCAGCGGTCCCAGAAGGGTTAAAAGAATGTGGCAATTTAAAATTTTCCATTATTATTTTATTTCGGGCATCTGCCGCGGTGTAAATCAGGTCTTCGCGACGCTGATTGGTTGTTAGTTGATGACGTTTCGGGACAGCCTATCGTTCCAATCTTCAAGAGTGAGTCAGAATAAGGGTAGTTGGTTACTTACGTTTCTGTAAAGTCTATTGGTCGAAACTTCAGGGCTCAAGCAGTCCTAGGGTAGATAGTTACCGACGTATCAAAACAGCCTATCGGTCAAATCTTCAGGGCATAAGCAGTCCAAGTGTAGTTACCGACGTTTCGGGACAGCCTATCGGTTTTTCTTGGGCTGTTGATCCTGGAATATTGGACCAAAAGGCTGTACCGCAGCGTCGGTAATTAACCACCTTTCAACACTGCCTAATATCCCCTAACAGCGAAAAACTTATTTGCATAATTTATATTGTATATTATATTCGACACAAATATATTGTTGAACAGCCAACAACATTACAAATATGCTACGTGGGCACGAAAACGTCCGACGTTTTGTTACAAATGTATACAACCATATTAAAAAAGTTTCTGACGAAGATTATACGCTCATACTATGATATTGTGGGCTATGACAACGTGTAATGTAGCAGGTGGTTACCAAAATTCTACTAGAAATATGGAGAAAATAAATTGCTTCCGAACGTTGATACGCACCTACCAGGCCGACATTACGGTAAGTAATCCAACGAAAATTAAGCGGGCTGCTTTAAATGCATGAAGGAAAGGAGAAAGAAGGATGTCATTTGGGAGATTATTTCAAAGACGGAGTATTGAACTTTCTCCGTTCTTAGTGGAATAGGAGTCTATGTTTAACGACAAGTTGTGTCATTGGTTATGTGGCGTTGAAATATATGATAATTGATAGGCTGATAACCAGGAAAGGACGTAGAAGCGATTGTAGCCAACTTTACGTTATTATGCCTATAGTCATTTTTAAATTCCTAACATCCGTGCAATATTAGTGACGAAATACGAATTTTCGCGCAACTCCTGTACCATAACTGTTTAGGTTTGAGTTTATAAACAAAAAAATTTTTGAACGAAAACTTTTATGTAATAAATAAAATATTCGAATATGCGTGTGAGAAAGGCAATTTTATTAACTGGTCAATACTTGTTTAAAACCAACAAATTGCACAATATACGTAAAACATTAAAATCACATTTTTAAGTTTCACATTAAAACATATTTATATTTCTCCTACATGTTTCGATCCCCATACGGGATCATCCTCAGGGAGTATGCACTATATCTAGAGTGAAGTTACTAAAACAAGTTATTTATATAGGTTATCTGGTAACATGCGTATTCAGGTGATGCCTATGTAGTCTGGTTTATGCTTATCACCCCCTATGGATGCCCTGGTAGTGTCCTTGGTCGCCAGTGGCGACCAAGGACACTAATGTGAAACTTAAAAATGTGATTTTAATGTTTCAAGTGTATTGTGCAATTTGTTGGTTTTAAACAAGTATTGCACGGCAATAAAATGAAAATTTATTAACTGGTCTTTACACTGAAAATGAACTAAGTGTCCAGTGTGCAATATATATATATATATATATATGCAATATAAATAAATAATACAATTAATATTATTAGTATATTATTTGCCAACAGCACTATTCCAAAAAGACGGTACAGAGAAAAATACTTTGATTACCACTGGCCTAGAAAGGTTAAGAAAAACAACGATTATTCTCAAAAAGTTTTGTTTTTTGCTGGGCCGACATTCGAACACAGGAGTTTCCGATTACGATTCGAAATTGTAACCACTGAACCATGTCATTGACAGGCAGACCTAATATAGGGTAAATGCTCATTTCAATTTAAAGCTACAAAAGGAAGTATCAGAAAACGCAAAATTCAGCAATAGGATACCAGCAATTTCCTGCCCGTGTTTTCGAATTACTTTGTGGCGTCCGATAACGTGTTTTATCTTTCCTTCCTACCTCCTTGCTATTAAACTCCAGGCTCGTTAATTGTAATTAGACTACCACGGTAAATTCCACAACTATTAGACAACAATGTAAGGCATGTTCCTCCATCGATTGTTTACAGGCAACTTTCATGTAAGCGTTTATTGTTTCCACTCAGCTTATGGCTCTCAAATTGGATTTTAAACTGTGGGAGGACGGAATTTCCGAAGTTGCATTTCTAAAATGCTACCTAACGTAAACCACGAAGCGTGCGAATCTAAGTAGATTGAATTTCTGAGATTACTGTTAGACGAGGTGATCTGAAATAAAATACATTGCAGGTGAAAGTTATATTGTTACAAAATTTTGTTTTCTTGATATCTCGGAATAAAAAAAATAATCTTATGGTTTCACGTGAAAGTGTACATGCTGTGCCCTTTGCAACACTATAATAAAAAGAAACAAATTATCAATATAACTATCATCATCATCTAACGACAGAGATTTCGGTTTTGAAGATAAGCGTGTATTTTCTTTAGTCTGTTTTGTACGCTACGCTCGCTTTTCATCAACAGTCCGTTGTGCACGCTACGGCTCTCTTATTTGGCAGTCCGTTTTGCAAGTTATGGCTCTCTTATTCGGCAGTCCGTTACGCAAGCTACTGCTCTCTTATTCGGCAGTCTATTGTGCACGCTGTGGCTCGCTTATACGACAGTGTGTTTTGCAGGCTACGGCTCACTTATTCATTATTTCATAGTTGACACTAAAATAGAAGGTACGCTGTAAAGTAAAAAAGTTTGCATGACATAATTAATTACATTTTGACAGGTCAAAACCCAGAATATGTATAGCTCATATAATGAGATCGGAAGAGATGACAAAGGTACAGTGTGCAATAATTAAAATAAATCAGAAACTACATGCAACATATAAATGCTTACTTTACTGTGACTTAGAACTGAGTCATAAGTGAAGGACAGTGGAACGAAAGTTCTCCTCAGTTAATAGAGTATATGAAGAATGTAAGAATGTGAAAACATGAAGCTGTTTATTCCCAGACTGAAAAAAATGACATGTTAAATGCATAAAACAAAGTGTTTTAGGAGCGCTAGCAAAATTGCGAAAAGTGAGTATTAGCTTCGCCATGTCCGTCTGTATCAGAATCCGCCTGAGAGTCCGCATGGGACAACTCGGCTAACACTGGACGGATTTTCATGAAATTTTTTTTGTGTATTTTTCGCAAACTTGTCGGGATGGTTTAATTTCTGTTAAAATGTGACATGAATAAGGGGTTCGTTACATGACAACCTGCGAAACATATATGATAATATCATGCTGAAATTTTCTTAGGATGAGATACATTTCAGGCTACGAGGTATGGAAAATCAAAACACGTAATTTATCTTCAAAAAACTTTGTTTCCGAAAATCGTGCTGTTTATGAGATAATAAGGAAAAATGTGGTGTAGCCGAATGGGGCACACATTACAATAAAATAGGTTCATGCTGGATACCTAAGGCTACAGACGTATATTTAGAATAGGTAATACTTATTGCGACCGCCTCTGTGGTCTAGTGGTCAGAGTTTCTGGCTACAGATACAGAGGTCCCGGGTTCGATCCCCGGCGCTACCAGATTTTCTGAGTAGTAGTGGGTCTGGAACGGG
>Ga0136643_10012991_pt1 | contig 12431 bp, 9 predicted proteins | sample TergutLab28metaG_FD_96883 | JGI IMG/M metagenome (GOLD analysis project Ga0136643, IMG submission 96883) | Labiotermes labralis P1 segment gut microbial communities from Petit-Saut dam, French Guiana - Lab288 P1 (version 3) (version 3) | ecosystem: Host-associated > Arthropoda: Insects >...
ATCAAGAATAAAATGAATAAATAAAACGTAAGTGAAAAGACAATAATTAAAACTATATGTGATTCGGTGAACCACACCCGTTTTCCAGAAGAGGATCACCTACCAGATTAAGCGTGTCGGGACAAGAAAGTTACGAAGGATGATCGTGTAAAACTAATAACATTTGTCATATAAAATTATGTCCCTATAAAACTTACTAATAATGTACACATTTTATGACAAATTCTAAAACTACCTGCATCATAAATGCAACGATAAATAATGGCCTATTTTCCTCAAGATTATTCCAGTAGAGTTCTTGCATTTTGAAAAGAATGGTATCACATCTTTATTCAGTCTTGGGTAACCCCTATCAAATGATATACTAACCTTCATTACATCTGCTTCTATTATAAGTAATTTGTGTAGACTGGATACACATTATTGTATTGGCACTCCTTCAGCGTTTTTGTGTCTATACCACAAACTCTCTCCACTTGTCAAACAGAAGTCTCGTTACTTTCTTCAGTAGATACAGGCAAAGATGTTGGTCTTGTATCCTTGTCATTCACACACAGAACCTCCTCATCTGCTAATTTCCTGTCTGGCCTGAGTTTGGCTTCCAAAAAGCTGTGGTACTTGTCTTGGCCTCTCTTAAGAGGTGTGCGACTTGGGCTTGACTTCCGGCTGTTAGGATATGATTTCAGCAATTTTGCCCTAAAATGACATAGCAATCATAATTTCTGTTGTGTGGTCTACAGTATTGCTGTATTCATTTCCTCACATTGAACTTTACTTACGCATCCAGCAGTTTCAAAAGCAATTTGGAGTACACCTGATAATCCTCATCCCCAAATTCACTGGGATCATGACGAGCATGCTCATACAAGTCACAAAACTGGTGAACAAGTTTTTGGCCCAGCCCATTAAGTGGTGCTGCTAGTGTTGTAAGTAGGTATGCCCGCAGGTTTTCAGAAGGATGGCGTAGTAAGCAACTGTCCTGCTTTGTAATTTCTCGCTCTAAAAGAAAAAAAAGTGTACAGGCAGGTCTCATTTTATGCCAGGGTTATGTTCCTGAAGAATACAGGATATACAGCCTCGTCCTATGGTATGACTATACCACTAGCAGATACATGGAACTGTGGAGTATATATCTACAGTATATATATATATATTTCTGTATAGGTGGCGGACGCTTGTGAGTGCGGTAATGAACCTTCGGGTTCCGTGAAATGCAGGGACTTTCTTGACTAGCTGCAAACCAGTTAGCTTCTCAAGAAGGACTCTGCATCATGGAGTAAGTAAGTATATATATTTCTCTACAGTATACATACACTTCTATACAATACATATCTTTATTCCTAATGCAATACAAATGTAAGGGACTCACATCCATAGTTTATGGTACAGTTCATACCAACAGCACTGTGGTAGTCTTGCTGCACACACATTTCAGTTCCCTACTCAGCAGTTTCTGTAACTCTATCAGTATTATCACGAACTTTACGTATGCTACAATGTGTGAATTTAAATTAATGGCATATGTCATCAATTTGTTCACCCTTTTCAATTTGGCTTATTACACCTCATTTCTTTAAGTACTGATTGTCTCTTGCCGATTTTTCACTTGGATTGCACTAGGTGATGTAGATATACATTTCTCATTCATTTTGGTAACAAATGCCAATTGCTGTTGAAGAGGGAGTTACATCCACTGCATGATTTTATCACCAACGTAATCAATCCACACATGTGAGTGATGGCGTGACAGTGATGTCACTTTCTGCTAGCCTCCAACACAAGACAAGAGTGTCCACGGATTGTGTATGCCAAATAGCGTTAAACCAAAAATTATTGCATATCATCTATGCCAAATTGCATTAAACTGAAAACTATCACATACATTAAACAAAATGGTGTAAATTTTCAAGTTGCCATAAAGTGAAGTCACACAAAAATAAATTGCATAAAATGAAATGTGCCTGTATTTGATAACAACCAATACTTCAATCAATAGATTCATAATATAAGCTATTAAACTGTAATGTTACCAGATGTTGGGTTCATAATACAAATTGACAGTAAGGTTAGCAAAAGGAGTTTCTACAAAACTAAACAATGTTCAAATACTCAGTTTCTCACCATCAATGAGAAGATTATACACAAGGGTTAACAATGTTATTAGTGACATCCAAGGGGCATATTTTTAAGGCCGTGTCACTGCACAGATGATCCAGATAGATTAGATTAGACAGAGAGAGACAGGCAGGTAGGTTACAGTGAGACTTGTTGATACATTGCAAATAACAAGGCATGACTCCCTGGTCTTACACCCTGTCATTTCTTGTTATGCAAAACATCACCAATTATATTACAGTGTCGTACTACTCAACACTCCTACTTAAACTTTTGATAATCTGATCTTCTAATCACCATCTATGTACATGTTACCTTACTATTTATGATTATTTACTCTTATGTTACCCCCTAGCCTGCCTGCCACACTGATTATATTTATTATCATTTACTCCATACTCTGTATTTCTTTACTGTTTTCCTCCCCTTCTTCCCATACACTTCCCATGTACAATAATGAGTGGTGCTATACCTCTACCACCCTATACACCTTCGTTATGTTGGAAGGGACAGTGCAACTTTTAAATCATTTGTTGCCTGCAACTATCAATTAACGTTTGAGAGGACAAAGAACCTTGAATACCAACAGCTCAATATTTTGTAACATAGAGAGGGAGAGAAGAAAACTGTGGTTTAAGCAGCAGGATAAACAATTCATGAAGATAATATAATTGTTAAAAGGGCACAGGAAGATGTAGAAATGTCGAACAACCTGCTAAATAATAATAATAAACAATTCATTTTAAGTAGTATTTAACTTAAAATATTCATATGAATAATGAAGGTACTTTTGCTTATGTTCTTATCAGTACAGAACACAATGAAATTATTCAAACATACCCAGTAGTTTTATGTCATCAACTGCTTTCAACCTGAAGTAATGAGGTGGCAACTCGCAGCCAGGTTGTAAAATATAACGAGAATCATTGTCGCTGATTAGTTGTGGTTCACATACGATACGTGGAATGACATCTATCCTTCGCTCAATCTCTCTCTTCAGTGACTGTAAAAACAGATACATACACCTTATCAAAACTGAATCCACTTTTACTGCACATTGATTTGTGCCATCTAGAAATAGTAACTTGAAACTTGCAGGGTGTGGAAGGAGGGCAAAGAGGATGGAAAAGGAAGCTGTGAGTATGGGTCAGTATCTGTAGAAATCCCAACCCACTCTCTGAACACTCCTTAAATATCTTCCAGGTTTCATGTTATTACTCTGTTAAACTTACCTGGGTTTTCTGCTGTACTCACAATATTGGTAACTGTGCTCAGTTTTTAGCACCGTTTCAAAGACTGATTTTTAATATATTCTGTAGGCATTTGATGTGATGAGAAAGATGAAAATCTGATTTTTCCGTTACTTAATTTTTCATAATTTATTAACTGTGGCATGAAAAGTTCAATATCCTATTCAAATTGAAACTGAACTGACTATAGGAAAAGGACTGATAAAATTACTGTCCTTGGTTTTTGAAGCCTGCGTATGATACGTAATTATCGCTTTTTGGAGTTTAGCTTCATCACATGTTGAAGATGTTCCTCTCAGTCTTTCACAACTGTTTATGTAATGTATTTAAATCCACATTCCACATCGGGAGGATTTCATGATTTGATAATAAGATATACACTTTATACAGAATTATACATACAGTTCATTATTTACAGATTGCCCATGGTAGTCTTAGTACTTACCCTTACGTAATATGGAATAAAGGGGCACCATGAATTTGCATAAGTGGACTGCAAATATAGACATCTTGTTGCTTTAAACAAGTGTAAAAATTAAATATTTTACCAATGCATTCTTTGTGATTTTACATGCATCCATCATGCTTGATATTCTTCATATCACTAGAAAATCTCTCCCTTCACTATAACAATGTAATTTATGTTTCACCTGCCGTGTCCTTTCACCACTTATACTACATATTTCTGTCTTGAATAGATGTATATAGATACAGAATTACATCAACAGTCACTATTTTTTTCAATAAAGCTTGTAGTTTTCAGGGGCGAGCTCTGCAAATTCATTTTCCACAACTTCTAGGACCACAAAACTGAAACCTGAACTGTAAAATATACAAATATGTAATGTTCTTGTAAGAGAAAGAAAAAGACAATGGCATCAACAGCCACTTCCCTTATGATGCCCATTCAGATGTACATATGTAAAGTGTGCCCACAGCCAGAATTGATTTATTCACATAATTTTGTTATATATTTGCTATGTCAAAAACTGTTTCAGGCAACAGATCTATGTGAGACCTACACTCTATCAGAGGTACAAGTTTTTGTACAACACGCCATTCCTGAGAAAAACTACTGCCAAGGTTAATGCTACATGGAGATACACCTCAGTGTCCCATATGCCACTAAGGTGTGCAAAGGCACTTTACCTTTCCTCACAATGTACAGTTTCCATTTGACAAATGCATGGACAAGATTAATTCCCTTGGAAACAATACAAAACTTCAGTGAAAACCAGTTCATTTGCTTTATAGAGATGTAGGTATACGGATGGACACATGGACAGACATGATTTCCCCATTAAATATCAGTCTCATACAAGGAATGAATAAAGATGAGATTCATATGTAGGATGTCAATGCTGCTTATGGAATATACATAGGATAACTACTGGAAGTGGGATTTTCAACTTGAACACTCTTGACAGTGGTGGAATTTACGGCAAAAACTTTCAGTGTATATGCTTGGCGATTTTGGTACAAGCCTTCTTTGATATAAATTTGAATAAAAGTTACTTGAAGAACGAAATGAGGATGGAGTCTGCCACATATAAACTAGTGGTTTACTCCTTACAGTATAGCAGCATTCTGCATGCAAAAAAAAACACACATTCTTGTTTCCCTTACGAAGCACAAATTTTTCGTCACTTCCCAACTAGTTTCACAGGTTTTCTGCCTTTCGTTTAAAATGTGCATTCAAGCACAAATGTTGCAAGTCACCCATAAAAGGAAAATAAAAACATGTCCATATATTTATTGTATCAATAAAAGGCATTAACCAGACCCCAGAAAATTCATATACATTTGTAATTAACTTACTTTCTTTGCTCCATGTCCTATTGGCACATGCGGTCCACGTCTTGATCGCAGAGCAAATCTCATTATTTGCCTTTTGGCAAAAAGGAAGAACAAAATGAAAGTAAGTACACCGCAAGCTATGATAATGACAACTGTCACACCAGACAGTTGTTCTGCCATAACTCTGACCAATTAGTACTACTCTTCAAATCTGGAGACAGGCACACCAGCATTAATTGTAACCTCCAAACGCAGCTTAGAGTGCTACCGCATTAATGTACTGCACTTCACCATGCGCTGATACTTATTACAAGGTACCGTTACAGCAACATACTATTTCGACAGCTTTAAACAATAAATACGACAAACTAAACTTATACAATCAAATTTGTAATTACACAGTTCAATATCGGTAGTCCAGTTGGTACAAGCAGTACTCAACGTGTTCCTATTTTGCCTAGAACGGGTGGCACTACTGCCCGCGAATATTCGGGGGCACTTGCCCAACTTCCGTCTCGGTTACAAAATGAAACATAGCACAAATCCGTGATATTTGGTACTTGTCATCCGTGTAGTTCTGTGAGTGAAAAAAAATCACTTCTGTATATGCTGTGCATTAACCCCTAGTCTGTGACAACCTAGAAACTGTAATCCGTTCATTTAATTTTTTGGAGGGACAACATAAAATAATACTGTGGTGGTAGTGTGACAGTTTTATTAACCTTTAGCTTCGATTACCATAAGGGATGGACCACGAAGATATCTACAATGTATAAGGTATTGTAATTGTAAATATCTATGGCATGAAAATTTTAGACCCTGGGAGTTAACAAAAATATGACATCTGTGCGTGAGCCATAAATTTGCCTTAAAATAAAGGAAAATAAAACTACAATGGTGACAGTAGTGGTGGTGGTGGTTGTGGTGTTGATGGTAGTAGTAACAGTAGCAGTAGTAGTAGTAAGGCACACACGATAAATTTTACTCAAAAGTTTGTTTTAACAAATGTAAACCCTTTCACCAGACTGAGAGAATTAACTGTAATACAAACACATCAAGCTGGTTCAGCTTGATCTGGTTCCAAGGATGAGTCTTACAGTAAGGTAAACTTCTGCAGTGAGCTGAACTGACTCATAAATTGATGTAGCAAATGGGTTCTGTGTTTGTACATGTAAAATGACATTTGTAATTAGAGTGAAGCAGTTGCACATAGAATGTTGTGATGTGTAAACAAATGCCCAAAAATGGGGACAGCTGTGGAAGAGGAACTTAATACTCACTTATCCTCTTATTTGAGTAGTTCCCCCTTCCCATATTATCTTTGTACTTCCAGTTTTCTCTGACGCACCTCGGTATTCTGCATGTTCTCAATTTATTTTAGTGCATGTTCCCCATCTTCAGTGCGTCTTCTCAGTTTTATTTATATTTCTTTAATTTATGTCTTCCCATTTCTTGTATGTGGGCAAGTCATGTCAATCATTCTGTTTCCAATATTGCACTTTACATCCTCTTATTGCCCTATTCTCTGTCACTTACAGAAACACTATAACTCACGTAATTATTTCAGTAATGTAATACACTGTATTTATATCATTTTTAGTATTAGTAATTTCAAAACTTAATTAAGCCCTGCTGAATAATCTGATGCCAGATTAGTCTGCTTACAAAAGCATGAAATGCAAACTCACACCAGGCTGGCTGAAACATTTGTTAAAATGCAAGACATTGCAGGGCTGTTAAAAACACATTAAATGTAGGATAAAGCAAAAATTATTTCAAACCTGCTATTATATTTTTCTTATGCAGTAACAAAACTAAACAAGAAAACATTTGTATTAGCAACAGTTCAGATTGTAATGACTGCACAATTTTTAGCCAGAAGCAAAATATGAATGATTTGTACATAGGAACCTTGAAGTAGTTTTTCACAGATGTGACAAGATTATGGTATATTGTTTTTTAATCAGTACTGTAATAATAATTATACCAAAAGTAGTAGGCCTGTGATTTATAAAATCCGTTTGTATTATGTCACCAAATCACACTGAATACTTAAGAAAACAAACATTCAAATCTGAGTTGTTAATTATTACTTCAGCTTTACCTGCATGTTTCAGTTCAGTGGATAGCACTCCTGCTTCATACTTTGTAGATGCTGAGTACAGATCTTGACTCAGAGGCTAGCTATCTTGTTTTTGTGGTTTTGCTTCAGTTTTTGCAGGGAGATTCTGGTATGGTACCTCAAATTTGGCCATCACCACTTCCTGTCCTATTCTTTCAGATTCATTGTTCACTAAACTTGGTGCCATTGAATGCTATATAATCTGAGCTACTGACATTTCATTATATAAAACATAAATCAATAGGTCATTGATTCCTTAATGATATAGTTACTTTTCCTTGAATACAGGAGTCAGTATGGAGCAGTCAGTGTATTGACTAAGCAGTGGGCTGGATGATCATGGAATCATGGTCTGATGCCTTGCAGTGTCAAAGATGTGTCTTTTCTCCAAAGTATCCAGACTGGTTCTGGGACCCACCCTACTCCCTGTTTAGCAGGTACTGGGGCCCCTTTTCCAGAGTTACAGCAAGTTACAAATTTAAAAATTACAAAAAATGTATCACTTATTTATTTACCTACTTATGTACTTACTCTATGGAGCAGAGTCATTCTTGAGAAACTAACTGTTTCTCAGCTAGTCAAGAAATTCCCCGCATTTTATGGAACCTGAAAGTTCTTTGTCATGTTTACAAGTGCATGCTACCTGTCCCTAGCCTCAGCCAAATCAATAAAGTCCATGCCCCCCATCCAACTTCCTGAAGATCCATTTTAATATCATCCTCCCATCCATTCCTGGGTCTTCCAAGTGGTCTATTTCCTTCAGGTTTCCCCACCAAAACACTGTATAACCCTCACCTCTCCCCCATACTTGCTAAATACCCCGCCCATCTCATTCTTCTCAATTTGATCACCCAAATAATATTTGGTGAGGAATACAGGTCATTAAGCTCCTAGTTATGTAGTGTTCTCCACTCCTCAAACACCCTCAGCATACATTCCTCCCTCAATGTGAACAACCAAGTTTCACACCCATACAAAACAGCGGGCGAAATTATAGTTCTATATATCTTAATCTTTGTATTTTGGATAGCAAACTGGAAGACAAAAGATTCTGCACCAAATGATAACAAGCATTCTCTGATTTCAATCTGCTCTTAATTTCTTCTTGAATAGAATTTTGATATGTTAAGGTTGTTCCCAAATATTTGAACTGTTCCATACTTTCAGAGTAACTACTATCAATCTTTATCTTGTGACTTCATCCTGCATTCTGATCTTGAGACATGGTCATGTATTTAGTTTTATCAATGTTTGCTTATAGTCTTGTCTCATTACTAGCAACTACTAAAGTGTCGGTGTTTTTCTTTATAGTATTAATTCTTCTGCCCAATATATTAACATCATCAGCATAAACCAAAAGCTCATGTTTTTCACTTAATTTCAAGCCATCCTGTGGTTTACTTGAACCATTCTAATGGCATACTGTAAAGCAAAGCATCTCCTTGTTTCAAGTCATTCTTAATAGGAAACATGTCTGACAAATGCTTGCCTACCTGGACTCGGCTATAGTTTTCATTCAGACACATTTTTATTAGCCTAACCAGTTTCATGGGGATACCATACTCAATGAGAAAATATATTACTTGTCAAAAATTTACTGTATACAGGTGATACAAATTTAGACGCATATATGAAGGGAATCCCTGTGTTTACAATTGTGATCAAAATACACTTTTTCGTTTCATCATGCGTTCATGTTTCTCCCAGCTCAGTCTATTTTCCTGTAACTGCTTACCACTTCCTTCATTAAAATATTTTAAGTGTACTTGATAAGAGTTCCCAAACAGAAAATGAAGTAAATAACACATGAAATACGGTCAATAGCTGTGCTAAGTATAATCCAGTACTGCTGAATTTCCAGATGTTTTTGTACAGAGGTCTTAGTAGTATCATCTGAACAGCTTTGATTAACATCACTAACATCTTCTTCCAGTTGGTTGTAGGTTTTACTCATCTGCAATAAATGTAACATAGCATTGGATGAAATCTCTGAGAACAGTATCTGTTGAAATTATATCTTTTCCGGTAGTTTCACCTATAATTGTGCCAATAGTATCATTTATATAAGAGCACTAAAGCATGTGTGTATCCAGAGGAATGTGTAGTAACAAAGCTTGCTATTGTAACTGACACTTTTTTAAGTTAAGAGTTTTTCATTCGAACATTCTGATAAAACTTGAGATAATTGCTGAGTGGGTATTTTGGAATGATGCCAAAAATAAAATATTTATTCATTGTTATATGCACCAGACTTCTGAAGTTGTGCTTCTTACCTTCTATGTTGCTATCCATATTGCACTATGTATTTTCATTTTTCCAATAGGAGCCTCATGGTTGGTGTGGGGCTGTAGATTCTTAAATTTTTACAATTAAAATAGATGGCAGACTAACTGTACACTTAGAATATAGCTGTGGTACAGAGACTAGAGATGGAACTACAGATATCATGTAATTCTATTGAAGTATCGATTTTCGTTGACCAAAAGAAAATTATACTTAAATTATAAGTATGTTTATCGGGCCATAACTATGAGTGTAGCATGGGTTATAGTTGTTAGTATGTTTCCTCTTGTTTGATACTCCTAAATTACTCCTATAATGTATCACTGTCTTCACAGTTTCGTTTGGAATACTGTCTCTTACATAGATGCAATTCAGATAAATGCTCAGATGCCAGGCAACTATCTTTATGTATTCCTGGTTTTCATCTGTTTTTCCAAAAATGTCTGGATAGTTTGTGCAGATATCAGTAACAAATGATCTCTTCCAAATATCTCCTGGCAATTTATAGAGTGTTTCAGGAGGAAAAGTAAATATTTTAGGAGGTGGTAGTATGGACTATTCCAAGTAAATAAGTTCCTATAAGCATGTATCCAATTTTCAATGGGTGTGAAGATATAGCTGTTTGAAGTTGGCGCGTACAGATCCGATGCGCGCGCAAGTCTGAAACAGATGACAGGCACTCAGGACTCCGAATAACATGTGACATACATATATACATTCCATAGATCCCTGAGGCTGTCACCAGACAATAGGATGTGGAACATGTCAAAAACATACAAAAGCATACAGGACATATAAAATTATTACAGTGTAAGAATTTACATAGTCATATAAGCCAGTAATACATATCATCTGTACACGCAAAAAATTCATCCACAGAGTAAAAGGAGTGTGCATATAAAAAATTTTTTAGGGCTACTTTAAACTGTGGCTTTTCATTCCTAAGGCTTGTTATATTTTATGGAAGGTTGTTAAAAATTATGATCCCAGAGTAGGATGCGCCTTTTTGGAAACAAGACAGGTTAGCAATAGGTCTATGTAGATGGTGTTTATTTCTTGTATTTATACTATGTACTGATGAGATGGTCAGAAATTTATCCTGATTTCCAACAAAAAAAACTCATCAGTGAGTATATATATTGGCTTGGAATTGTTAAAATCTCTAATTTTTTAAATAGCTTTCTACATGAAGTTCTAGTATGTGCACCCATCATAATTCTAATTATTCTCTTCTGCAGAGTGAATATCTTCCTACTTTATGAGGAATTTCCCCAGAGAATTTTTCCATAACTCGCAATAGAGTGAAAATAAGCAGAGTAAATTGATCTCAGAGTATCATTATTGCAGATATGATACATTTGTCTAACCATATAACGTGCTATGCTGAGTTTATGGATTATTTGATTAATGTGGTTCCTCCAATTAAAGTGACTGTCAATTTGTATACCAAGAAATTTTAAATTTACTGCTTCTTCTACACACATATCCTTATAACTAACAGTCAGTGCACAGTATGGTTGATTTATTGATACAAATTTCATTATATTTGTTTTTTCCAAGTTTAAAACTAACTTGTTAGCTGAAAACCATTCAACCATACATGCTAATATGTGGTTTGCTGATGTAGAAAAATCAATAAAATTTCCATTAGAAATTATAACACTAGTATCATCAGCAAATAATATTGGTTGTAACCTGCAGTTGTAACTTGATGCTGTTTGGTATTGTTTCTAACAATGCTGCACGTCTTTACACATGCAGAATATGCCGATATGGTATTTGTTTATGAGTTTTGTAATGGAAATGCTCTTGCTGCATGTAGAGAATACAGTCTATGGTTTCCTAACCTCAGAGTACCAGATTCAAGAGTGTTTGCTAGTGTTTACAACAAACTGCGTGAGACTGGTGCACTTCCCAGCAGTCATATTTCTTCTGAACCTGCAAACGAACAAAATATGGATGAAGTAGAAAGCATTCTTCAGTTGGTAGAACGTAGTCCGACAACAGTCACACGAAGAATTTCTACACCAATTGGTGTTCTACATACAAGAGGATGGCGAACGTCACGTCAGCACGGCCTGTATCCTTTTCATCTACAGATGGTGCAATGCCTTGAAGAAGGAGATGAAGCTAGATGATTGGATTTGCATCAGTGGGTAATTGCTAATTGCCGATTAATTCCATTCATACTGTTCAATGATGAAACTCGTTTCACTCGTGATGGTATAAACAACACCCATAACTCACATCAGTGGTCCAACAAAAATCCACATGCCATTGTGGGAAGAAATTCTCAACATCGCTTCTCTGCAAATGTGTGGTGTGGTGTGCTCGACAATCAGTTGATTGGGCCTGCTGTGTTACCGAATCGTCTTACACGGCATGCATATGTAGACTTTCTGCAAAACGAGCTTCCACTCTTATTGGAGGAGGTTCCTTTGATGGCTGAAAGGATGCGCATGGTCTTCCAGCATGACGGAGCCCCTGCACATTATAGCCATCTGGTGACACATCATCTAAATCTAACATTCTCTGAATGATGGATCGGCTGTGGTGGTCATGTTCAGTGGCCACCAAGGACCCCAGACCTTACTCCTTTAGATTTTTGCCCGTGGAGATGGATGAAAATCGAAGTCTATGAAGAAAAAGTAAACACAAGAGATGAATTGGTCACTTGTGTTATGAATAGTGCTGCCTTCACAAAGCAAGAACGCCAAGATGACCTCAGGAGAGCTATACGTACTATTGCCAAGAGGGTTGAAAAGTGCGTTGAAGTTGATGGTGGGATTTTTGAACACTTACTTTGAACTGTTGCAATTTATTGAGATCATTTACATAACCAATAAATGCAATAAATATGTCAT
>Ga0136643_10012993_pt1 | contig 12430 bp, 8 predicted proteins | sample TergutLab28metaG_FD_96883 | JGI IMG/M metagenome (GOLD analysis project Ga0136643, IMG submission 96883) | Labiotermes labralis P1 segment gut microbial communities from Petit-Saut dam, French Guiana - Lab288 P1 (version 3) (version 3) | ecosystem: Host-associated > Arthropoda: Insects >...
AAAAACCAAAAACGGGGTTTGTCTTTAAAAAACCGGTTTTGCCCGAAAAAAAATAATAATTTTTTTTGGGGTCCAAATAAAAAAAGTTAATTTGGAGATTCGGCCCCCCCCCCCCCCAGTACATCATTTGTAGAGGTCACATCATTGAATTAATGTTGCCAAGCCAGTACGGGGAGTAACGCTCATTTTTCTGTGCTACAGGTCAGTGAACTACCCACTTTAAAAGGAAAACCGATGTGGGAATTTCAGGCAGTAACCATGAGTCACAAGTAATCAGTCCATGCTAACCCATGGAAACTCCTCCAAATATTGCTGATGAAACAGCAATTTGTCTTTAACCCATCATATCCAATTTTACAGGACAGAGAAAAAGTTGGACGGACTCTCAGTAAACCAACATGTAAGCATGTTATGTTTTCATGAAAATATGAGAAGAAATTTTTTTATGGATACAACATTTTGACAGAAAGTGTGTTTTTAACCCAACTGTCTAATAATGTGGGAATCTCATTTTGACAAACTATAGATTACGACAAATTGCTTTTCATGAGCATGTGCTTCCATCCATTGACATAATGAAATTGGAGCCTATAATTTACACTGATAATCAAACACTCACAAACTACTATTCCTCACCAGTCCCACTCATTGAATTTCCTCAATTTCAATCCAAAAAGCACCGAAATTGTGTCCCGCATTAAGACACCATATAATCTGGTGGATGGGTACTGCTTCGGAGAGCTATCCTATATTAGTTCATCGTTACTACTAACCTAGTTGTAGTCTAGTGGTGGTGAAATAGTGCTTTCATCCAGTTCAACTATGAGGGAAAATGTGAGTAAACAGAAATGAAAAAAACCTTAATGAAATGGGTTCAATGAATCAATAATTTACTCTAAGTCTAAAGACAGGAATTTGATTTTTCTTGTGCATTTCAATTATGTACACAATCATAGTTCTGAGAAAAACAACCAGTATTCACATCATTTTCTGACAGTCTATGTACATGTAGTGGTAGAAAAAGATACATGAGAACTGATACACAAATTCTTAATAGTAATGAGAATAACCAGAGGTGATCATGTTTGGTACTCATCTGGTTATGACTGACAAGACAGAGTATCATTAATTGATCAAGGTTCAGTTTCACAATAATGTATCTAGATAATTTCAGAAAATGTTTACTAATTTACTACCCAGTAGTGTAACACACAAATTTTTGGATACAATAATGTGTTAATATTTTTGCCTTAGTCATAAGTAATCAATGTAGCTGAGCTGATGAAGCCCATTCACTAATCACAAATGTATAATTGCACTTCGTATGATTGAGGGAAATGATTAGCTTGCAAATTTTTATTAGAATTTACAGATACACATGAATAACAAACAAAAGTCATTCATATTCAATTGTAACAACTTATTGTTAAAATTTAGAAATTCACTCTGTAGTCTCTTTACAGTAGGATTACCCAAAATATAATATTTGCTTGAATTATAGAAAATATGGGTCCAGGAACAGGCAAAAGAGCTAAGTACCTACAGCTTTCACAAGGCTTCATAGTTCTGTTAAACAATTTTTCTCTTCTCTAAAGCATCTACACTGACTATGGCGCATAACTAGTCTCCCACTCAGTTGGTTCTGGCTGCTCTTTCCTTTAGGCTAGAGCAGTCTGGATGTGAAGCTGACAGTTCACTTCTGTTTACTACCAACATCAAACATGCATAGAGCTATTCCTCCTGTCTCCCATACACCTTCATGTTATCATGTTTAATTAAGCACAGGGACATCTTTGCTTTACTTTGTTTTCATGTTAGTAATATGAGTTGTTTTGCAATGATACATTTGTTTCATTCAGAAATGGCTGTGTCTGCAGATGTTTGAATTGTAAAAGGAGTACAATTATATTGTATGAAATTGTACCAGTACTGTTCAAAATGTACGTATGTTAAAGGAAGAAGTAATAGTTACAACTCTAGTACAATGTATAAAGCTTATAAATGCTATGAATTTGAGTTCTACAGTGTCATATCATATCACATTCTATCATTTATTCTCATTCTGTGGATCCTTACAGGGTTACAAAATCCATATGGATATGGAATTAGTCAATACTCTACACAACAGTAAAAATAGTGACAAACACTAAATCAGAAAAGGCCCCAGTGGGGCTTAAACTGTGATGGCAACAAGAGATTTTGATTCAGAGAATTTTTATCGGATGAAAGATGTGTCGCATATCCATGAACAATAAACATTAACATTTGTCTGGCACTTTTCCTGTTTGGAATGCAATCAAACAAGTGGGTGGTTTATTGCCAAAGATTGGCTCACAGCCCTGTTTCCTATCTTCCCATTTCTACGTCAAACACCATCCGTTCCCACACAGCTTAGTCGTCTGACCTGAAGATGGAGGCAACAGTTTCCTCTGACACATTAGTATTTGTCTATGAATGTACACAGCACTGTCTCTAAAAATGTAACTTAAGAGTACTTTTATGCTGTGTCAAACGTTAGTAGAGTCTAAACCATCTCATGAAGAATCACTAGCCACTACAAACAATGCCTGTACACCTAGAGTTCAAATTTTGGCTGCTATTTTAACCCTAGATTTAGTTACACATTTATGGCATTTCTTCTTCTGGCAATTTTTCCTAGTTATTTTGATGTGTGACATAATTACTGTCCAGCTACACTGATAGAAATTAAGAACACCTACTTGCAAGACCAAAGTAGGGAGTCATAGTTTTGTCTGTGTACTTAACCTAGATCAATTAATCAGTCACTACATACTAATAATTTACAAAAGCTTATCAGAAAATCCCCTAAATTACAGAACACAGTTTTTGCACCAAATACATACACATTACATACGTAATTTACCTAGGCAGAGGTTAGCTAACTGTATGTTAATCTTAATGACTATGTTTCACTGGAGTGTACTAAATTACCTACTGATACATAGTCTTATTTCATGTAGTCACAGCTCTTAAATTTAAACATTAAATTTTTTTTTTATTTCTTCTGTTTGCCTTAACACAAGTGCTTTGGACAGAACTTGACACACAGGATTACAATGCTTATATTTAATTTTGAAATATTCATAACATACATTTCTTTTTATGAGTATGTTACAACATTTTCTGTGTACACTAGCAGTTATGTTTATGGCCATGCAAACACTGAGGTGAGAAATACTACTAATGCTTGAAAGTCCCATCCCATTCTCAAAATTTATGTCTTGTAACAATAGTCTTCTTTTGAAACTAAGACCGCCATACAGCAGACAAAGTCTGCTTTGCTTATACTGTTAACATCCTGATTTCTAAATTTATTCATTCTCTCATTTCAGTGACCTGGCCGCATTACTTCCCTTATTTATCCAATGAAAATTTGAATACATATTTTCTCTTCTTTGACTTGATCAATATTAATGTCTCACTCACTCTCCAATGCACACACATACACACACACACACACACACACACACACGTGTGCATACATGCGCACATATGCACACAGACAACCTCAATCTCAGACAGAAAAGGTTATGTCTGACTACAATAATAATTGCATTGATAGCATGTCGGATTAATGACATATATGTAAATTACAATTTTATTCATTAAACCTGTGGTAATTTTACGTCCAGTAGACTTAGGGTCCTGCCCTTAATATACAAAAGTTAACCAGTATAGAAGTACTATTTATCATATAATAACTTATATGTGTGCAATATCACATAACATGTCTTTGAAGAAAAAAGATCCAATATATTTATATACCTTGTTATGAAAGAGGAAATATAAATTATGTTCAATCCTTATAAAGTCTAAGGCTGTCCTGTTTATATAACACTGAAATACACACAAACAATGTTTTGAAGAGTTATAAACCTTGAAACTTCCAGAACAGACATTATTTATATCATATTACAGAGATTATGACTCTTATAATATCACAGAAAGATTCAGTGACAGTGGTAACACTCAACTACAGTACATCATTAAAAAAGATTAACAACTTTTGAAATTTAGGTCGGAAGTACAAGAAAAATACTACAGACAACAATACATTTGAATGTATAAAGTTTGTAGGTTATGTCTGCTCACCCATTAGTTGCAGTACTTGACAAATATTACTTAAGTTAACTCATTATGTACAGTAATTATAATTCCTGCTCTTTCTCCATGCAACATATTTCAGCTGAATTCTGTCCATGCCCCCATCTGTTGGCTTCATGAATAACTGGTGTCCTTAATTGCCATATTTATTGGAAACAAGATCCACTTACATTTAAGCCTTATTACAGCACCTAGTGTAATAATTTGGTCATTATCAAATATAGTAAATCTAACACTCTGCAGTAAAACCTGCACACATTTTTAATCTGGAGTCATCTATCTTTAACTCTCACAGACCACTTTCCTAACAGGCTTTTAAATGTCACACACTTCCTTCTCATTTTCTGTCTTCCACATGGACATTTTATAACAGGTTTCCCTACTAAAATTCTATACATGGGCTTTCTTTCCCCATCCAATTTACATTCTCAGCCCATCACAATATCCTAGACTTCAAAAGTCCGACAACATTAAGTGAACCGTATATAATAGTAAAATTGATCACTTATTTGAGTCCTATTACATTCCAACCTCATATTGTTCAGTATCCTAAAATATGATTACAAAGAACACTTATAGAATAACATGGTAATATAAGATCATATGGAATATGATTCTAGTAACAGATTTAAAATCTTTCTGAAAGATCTTGTAGTGTGAAGCATACATTTACTTGGGTGTCTGATGATCTATATGTATAGACTATGAAAGCACTTCTTGAATATGAAATGATAGAGAATTGACTTTTTGGCCCATAAAGGGAACACCAGTAGTCACTTTATGAGTTCAATTTAAAAACTAACCTTATAGCAGTTTTCATAATTCTGGCACACAATACATTTTATTCCTTATACTTCTTTTGTAGGATAATAATTTTGAAATATATGTGAAACTGAAATATATGTACAGGTTAATTTGCACAATGCTGAATAACGGGTTGGCTATGAACTTACAATGTGAAAGGAACCATTAACAATTTATTTTAAGGTACTAGTGACATGTGGTTGAGAATGTACAAGTAAAATTTTACAACTATCACTTGTAGTTACACCTTCTACAGAAAACCCTTATATTAAATTCCTAGATATCCTTGAGGGATAGTGAAATATTGATTTCAATGCATATGCACACTATGTACAGAACTTGTTTTTGGCAATGTTTTAGCCTCCAATGCCAACTGAAGTGCGAGTGACTCTTAAAGTGCAAACTTTCAGACTTGTACTTAATGTCCGTCACCACATAACACGCTGAGCCAATTGTACACTGTATGGAATTATTTTATGGTATAACCCCAGCAACTGGGAAGAGGAGGGGAAAATAATCATTCAGGGAAGTTTATTTCCAAGCTTAGACTTGAATCCAGTCTTCCTGAATGTTAACATAGCACTGTTAACCTCTGTTATGCAAGAACAGACAGTTTTAGATCTGTCAAAATTACGAGTTTGTACCCATATTTTATCTTTAGCATAATGTTATTAGTACTGAAAAAAAGTGAAATGCAGCCAGCTGAGCCACCCATATATGATGTAGCAGTAGTAAAACATACGCCCATCGGAGGTTCAACATCACACTACCATGTTTGGTTAATGGGTTTGAAGCTACAACTTGAAACATCCCCAGTTAGTACCATTTTGGTCACTGATATCACATAAAGATGTTTCAGAACCAGTTAGGTTGTGCTATATATATATATGTGCATATAAAATTACAAGAACACTTCACAAATACATACAAATATACATCTGGTAAGTTATGATGAATGCATTACAATAAATTATTCAGAAAAAGTCATAAACACTGTTTTATGAAACATAGACTAGATTCAAATCTAGAAACAATTTTTTTTTTTTTTTTAAATTTCCTGTGTTTGTTCAACCACCACATCAGTATTTAAAGCTTTGGACCAGAGTTTTCAATGGAATGTTGCAACTCCCAAACAACAGTCCAGAGTCACACCATCCATGGGACACACACAACACTCAATTTTATGGGCACCACTGGTCTGTACAATTTCTATTATTGACACAATTCTGTCAAGTATGGTTCATAACACCATGGAACAGAGACTCTGTAAGTGATAACCTAGTACAGTTACATAATCAATTATGGACCACTCTCAAGTGTCTTCAGGGATGTCTGGTGGCAGGGACCGAGCACACTAGGAAAGAGATATTTTGGTTCACACTCTTCCTGTGTCACTGATGTCTACACTTCAACTAGCTTGTTTATCTACTCCATGTCTCACTAGGTAAACTCAACAAGGAGGATGCTTTCTGTATGGTGGGTTACTCATATATTTAACCTATATACTACTAACCTTAAAAGCAGAAGGAACAGTGAATGACTAGTTTTAAATTAAACTGCCATGCCTTTTGATGCTTATTCTTCTATACAATGTAATTGCAAACCATGTACGTTTCTCTTAAGCCTCCAGATACGGGAAGCTATATTATCTCTGTACCAGCATATATGGCATCACATCCCAGAAGACAGTAGCTTGGTTGTTAATGGCCTCAAGTAGATTAATGTAGGCATGAGTTTGATATTTTTACTGGTGCTAACTAAAATGTACATACTAGGAAATCTTATGGTTTTTGTGAATGATACAGGGATTCTTTACAGTTTTACATACACATAAAAGGAAAGATATAATGTAGAAATTTCTAGAATTATATCTGTGCTCTGTGATATAATTCAGTCCAATTTTTTCTGTTATTACAAAATCCGGTTTTTGAAGTTGACAGCGGGTTTGTTTGCTGACCAAAGAAACAAAGCCTATTGCAATACAATTAAGAAAAAAACATGTCAAAGATATTCCAAGAGCTCCTGACTTCTGCACAGCCTATTCCAGATAGTGTAGTTTATATTTCATACATATGAGCAGTTACATATGTGATCAGGTTTTACTTATCACAGTGTATATGTGTAATTTTCATAACCAAACAATTCTTGCAATAAAACTTTAAGCTTTTAAGTCTTGTATTGATGGTTAAGCCTTAAAAGCTTAAAGATTTTTAATGTAAACAATGGGATCCCATTGGTAAAAGCTAATGAATGTACCTTAATTAATGCTATTACTTGTTGGCTTGATGATGGCTGGGTAACGGCCGAAACATGTAGCTGAATGTAACCAGTTGTAATAGTGCAACTGTTTTATATGTTATGTAAAGACAGCATAATATAATAAATAAATAACTTGCAACTGAAGGTTTTGAGTTGACTGATAAATAGTTACCAGCATTTGGAAGGATCGTAGCACCTTTACCTTCAGGGTCATGCAATCCTGAACAGTTACTATTCAACATAATGTGACATCTGTGAAGACATGAATCTGAGTAACACCAGTGTCAAAACTTACAGTACCACACAGTTTCACACTGCTGGGATATATATATATATACCCAAATTTCATTTATGTATATAGGTTTTTATGCACTACACATCATAAGATTTTTTTCATGGCTAACAACCTGTTCTTTCATTCTTTCATAGATGACTTGTGGGTTTAGGTCACTGCTATTAGCAGGGAAATTTGTCAAGTCACATTTCATACAACATGAAACACAGTTTTCTGATCACCCCTGATTTTTATTACCCTTGTTCTACAAAGGTTGGCTATTTCCCTTCACCCACAGAAAGAACCTGTGACAGTAAGACATCTGCTAAACAACAGGTTTAAGCATAATACTAGTAATTCTGGTCCAGGGATCAGTTTAATATGATGCAATATTTTAATCTGCATTGGATAGTAACAATATAATTTAAAATCTTTAGTTCCAGTGTACTAATGACTGGGAAATAAAGTGCTTTCTTTTTTTATGTGTACCACTCATTTACTATTTACACATGCATTGTTTTTGGACTTGTAAATACACATATTTAAGAAGATACTGATCCTCTCTGACATGACCATATAGATTGAATGAAACCTATTAAAATATGAAAAGGGAATATAAACTATAGATTAAAATGTACTGTACAACAAAGGGTCACATAATGTACCGGATTTCCAGTGTTTTAACAGTACTTCTGGTAGTAAATATGGAAAGATTGTGCACATAAAGAGAACATACATGTCCTATTTACTTATATGAGACTGGACATGCATTACTACAGTTCAGTAAACACAATGTCTGAGCCTTACTTCACTGGCAACATCTGTTACTTTTGTCACTGTAGTCTTTGGAATTCCTTCCTCCATACTTACTTTCTCTGCACACAATGGTATTAACACAGTTCCACCATATCACATGACTTGTCCTTCATTTGAAGCATATAATATCAGTCAGCAGTATTTTTGCACAGGGAAGACATAAACACAAGTCTGAACATAAAATGAATTTGGTTCTAAGGTACGATGGACGTGTACCACACTTGAAGGAGATCTGAAGCGCACATAAGATTTGGTTGTAACAACTCATGAAGGGAGAACACCTTGGAGATAAAAAAAATACATAGAAGAGTAATATTGAAAGTGACCTTGGACAAACGGGAGTGTGAAACAAATTTATCTCAACTTCTCCATGGCGCACTCTGTACATGCAAAACTTAAGGAATGGTTCTGAAAAGGAAACTTTCTCTACAAGATGGATGACAACTCTGTAAAACAGAGCTGGTTATTTGTACCACTAAAACCAGAAGACCTGCCAGTCATACAGAGAAACAAATGTTCACAAAACAATGAGAATAAATAAGATTCTCATATCATCATCTGTAGCTGTAATGAGGACTATGCAGCTATCTGACAGATGAAGTAAAGTTACAGATGAGTTGTGGTTATCTGGAAGTTTGTTAGGAACAAAGTGATGTGACTGGTTGACTGGAAAATGACATGTCTGCAGAATATGAGGAACAGAAACATCTGTTTGCATCCTAATGACAAAATGCATCACTTAGGGTTAAATATTTTGAGCTGTTCTCCTCTGTTTAGTCAAAAGAACAAATAATTTTATAGCAGAAAATTTAACAAGTGTTAGAAACATTCCATTGGAGTAGTACACTGTAAGTTTCTGAAGAAGCAGACCATTTATATTATAGTTTAAAATGTTACTGTTTACATGTAATATACTCCATGAAATCAACATTTTTTTTTTTTCAAAATGCCATAAGAATTCAGGAGATAATTTATGTGATATGACATGCTTGAATTTGAATCCATGTCACATTTCTAGGCTTTTACAATTTTCCTACCTTGCATTATGGAGTAGAGGTAAGGTTTCTACATATGTATTTTGTAGTTATGTGGTCTCAGTCTCAACTAAGCTGATCATTGACAATCACAAATAAAGTTTATGTGGCACCCCTCTTATCCTTCAAGTAATAATCAATAGTACCTTCAAACTGAGCTACACACAAAGCAAGCTCCATTGTGATTCTCTCAAGTAAAATAATTTATTTTGTTTCTTTCTTAATTCTGTTTATGCAAATAACAAAACTGGTAATTTAAAAAATAGGGATATCTATTTAGGGTGGAGTTTTGGTTTAGGCATGGAAGTAGCAGATATTTTCAAAATGGAGAAAAAATATACTTCATCCTGTTCCCTTGCTTATTTTTATATTATTTACAATGATCCTGAACTGTGAGCTTGGGCTATACAATATTTAATAATTTTTCTGTGCTTCTTTGTTGGTGGGCTCATTAATTATTTATGCCTTTTCCTACCAATTATTTCATGTACTTTATTTACTTTGTATTAGTTTGCAACTGTTTAAGGTTTTTTGAGAAATCTTTTTGCTTTGAAACATGAAGGCTTCTTAAAAATATGGATAATAGAATTTTAAACTTGAATGTACCAGGGAAAATGTCAATTGTAAAACACACTTCAGGATTCTCTTATTTACATGTTAGACTACCAGAATCCAAAACATTCTTGGAGTAAAAAAAATCTCCGGTCACTGCAAAAGTCATTTTCAAAATCCAGCTTTCTTACATTTACATAATACAGTAACTGTTACAGAACAAGTAATATTTCAATACATACAGTGATGATTGTATTAATTTCTCATGCCTGTTCCAAAATTTTGTTCTCCAGAAAATTTATGTATTGTATCCTGATGCATTATTTTCAATACAACATCATAAATATATATTTGTACTGTACAATATACATGAAAAAATATTTAAATTTTTCAAAAATATGTTTAGTATGATTTTACATCAGCATACCTCATGCAAAAAGAAACTGCTTAAAAAAAAAAGAACCGAATAAATGATTAGTTATATACCAAATGAATGTACAGCTCTTTCAAAAGTCTGCCATCATTTGGGTGTGAGGAAAGTTGACCCAAGGGGTTGATGTGGGGTTGGAGAAGATGAACAGCTCCTGCTAAGTCCACGTGAAGGTTCAGCCAGTAGGAAAGACCCTGAGCTATTCTCTGCAGGTCTCAGATGATGATGTGATTCTCCAGGTACAAGGAGACACCTGCTGGACTCTGAGTTTGTGTCACTTCCACTGCCTGCTGGTTCAGATGGTGTGGGACACCTTCGTTCACAAGGTGCAACCATGCCACTCAATGTGTGCAGTGGAATGCGGTATAAACGGAATGGCCGTGCTTCGGGAGAAGCTGAAAACAGCAAACCATGATGTTACTCACTGACAATATGTCAGTGTGACATATTTTGACTGTATTGACATATTTACACACTGTGTTAGCAGAGCTGCATGTTCCTAAATTTCAAGGAAATTCTGGAAAAATGCTCTTATATTATAGTTTATTTTCTGAAACAAGAAAAAAATCACAAGGGACCAATTGGGCCAGTAAGAAAGGTGGGGGACCATCATTATGCTTTCACCGCCAAGCACTGGTGCACTAATAAAGAAGTGTATGCTGGTACAGTCTCATGGTGAATTACATTGAAGAACACATTACTTTTGTTTTTAGAAGGTACATAATCATACAAAGTCCTCTCCACACATGCTTTTGGAGCCCTGACCATGATCACTGTAGCTGAACAGGTGTGATACTTACAGTGAGGAGAAGAAGGTGGTGAGATGCTGGGATCCCTTTCTGGCTTGTCCACTTGCAATCTCTCAGCCTTGTTGTGGAAGAATTCTGGAGCCGTAGTGGCAAAGAAGATATCGTTCTGATGAACACATAAATAATACTTGATATTAACAGGGAACTGTTCATAAATTCAACTGAATGTAGACAGCAGTGTCACATAACAAACAAGATTGGAGCTACCATTACCTATACATCCTCACTGTTTTACTGAGACATTGGAGTTCTGAGTGCACAGAAAACTTGGTTGACTCCACTCTCACAAACATAAATATGAAAATGTGTATTTATTTATTCATCTTATAGCTTCTTCTCCTTTATTTCTGCTTTGAAGTAAAGGCTCTGACATAGTATCCATCAATCAAATTATGTGAATTACAATGATTCCTGGGAGTTTCTCCATGTACAGGCATCTGAAGTCTGATCACCAGCAAATACAAAGGAATTATTTAAATACACAAAGGGAATTATTTGAATACAAAAAACTATTAATCATTGTTACCTTAGAACAAATAAGAGCCAGTTTAGGCAACACCATGGTCTGAACCAAGTTTCCATTGATAATGAGGCGAATTTCCATTGAGTCAGTTGTGAAGGCGAAGATGTATGGGAAGGCACACACTGGAAAGAAATTAATGCTGTTCAGAATCTGATAGCTATGAACTGACCAAGGGGAAGGTAAAGCCCCTTGTCACATCATGAAGGTGTGTGGAGGGAGTACAGGTATAGATACATTCATTCTTAATTCTGGCACTAGATGGTGGTGAGTGACATGTGTTGTGTCCCAGCCTCTTTACTCTGGGGACAAAGCCAATGGTATCCACAGAATAGGAAGCTGGTTGTAGGCCTATCCTATATTTGGTCTGGACGTCAGGTGTATTTGGACATTGCAAACTCTTCCAACAGATGGTGAAGATTTTTACTGATCCAAAGTGCAAATCTGAACTCTCAGAATTGCAGATGAAGGATCCACAAGGAAGGGACTGTTGTCCACCAACATCTTCCTAAAAGTGATTGAATATATACTTCAGAACAGATGAGTCAGGTAATACAAGAAATTAATCCTGCAGCTAAAATTTATGTCAACAACTTTTATTGAGCTTTTGTATAAACAAAATTTAAATTTCAATCTAAATGTTAAAAATTGAGTGTGGGTATTAACCTTTTGGCGCCAGAATTATTTTTTTAATTTTAGCACATCCTGTATATAAAATGTGAATAATACAGGAACCAAATACATTAGAATTATGAAACAAACTGCATTTTGAAGAGAAAAAACGGAGAGTATGTACCATGTTTAAAA
>Ga0136643_10012995_pt1 | contig 12430 bp, 7 predicted proteins | sample TergutLab28metaG_FD_96883 | JGI IMG/M metagenome (GOLD analysis project Ga0136643, IMG submission 96883) | Labiotermes labralis P1 segment gut microbial communities from Petit-Saut dam, French Guiana - Lab288 P1 (version 3) (version 3) | ecosystem: Host-associated > Arthropoda: Insects >...
GAGAATCAGACGTCCCATGTGATAACCAATGTTATCGTCGTGAGTTCCTGATGATGGCCATAATGGTGCCCGAAATATGTTGAGCCTAACATAAGCATAATAAAGTAATAAGTGGCATCTAGTTGGATATTGTTGTTCAGTTATCAAGATGATGCACGGTCCAATACACATCAAAGTTCACTGTAGTGTTCAAACAGCCCTCCGCTGAACCGTGTCATGGGACAGGTTGAGTCTGTTCCATATTCTCATAACTTATCTAATATGTTTTTTAATATTATGTTCTCATCTTCCGGGATATATTGTAATGGATCTATTCTCTTTACATTTTCCGTCTAAGACGACATACGCTTGGGCAGAGGAAAAACAAGAAAAGTAAGGAAGTAGAATCACATTGGCCGTGAAACCCAATGCAAGATATTCAAATCTGATTATACAGGCATATGTTATAACTATACGACGCATTCAGAGCGCCCAGCATCTTGACACAGTCGCGGAAGGCAATTTCTCATTTCGTAACTACAAAAAAGTGACTGCGAGGTTAAGAACCTTTTGTTCACTTAATGCATTATTCGTTTACGAACCAAGAACAAGAACCCACAGTCGTAACGAAGCTATAATTCACCTGACGTTTCGTAACATACCTGAAAGCTGTGTAAGTCTACAACTGAAAGGACTGGTGGGAGACGGGGAGATTTTATTGCAATGATCTATTCAAGGCGTAGTCTCACATGGTGCATGTCTTGCGAGCGTCCAAGTGAGAAAATGCTTATCCTGACAATAATTTGCGAACAGCAAAACTTGCACCTACACCACCCCCCTGCTTTCAATAGGCTTCAGCAATTCATAGAATGTATTTCGACATGCACATAACCAAAGAAATTATCATTCAATCCACAAATAGTACCTCGCATACCGAAACTACGTTTCAGCCAAAGTCAGGAGCCTCCCCCCCCCCTTGTAAAGTGCCGTTTCGAATGTGATATTTAAGTACCAGGGTCTTATAACAGTAATAAAGGTAAAGGCAAATTTGCCCCCGTCCACATTGTAAATGCTCGCTTTGGCGCAGTCGGTTGAGGCACTGCGCTACAAGCCGGAAGTACGCGGGAACGATTCCCGACGTAATCACTGGAATTTTTCATTGACATAATCCTTCCGGCCGCACTGTGTCCCTGGGGTCAAACGGGTATGAGTACCAGGAATATTGTCTATGGCGTAAAGGCGGCCAGTTGGTTGGGCTGCAACCTTACCACCTTCATGTGCCGACTGTCTTGAAATCTGGGACCCTCAAACTCCTGGAACCCTAAGGGCCCGTACAGGCCCGTAATGGGATTTCTTTACCAGATCGTGAAGGCATATGTGAGGAGTAGATGTATAGCTCCTGTCATTCTTAACCTCGGTGCTGGATAGAGCTGAGAGGTCAAAATCAAGCACCGGCCGCTTTACAACTGAGACAGAACCCCGGTACCCGTGGGATAGGAAGAATGATAAGACCCACAGCCAGTCTGGACGTTTTGGAGAAGATAAAAATCTCTTCACCCTTAGAGTGATTCGAACCCGGGACTATCCAGCTCGTGGTCTAGTTGCTATACCGACTACACAATTCAGTCTTCCTAATCACCGTAATAGACATTTGAAGGATTTCAGAAAGTTTCTAATTTGGACTCCTTGTTCGCAACTCACATTTTGTTGCGTCCTGTAGTAATTTTTGTACGCTGAAATAGAGCTCATTACTGTTGCATGACATGACGGTAGTCAGAAGGCTGCCCGTCCTCACGATATCTGGCTTCCTCTTCGGTCCCGAGTAAGGCTAACTTTCACTTCTCTCATCGCAGTAACTCTTTTGCATGTCCGGTCCGGTCTTTCTGAAATCACTTCGCACAATGGTCACCTTAATCACACTGTCGCAGTCACTCTCACACCCTGTCACTTCTTTTTATTTACCGACGTAAAATGAAGCATCGATCAAGAATATTAATACCTGAATAAGTTCACTCTAACAACCATTGCCATTTTGGCATAGTGGCCTTGTCTGCCTTTGTCTCAGTAGATTCCCTGAAGAAGACACTCAGGTGCCGAAATATGTGGGAGCTGGCACGTACCATGAACTATATTTTATGATTTGTGTTTCATTGAGTGCATTTGTTGGTTGATATGGTGAATGTGAAAATATGCAGAGTATGAGTAACGTAGGAAACTTGTGTACGTGTTGCGTATGTGACAAAACTCGCTGTTAGGAACGTGACTCTTAAGGCGCAATCCTTTAAACAGGTGCATGGATAAAAGAAAATTTAGTGTCCTCGTATTTTGACACACGTAAGAGTACACGGCTTTGCTTTCGAGAGGACTAGGGAAGTGTTTAACTTCTGATTAGACTGCAGGCGTTACGACAGTCGTAGAATTTATTTGGCCATAATCTGAAATACGAATCCCAAGAAACCGGTCAGCTGTGCCAGTTCCTCTGCACGATATGTAATATCACAATATATCACAGGCTAAAACCCAGTTATTTTATACTATATCAATATTTTAACATAGTTTGTAAGTTTTATGGGTTACCACATCACATGAATGCTATTTGTACTACATCCACCTTATTCTAAGTTTTGTACAGATGACCTGATGATGACCAATTGACCGCAACATGTTGTCAAGGTGAGAATAAAAACCAAATATATTGTTGTGTTTGACTGAAACCTGCAATAATTTGTTTTCTTTTGACTAATAAGAAACTAACAAATCCAGAGCAATCGGTACGGCTGAAACTTTCATCCATTCTGTTGCTCCGTTCCAATTTAATCCACTAATTCCATGCATCAAAATCCTTTTCGAAATGTTAATAACGTTCCGACCTGTCACAACATTTCGTAAATTTGCTAATACACAACAGTGACTGACAACTTGTTGCATGCCTTCTCCTTTAAGCATAATTATTGTAAAAACCGATGAATGCCTCATCAAATCACATCAGATATATTTTCGTTTTACATTTCTGCCTGTACATCCATCCCAGCGGTTCGCTGAAGACTTCTTTCCCGATATACTGATGTTGTTTCTAAAGAATAATGGAATATAGAATTGATAAAAGTAGAATATAATTATATTTATTTTATTAGATCCTCCTTTACAGACCTTGCAACCTGCATTCACACATTCGTCCTATCACTTTGTTTTATGTACGTTACCTTCTTTCACTTCTTCATAATTGGCAACAAAATTCACAATATTCGTACCGTCCTGATACAAGACGGCAATGATGTAAGAGGCATTTAACCTTTCTGGCTAAGACCCATTTCGGTAATGTGAAAGAGTGGCTAAGCTTATCGAGAAATCCCCTGTCTCTTACGTTGTCCCGAAGGAATTCAGTTTTTATGCGCGTTCGCAAAATTGCGAAGAGCAGCTATTAGCTTCGTCATGTCTGTCTCTCCGTCTGTCTGCATGGAACAACTCGGCTGCCATTAGACGGACTTTGATGGAATTCGATATTTGAGTATTTTCCAAAATCTTATTGAGAAAAGCCAAGTTTCACTAAAATCGGGCAAGAATAACGAGTACATTTACCAATATTCATTTTTAATCATATGTCGCTCATTTCATTTTAGAATGAGAAACGTTTCAGCCAAAAGTTGCAGAAACTATCAAAACACACGTTTCATGTTCAGTAACGTTTTTAAAAAATCGTGCCTTTTGTGAGATAATGTGGAAAAATAGTTTAGGGCGAGGCAGGCTACAGATGACAATATGGTGCATGCGCATTGCATGCTGGATAGCTAAGCCTACAAATGCACACACTCAGGTTGTGCAACACTCATTGCTTTTCCACTGCAACAGTGGTTGCGCGAACGCGCCACAACAATAAGCTATACGTACATTGTCTGCCTTGTTGGAGATATTAGCCGTGTTCAATGCACTACAAGTGTCGTCGCCATAAGCTCTTTAGCTTAAAGACGAGTTCTGTTCTGAAACACTTTATCCATCTTTTATCCCCGTAAATACACTTCCACTTTAGTATTGTCGTGTCAAGTAGGCCTGTCGTGATGTTGCCCTTAACCCAATATTGTTCTTTTGCAGTTGTTCCGGATATTTCAAACATTTAATCTCTTAATACCAAGGTTTATAAATGGGGACAAAAATTACATATCTCCTCGATTTATAAATTGAACCACTTCCTTCTTACCTTTTGCCTTTTTAGAACCTCTCAAACTAATTTTCGGCTATTTTGGATTTACATTCTTGTCTTTGAGGGATCAAATCTGCACTCACAAAATACCAGTCAACTAGCATTCCAAATATTAATGTGGAATTTTTATTCACATTTCAGTCACCTTCCAGTAACACCTTACTATTGTTCCAAGCAGTTACATACTTTTTGTGAAACGTATTCATTAACCTCGTGATTCGTGAATCGTTAAATAAAATGAGAAGCGCACGAAGTCGTTAATGTCCCCGCAAGGCAGCTCGAGATGATGCAGAGCGCTGGCAGTTGCGTTGCCCTGCATTGCTCGCTGCATTCAATGTGGCCTGTTTAGAAAGCGGTGCTTCTTCTCGGGTTCAGATTACGTTTCATAACACAGGCTTTCGGTAGATCAGTTCTCATTAATCTCACGTGTTCTCTTTATGCATTGGTCAATCGTGGGAGCAAATGACTGAGTGCACGTGACATGGAAATTGTTACTTGGAAAGGACTGTGACAACAGGGGTTACCAAGCAGTTTGTCTGCTCTTTTTTACTGAAGCTGTAATCTCACCAATAACATTGTCTTCGGCATCAAAAAAGTTCACGTACTGACTCACTGTCCGTGGTACTCCGTGGTACTTCTGGATGGGTTCTTCGCTGCTCAAGGCTGAGAGGAAACTTTGTAAATGATGAACAATTCACAACAGAAGAAGCCTCGCAATTATGTCTCAAAATTAACGAAATATTCAAGTGCAAAACTGAGAAGCTCTTTTTCAATGACCCATGTCTGTGTGCGTGTGCATTTACATACATGTGTGTATGTGTGTGTGTATATATATATATATATATATATATGTACACAGACACACACACACACACACACACTTGCGCTCGCGCGCGAATTCTCTTATCTATCTGTACATATTTATGCACGTATGTATGTAAGTGTGTGTATGTACGCATATATATATATATATATATATATGCGTATGAGTGTGTGTATGTATGTATGTGACGCACGTATGTACGTAAGAATAAGAATATAATACACGTATTATGCCGTTTATTGTTACGTATGGGTGTTTTATGGGAACATTTGTTCTTAACAATGGTTAGTGACACGACCACAAAGCAAAGGCAGTGTGCTTTAGTCGATATTTAAATCTTGACATTTGTCGAATAAATCCATAGCATGCATAGTCATGTAAACGGTGACATCAGCGCGCTCCTCAAGGCCCGCAATGTACCGTATTCGAGGGGATGGTCTGTAGAATCGTAGCTGGAATTGGGGGGCATCAAATATTCATGCTGAATTCGCAAAGGACGTTTTGCTAGTCAAGTTTCATTTTCGCAGCAGAAATAGTGACTGGCTATGACCTGAAATATTCGGCGCCGGAAACCCTGTCGCGGCGAGATTTTCCGCACCCATTCAGATCGCCCATGGGATCCAACCAGCCTCCAGTACAAAGGGTACCGGGGCTGTTTGTTGGGGGTAAGGCTGCTGGGGCCTGACGTTGGCCACCCATCCCATCTAGTGCCGAAGTTAAAGAAAGGATAGAGCTGTAAAATTGTGTAACTCTCCTCTCGGTCTTACCCATGTTTTCCCCGTGACATCACATACATTTTTTCAGACAACAAGCCCTGCACCATAGAGAGCCCGATATTGAAGTATTTAAAATAATTATTTTCCAAATTTCGATTAAGTGAATTTAATGTACACAGTCAAACTTTCATATTAACTATTATCTACCTATCTAAATTTTTATTGCCTGAAGGATTGTCTTAGTTTGCCTCGGTAACCTTATGAAACTTGCAAATGATCTAAATAAATCAAGAATAGAATTCTTACCTCATAAAAACACACTGCGTCCCTTATAGAAAAACAGTTTTATTATTCCTACAGGGAAATAATCTATTTTCATTCCGATAATCATAAGATGCTATTCAATTTATTAGATTGAAAAAGTTTGAGGGTTTTGAAAATTGAAGACTGTGTCGCAGTTCCCTATACTGTTACTGGTTTATGATTTCTTAGCTTTAAAACATATCAAAAATCCTCATGAAGGATTAACATGTATGTCTAAATAACAGTTCTAGGCCTACGTTCATAATGTGGAAAAGTTTCTAGCTAGACGCACTGCAGGGTCGATTCTTGTATATCGTTTCTTGCTGGTACTGCTCGTTCAGACTTGCAACCATCATATAGTTCGTTACGTAAGGAAGGCGAAGGTACGAAACTTTGGAGTTCTATGTGACAAGTGTAACGTAGAATCATTTTACGTAATTAGTTCCTCAGAAGATTAAAATAAAACAACACGAAGGAGTAGAGGGTTTTTAGAAATGTAGATATAGTGATAAGTTAGTGAGCTCTCGGAGTTAACGTTGAAATTGCTTGAAATATTTTGTATCTTCTGTGTGTTAGTCTGTCTCTCTGTAAGCAAACAAAAAAAAGCACACACAAACATTGCTTCGTACTTTACCTGATGCTTATAAGACTATAATAAATGTAATATAGAGCAGCAAATTTCCTAGTAATCTCTGCTAGTGTTAAGACATTCCTGATTCACCGGGATAAGCAGTATTTCTATTGACCCCTTTAAAGCAGAGTGAGTTATTATAGGTGTCATGTGCTTTAACAATGGAAGAGATATGAATTTATCTCGCCTAGATTGTTTGCGTGTTGCATATGGTTCAAAAGCATACAGAGATTATTTCTGTTAATAGCATTAACTGACTGGTGTTGTACACAACAGTGACGTGTTTCGTGTGTGGTAGGGACTGGAATTTTATATATAATGCAGTTTAAATTCGTGAAAGGGTTAGAAGAAATTCTATACCAATTAAACACACTGTCTCCTTTTTGCATTTGTTTCTGCGCCATTTTCTTCTTATACAGCGCATATTATATGAGGCTGCTGTGGCGCAATTGGTTTGAAAGAGTGGATGGCAGCACTTAGGAGCAGAGGAAAAGGAAATTACATAGAGAGTTGACAAAAAGTAGTTAAAAGGATTTGAATCGGGCTCAGAGCGAGTGAGAGAATGCTCGGTTGCCAATTAGCAAACCCATGCTTCTGCGTCTGGTTCTAGAATCCATGAACATGACACGACTTTGCCACACTACCGAGTGCCCTGACCCCAGAACGAGTTTTTCATACCTCAAGAGAACAGTACAAGGCAATAACATGACAATTTCTTACGGGCAGCTTCCTTCAGAAGCTATCACTCCTACCGCATGCTTTTCAACTCCAATTCCTAAAGCTTTCCGCGTTCTCCTGACAACATTCCTCCTCAAAGAAACTATTTGTTTTTTCTTTTCACACCTGTTGGAGTGACATTAGCGGTAATTCTGTTTAGAAGAAACAGTCTGCTAACGTGTTTATATTGTAGAAACCGACCATTTTGGTATTGCAGAAAGATCGCAGACTACTGACGACGTGTACTGATTATAAAGCACAGTGGTAACTATATATACCTGTATGTACCAATGTATTATAAGTTCTTATCGCCCTTATAATTTAAGTACAATACGGTACTTAACCCTTTCAAATGCGGTGGTAACAATACGACTTCTACTCAGACGTTTAAACTATCTGCTTTTAATTTCACATTTTATTTATATCTTTGTATTCTAAGTGAAACAGTCGTTATTTACATAAACATTATTAACATGTGGGTGTTTATGATGGATGTTCATTTTGTTTCCTTGAGGCTAGAAACTGAAATGTCAAGTGTGGTCTAAATGAGTTGCTCTCCTCAACAGTACAGAGGTAGCATCTACTCGTTCAGCATAATTGCATGATTTCAGTCCTTCGCCGCGCTGTAAATGAGATCTCCGTTCTTCTGGGATGTCACACGGCGCAAGCTGGTAGTTAGTTGCCGATGTTTCGGGACAACCTCTCGGTCACATCTTCCAAGGTCAGCCAACCTGTCGGTCGCGAAATGTAGCCAACTTACTACCGGTCTGCGCTGCGTAACATCCCAATAAAGCAAATATCTCAAGGACAGTTTTGTTTCTAGTAATATCATTAGGGGATCATATCGTGTAGTTTTATATCCTTAACTGCAAGCCAAACGTTTCTCTAGGATATTTGTAAATAATTTACTGCGTTTTATAACCCTTTTTTATGTGTTTGATCCTGTGGAAACAACAAACTGCATTAGGCCTTCGCCCTTCTAGTGTGTTCGGCGGCGTAGGTTGGTAGTTGGTTACCGACGTTTCGGGTCAACCTGTCTGTCCCACCTTCAAGGGTCAAGCAGTCCAGGCTATTCCGATATTTCTGTAAAAAATACGAACATACGCTACATAACTTTCTAAAAGAACGAAGGCTGATATCTCTCAAGAGACGACTTGTAAGTCACATGAAATTTTTTCATAAATCTATTACAACATCTTGGGTCTTCGTATCAAGGTAATTACATAGTGGTTTTGTGTATTAAGATTACAATTTATAATTATTCTTTGTGGAAAATGATATACGATCAGACGCGTGGGTTGCTAAAATAACAAGTAACTGGAATTTTGTTTGGGAACATCAAGGTAGACTGCGTAATAGGTTTTCACTGTATGATATGACAGTAGTAAAATGGAAATACTTTGTGCGTGTGATAAATGAATGATTGTCTCGAGACGAAGCCCGATGGCAAGTTTGTGAAACGGTGGCAACGTACTGAAAATAACGCGTGCTGTGAAACAAACTGTCAAAAGGCGAGATGTAGGCTTCTGTGAAACCAGGTTCCCACGAATGGCATATTTGACAAACATTTGTTCCGTGTGGATACTTGCTGCATCGTGAGAACAGCACATTTTTGCAAATATTGGCCACGTGTCCGTTTTTCACGGGTTCTTTGTGAATGTTACGAAAGTCGAAATAACCGTCAATGTTTGTTCTAGATTTGAAGTCTAGACCTTTTGTTGCGTTACCACGAGTTATATATATATATTATATGTATATATATATATATATATATATTTGGCTCCTTATCTGTCTCCCTGACTGCGTAGTTTATCACACAGAAGTTGGCTACTAGCCAATCAGCCTACCACAGTGTTCCCGCCGAGGTATATTCGATGTCAACGAGATTCTTGAACGATGCACCATTATTGGCACATAATTTCAAATACGCCAGTCGTTGGAATGTGCCTTTACACACAACTGGATATCGCATTTATAGCGACTGCAGTCGTGGTTGCCTGTTTTGGGTTCAATATTTTAGACATCAAGAAAGAAAACACTTGGGAACATCTATTCAAGTAACTACGAGTACATGTATGACAAATTTTGACGTTTTGCTGACCTTGCATCTCAGTATATTTATCTCAGTAATTAGCGAACTTGATGCACAACATTTTTGTTTTACAATAATTTTTTTTTCATGCCTCTACATGTTTGGAGCACATGTGCTCGAAACATGTAGAGGCAAGAAATAAAACTTATTGTGAAACAAAAATTTTGTGCACCAAGTTGGTTAATTACTGAGATAAAAATATGTGTATGGCATTTGGATCTTTTGGGAAACGACACCATGTACTTTGGTTGATATGTCCCAATATTTCGAAGGAACGTGCTGCATCTGTTTCACCACCACGAGAATCCGAGATTCCGAGATGTCACACAATTTTCTTGTAACAAAATCGAGACCTGAGAAAGAGACAATCATGTGAAAAAAAATATTAGGCAATGTTATTGTCTCCGTTGCTCGTCTATTGACGAACATGACATGTTGTAAACTGCATACATCGTACAATTTCAGGCCATAGTTTTATTTTAAGCTGAGAATCGAGAACAAACTTGAGTTTTTAATTCACTACCTTCACACGCCAACAAATGCTAACTTGGTTAAAAGTTTTAAATTTACATTGAAATACACAATTATATCGCTCCTTCAATTTTCAGTCTTCAATGACCATCACCATGGAGCTTTAGCTGTACCTAACTAAAGTTATACTTATGTTAAAACACTCGGTAAAATTACGTCGTTATATATATTAGGTGATGATGCAGCATGTCTGCAATAGAAAGTATGTTTTTGAATTAAAGCAGAGTATGAATATATATAAATATAGATTACAAAAATAGGCAAATAGACAATTAGCAAAGTGGCAGGCTTACTGTAGAGCGGCATAGTGTGTAGTGTGCAGTGCAGAGTGAGACTGAGTCAGGGGGTATCGAGAGGGATACGTGACGTGTCTGCGAACTAATAGAGAGGGTTAATGTCACTGACCTGTTGTTCGGTAATCAGTATTGTGTGTTTTAATGTACTTTTAAAACTTTTAACCAAGTTAATAAATAGTGCATTTGTTGGTGTGTGAACTACGTAGATTTCAAAACGCACGGCGCAACGATAACAATTCACTATCTCATTTGCCTGAAGGAAATGAAAAATACAACAGACTTTCTGTGTGCAAATAGCCGGTATTTGGGGATGATATACGAATAAGTGACCTTCAGAATAAATGGAAAATTCGACACATTTGTTTTCTGTACCAAAGCTGTTTGCGGCTCAGTCGTAACCTCATGACCTGCAAAGTGGTAAGGAGGATTCTGCAGTATAATTTGTGTGCAATCGTTTGCGTAGAACGGTCCTTTTTAAAAACGCACTAAATTACTAAGCAAAACGTGTAATGGTTACAAAAATTGTTAACTTGCCTTTCCATACATCCACCTTTCTAATTTCAACCCATGCATTCAACTCCTAAATAAAGTGAAGCAATTAAGATACTCGTATTTAGAACGCGGACTGTCTATGTGTGTTTTCATACTCACAGCTGTGTTCAGCAGTTGTATGATATTGTGCAATTTGGTGGACGTAACGTATGATTTGCATGTCTAGAACTTGATTAGGATGTGAAGAAAAATAGATTAAAAGTGTTATAGGTCAGAGATAACTACGAGATCAACAAATTGTGTCCACTTCAAGACATGACGATCGCAAAACTGAGAAAAGAGACTACTAGCTTCGTCATATCTGTCCGTCCGCATGGATCAACTTGGACCCCACTGAGGGTATTTTCATTAAATTTGATATTTGAGTATTTGTCGAAACTCTGTCGAGAAAATTCAACTTTGCTTAAAATCCGAAAAAAATAACGCATATTTTACATGAAGACATGAAGACATAAGGACATTTGTGACAATATCTTGCTCAGTTCTTCTAATCTCGAGAAACGTTTCAAAGAAGGTGTAGAGAAAATCAAAACACTCCTTTTTATTTTTTTATGTTTTGCTGACCGTGCATCTCAGTATATTTATCTCAGTAACTAACCAACTTGATGCACAAAATGTTTGTTTCACCATAAGTTTATTTCATGCCTCTAAATATTTCGAACACATGTGCTCGAAATATTTAGAGGCATGAAATAAACTTATTGTAAAAAAAATTTATGCATTAAGTTGGTTAGTTACTAAGGTAAATACACATTTTTGTGTTCAATAACAATTTTAAAAAAAACATGTCATTCAAGAGATAACGTGAAGAATATTGTAGAGCCGGACAGGTCACAGATGACAATTTAACACGGCGCATGCGCTTTGTATGCTAAATAACTAAGGCAACAAACACATTAATATTAATAATAGTTATTGCTTTTCCACTACATGTGTGGTTGCACGAACGCGCCTAATGTGACGTTCAACACACATTGCCTGCCTTGTTCAATCCTAGGCCGTTCAGTGGCAAAGGCTGTTAGGATTTGATCCCTGAACAATGCACGTGGTTCAGTAAAGTCAACACAACTATTATTTATTATAAATATATTATTTATTTTATAATCGCTACATGTTTCGGCCCCAAAGTTTTATCACGAGACGAGAAAGTATAAATATATATATATATATATATATATAAAAATGACGGTGGTTAAAATATTTGTAACTTTTGTTAATGTGACAGAAATCTGTTACTTACGAATGATTCCTTTTCATACAGTGTTGTAGCATTTTATTAAATATAATCTAAGAAAGTCTGGATTTTGTGTCATGTGGAACTTGTTTGTGGATATATTAGTGTTTTATTAAAATCCGCCACATTTCGGATTTTGGCCGTTATATATATATATATATATATATATATATATTTATTTATTTATATATATATATATATACACGTGATTTATACATATTATAAAAAGAGTAGAATTTTTCCACGTTGATTTTCATGTTCAAAGTCAGTCTTTTTTTTTTCTTTTACTTGTGTCGAGTTTTTAATTATGAAACCGGTTACGAGTATCTTTGTGTATATGTACATATATATATATATA
>Ga0136643_10013001_pt1 | contig 12427 bp, 6 predicted proteins | sample TergutLab28metaG_FD_96883 | JGI IMG/M metagenome (GOLD analysis project Ga0136643, IMG submission 96883) | Labiotermes labralis P1 segment gut microbial communities from Petit-Saut dam, French Guiana - Lab288 P1 (version 3) (version 3) | ecosystem: Host-associated > Arthropoda: Insects >...
AACGCCAATCGGAACGACGCAAACAGGGGAACCCTGTGTAGGCCTGTTTTGAATGTGGACACGTAATTATGGTTAGTATTCTTCTAGTAGCTTACAAAATGCAAATGCCAGTAATTTATAAAATTTTCCGACATTGATGCCGTCTCTTTTAACTAATAATTTTTGAGTTACACAAAGCTCTTGTTTACATAAATGTTGGTGGTGTTGAATCGTGGAGTTAAGAGCTGACATGGCGCTTCTTGAAATAGGAGGGCACAACGTACTGATTGTGTGTTTTGATTGTATATTGTGTACAAAATTATAACAATATGCGATACAATAACCATCCTTATAACCGTATTATAGCAATGTTACTTTTGGTTTAAAAGGTTTTGTTGGTAAATGAAAGGATAGAGTAGAACATGGTGCACCGTATGTAAAATGTAAAGTGTTCCCGTTACAGGCCCGGTGGGGCCCTGAGGGTGGGTAGAGGTATAGCTTTGCTCTTCCATGACCGCGGCACTAGAAGGGGGTGAGTGGTCAGCAGCACGCCCCGGCCGCACTTTACCCCCGGGATAGACCCGGTACCAATTTTACAGGAGGCTGGGTGGGCCGTAGGGCCGGTCTGGACGGGCGGAAAATCTCGTCCCCACCAGAATTCTATCCCGGACCGTCCAGCCCCTAGTCAGTCGCTATACCGACTGAGCTACCGGGCCCACGCACCGTATGTACAACTTCAAAATAGATACGAATAGGCCTTTGTGTAGAATTTGCTTGTCCTATAGTGCATAGTGATGGAGTTTTATTTAATAGTGATTCATAGATTTCGAGTTATATATTAACTTGGTTCGTTGAGTTTTGCTAAATGTTGTGCCAAATGAAAACCGGAGGCTGCAGTCATCCGCCAGCTAGGACACACCTGGTTGTTGCTACTGAAGTAATGATTGATCATGACAGACGTAATCCTGCCCCTGTACCCCATTGTCACCAGAAACTCCACAAGGGCCTCACCGGAAGTGAAACCGATCCGCAGGTAAAAAAGATGTTCCCATTTGCCGTCTAATCGGATCAAAGTGAGTGGGGGTAACCCAAACCGTCTGCGTGTGAATGGAAACAGATCCAGTTTCCGAAACGCTTCTGTTTGGAATACTAGGCGAAGGACAGTTTCCAGAAACTAAGCAATCGAAAGTGTAATGAACAATTGTCAGAACCCTTCAGAATACTGTAGTTCTAACTAATAGCAGAGAAATAGTGACAAACAAAATAATCAGAGGAACTCTTAAAAATCTTAAATGTGACCTGTAGGTCCGAATCATTCTGTAGAAGTTACACGAAACAATCACAGTTACATTGATGTTTGTTGGACCGTGCTTCATTGTGATGACTGAAGAATAACAACCAACTAGATGCTACTTATTATTTTATTGTACTTCTTATAGGCTCAACATGTTTCGGGCACTACCATGCCCATCATGCAGGCTATAACCAGCTGCCCGGACACCACTCCAGCCTAACCGCACTTAACCTCCAACCTACAGCTAACCAAGAACGAAACGACCAACGTGGTAATCAACATTATAGTCGCCAGCTCCTGATGATGGGCATAGTAGTGCCCGAAAAATGTTGAGCCTAAGTACAATAAAATAATAAGTAGCATCTAGTCGGTTTTTATTCTACAGTTACATTGACTTTGTAGCTCATACAGCTGGAAACGTACTGTTCTTCGTAGCAATATCAGGGCGGCACTGTCAGAGTTCTTGCTGCTTTCTAAGAACTGTGGCTGATGGCATGTCTTTCTGCGTTCTGTTTCTTGATCTGCAATACGAAAATAACATTTGGGTCAAACGAAACAATGAGCAGGGTCAAACAGGCGGTTGCAGGTGTCTAGACTTCAGAACGTTGTGTAATAAATAATAAGACGTCTATAAATCGAAATAAACTTCGCGAAAAGGAGAATTTCCTGGAAGAACTGTTAGAACTTCTTTTTTTCTTCTACGGTGTCTGTAGGTCCGTATAGAGACTGCCGAAATGCTGGATAACGATGAGCAGTTCTAGATTCAGACCACGGTTCTGCGTAGTGGAAGTGAGAATTGTCTTAACATGGGATATCCAGCTCGATTACCTTGTATTAAGTTTATGGATTTTATAGGCGCCTGTACTGGATTATTTATCGATGCTTTGTGAACTGTGAAGTCCAAATGACAAGTAGCAGGAAAATCGTTATTTATGAGTAGCTTCAAACAGGGTTGTTAAATGCTCAATACATCAGTTATGTTTATAAAACACCTGTTTTCTTCCAATTCATTGTCAGTTCCATCGTGCCGTCCTACTTGACTTCAGCAATTACAGCAGTGTCGTTAAGTAACAGTAAAAGGTAAAGGTAAAGCAGTCTCGTTACAGGCCTGGAGTGGCCCAGAGGGTTCCAGGAAGTTAAGGTTCCCAGATTTCATGACAACGGCATAGGATGGTGGTGAGGTTGTCAGCCTTACGCACCGACCGCCTTTACCCCCAGGAAATACTCCTGGTACTCATTTCTTCCCCAGTGCCATAGTGGGATCGGAAGGATTATGTCAATGAAAAATTCCAATGACACCAGCTGGGATCGAACCAGTGACCTTCCGATTTGTAGCACAGCACCTTAACCACTGTGCTACCGCGGTCACCCGTTAAGTAACAGTAGACGAATAATACAAAAATAACGATAGATGGTAAAACTAAGATACCGAATTTGAATTTGGGATAGAATTTAGGACACTAGCGAAAGGAAGGAGATGTATGAACCGGTTGCGAACTGGCAGGGTGCACGCACCTGGTACGGAGGCTGTGAGGTCTTTGAACCAGGGGCCGCTCGTGTCTCTCTCATCTCTCACTGCCACACTGCAACGCCTCTCTTCAAATTGCTCCCCTCCCTTTCCAGAATATTTAAAAAAAGTTGGCAGCGGCTTCCTTCATGGACAGAGCGCCTTACGGCTGATATCAGGACAGAGACGGGGGGATTACCGCGTCGTATCAAAAATTGTCCCATTGAGAAGTAGGCATATTCGAGGACGTGCAGACGGTTGCATTGTGAGTGCTCTAAGGCAGTGCTGCTTACGATGTGAGTCTGGCGAACAGTTCTGATGTCTTGTTCCATATTTATATAAAAATGTTTAATAATAAAGCTCTGTACCAACCGTCTTTGTTACCCATTACCGTTCTGACAGTCCGCTTCTTTTACCATTTCTTTGGTGTTCTTTATTGTGTTGCCGTTCTGAGAGTGATGCAGGTGACAGTCATTTCAGGGATTTCATTCGTCTGCGACGTGACACTGCATCGAAACTTGTGGATCAGCGTCATACTTCAGAAGAACGGGATCTTCAGCTACTCTGCTGCGAAAACCGAAAATCGGTCGATCATTTTGTTTGTGATTCGGCTTCTTAAATGATACCTCAGGCATTTCGCGTATAAAATTGGTGATGTGTGGTGTCAAAATATAACACTAGTTATATGTTCTTGTCGCCGTGTTTTTCAATATTTGGGGTAGAAGAATAAAGCAGTGGCAGGAATAGCGCCCTGCCGATGGACACGTCAAGCTGAAAGTCGTTCTCACGCTTAGCCGAAATGCTCGTAAAATTTAATGTGAGAGAAGATATTCCTTGTCTGAGTCCAGCTGAACGACAGTGCCCATGAACCGCCTAATTCAATGACAGATGTCATGTATTTTAGCCAATAATGCTACGATTAGACGGTTCCCAGTTATGGAGCCCAAAGGTTTAGTGCTTCGCCTACGAAACTGATACGGTCCTGAGCCATTCACACCAATCTCCTTCTCTGACAATATCCTTCTCCTCCATACTGAATGTGGCAGCTTTCCAAGATGCAGCTTCTGTGTCTTCTGTTTGGCACTTTGCAAGGAACGTCCACATCCAGTACTGCATGCATTTCTTTTCTTTTCAGCTGAGCCCGTTTCTTATAGTTAATGGCCTGAGGCTAGAAATTCAAATTCGACTTTTGGCAGTAGTGATTTTGGTGTTTGGTAACATTAGATTGATGACTGTTCAGTGTAATTTTGTAATGTTGCATTTTAAAGGCAGTGTGTATAAACTTGGTATTTGCACGTGTTCGTCCCTGTTTGTGCCACGGACTGGAATTTTAGAAGCTCCTCCGTTCACGTAAGCACATAACAGGCAGATAAGAACAGGGCTGTGGCCAGTGACGCTGAGGCCTACGTGATGCCTGAAATTACCGATAAAGCCAGATATAATTCTTAGAAATTAAGAGGTACATTGTTCTGATACTACTTATAGTGCGTTAGCAAAAATGAGATGAATAGTAAGTTACAAGTGTCGAATCAATTTACCCCAGCTGTACGATATGTATATTATAGCTTTGTTTGTGGCTGGAGACAGAGGCACACGAAAATTACTGTTGTTTTCTTCTGTAATAAAGTATGTAACAGCAACGGAAAGAACCGTAAATGTTGTTTGCGAAAGAGAGCTGCTTTGAAAGAGAATTGGTTTCGGGTACACCCTGTGATAACTGGTGCGATCTTCTGGTTGGACCGACTCAGGTGACCGATAAAGTACATTACAGGCACAATAGCATACCCAACCTTAGGAGCCCTAGGGCAGAGGTTGCTTACCTAACCGTCAGCCTTCCATGGCGGAGTTCAAACAAACTTGCACAAAGAATATGGACTTTGATCAGCACAAACCGGTCGGCCACGTCGTGCTAAAATAAAACAGCGCGTTCCTGTAAATCGCCCAGACTGCTATAATTTATTTTGGTGATGGAGAAATATAGTTCGTTCCTTTGTTAGCTTCACGTAGCATTGAACTCTGTATGTTGGTTGCGATAAACTTGGGAGATTCTGAGCTGGTTTTCTTTAGGTTTACTAACAACCATGGGTCCAGAACTATCACGCATTATCATCATATGGCCACACGGAACGTTCATTTTAACTGCAAGTTTTGTGCTCGAAGATGGTTGTTAGAGTGGGTCGATCCAAGGTTTAAACTAGAAGCATATAATAGACGTTTGTTGCAGCCAGCGCTTGTCAGATGTGACTGCACAGACTCCGCATAATACATAAAATTAACAGCAGTGGGACAGATGGGATGGTCATTGGGTAGAAGTGAGTAATATTTAAATGAACTAACAGCAGATTGGTGTTAGGATTCAGTTATCAGGAACTGCCTGAGTTACACGACAGAGAAGGGATTTGGTTGTTACTATCTATATCCTATCTATCTATCTGTCTGTCTATCTCTCTATCTCTGTATGTATGTATGTCCGTCCGTCCGTCCGTCCGTCCGTCCGTCCGTCCATCCATCCATCCATCCATCCATCTATCTATCTATATCTATCTATCTATCTGTCTATCTATCTATCTGACTATCTGTCTTTCTATCTGTCTATCTATCTATCTATCCGTCTGTCTGTCTATAGCTATGTGCCTATACACATCCATCTTCCCATTTTTCCCTCTGTAATATTGTCTTTCCTGGCCCAAGTAACTCATTAAGTAATAAGAAGGAAGTGAAGTTAGACAAATTTGCAGCTTGAGCGAAGCATGTCAGTAATTCGCCAGCATTGTCTAAGAGTCCCGGGTACGGATGCAGCCAGCGGCCACTCTTGCGGATCGTTACAGAAGGTTAATTAACTTGACTGTTTACACGTGTATCTGCGATCAAGCTGCAGAAGGTAAAGACTGGCTCATACCATTGTGTTTAGCAGGGTCAAAGTTGATACTCCGGTGGTGACGTGTCGTCCACTAACGTGTTTGGTGCCTGCTGTCGGATGACGCCTGATGAACTCATGCAGCACTACATGCCCTGTCTCATTGCGTGTGCTGTGAGAATGACCGTGTATAGTGTGACGTTAACACGTCTTTCCTTGTAACATGTCAGCTTAACCTCAGTTCGAGTCTTCATCAGATTTAAAACACGCATGACGCCCTCGCTCGAGCTAAAAGAAAACTCAAACTATGCGTGGTAGAGGCTAAACTGTCAGCAGGCGCCCCTGAGACGTCGGGGCCAGTCAGGTCCTGTGTTCGCATACCGTCGCAAGAAGATAAAAAGTAAGCGGTCTCGGGGCGGATGAAAAACAAAATGTTACCAGGGCGCGGTACAGCGTACCGAGCACGGAGAACAGCAAGTTGACCCTTATCTTCTGTTTCTCTGATTCTAGTTTTGACATTAATGATTACCTTAGCAGCAGATGCGTATCAAAGCCCTTGCAGTTACACTTCAAAGAACTTATTGGTCGCGGAACGGGCATGACCTGTTAGGCAGTCACTGCTATCCACAAACATTATTAACGTGCGTGTCTGGAGAATGAAATATTTAATGAAAGAAATAAGGGCCGAGGGAGAAAGGATAAAAGGAGGAAGGAGTGACTCAGAAAAAGGAAGATAGAAAGGAGAAAGGAGGAAATAAAACACAGGCAAGTGAATAGTAAAGTGCAATGATAAATTGAAATTTTAGGTTCTCGCAGCGGTAGGTTTTGTAGTGTGACCTTTTTTGTGGATGACACTGTAGAGTCTGTCAGGTGGACAGTTTTTTAGCTCCGCACTGCCTTAATCTTCACATTTTACCCTGCTGATGTATGCAGTATTTCCTCACAAACGATGGTTCTAACTCACCAGATAACACGGTGTTATAACCCAGTGTACAGCAGTATTGACTAACTAACTGGTGTAAATGTGAACTACAGTGGTCTTCTGTTAGCCTGTCGTTGTACTGCTCAGTATGAACCCCAATTTAGCTAAAAGGAGTACAGTTTGTAAAGATGTTTCCACACCAGTGTGTGTCGTGGCGTATCGGTTCATTGATTGGCTGATTCTATTGAAACACACCATGAATCTTACACTTCACATGTGATACCTGCACCGCCATGATTCAGAAGCCAGAACCTCGTTTGTGAAAATTCGGTGCCCAAAATGAAACTCAGATACTGTCTCTGTATGCTACACCCTCAAAACACATTCAGACTTCTTATGTCATGTTTAATAAAATTCATAAAAGTTTTCGTTAGATTTATATTTATTAGATTTAGATTAATAGTTGGGTCAGAACCCTTGCGGTCCCGCTGCACCTTGGCCTTAAAACGGGCCCGTTGTGCCCCATAATCTGATGCCAGGGCAAGGAAGCCCTCTTCCTTTGATAAAGCTCCAGATGGCCCCCAGTCTTAAACTCTTGATATTCTTTAGGTCTCAGCAAAAGAGCCCGGATATGTATGTCTGAGTGAAGCCAAGGCTGCACACTCACACAGAATGTGGGCTGAGGTTTCATCCACTGCTCCGCACCTCCTACATAAGGGATTATCTGTCACTTAAATTAAGTGAAGATGTCTTTCTCAAGATATTATGTCCGGTAAGAAGGCCAATTACAACCCTGCATTGTGTCCTGTTGAAGGACAAACAATTTTTCGTTAGGTTTAATTTAAACTTTTTAATCATGATATGATTTCAGTGTACCCTAATTGATCGTCGACGTAACTGGAGCTAAAGTGGCAGAAGTAGAGATTTATGTGCAGAAAGAGTCGGAGGATTGCGTTGGGCCATGGATAACAGTTACGTTTACGATGTATCCTGAACACTGAAATTCTGTTCTCCGCACTTCTAAACATATGCCTGTAAGCTTATTTGGGTATTTAGAGAAAACAAAATATATAAAATATAATAAAAACATTAATGGGGAGGGAGATATAAAATTAAAAACGGTACATATTATTGACATATTGAGGGAGAAACAACAGCGCTATACCTTACCTTATTCGTCGAAATGATGTGTGCCTGACGCGGTCCTGGCAAGTGTCGTAAGGGCCGAGGGTGTAAGGCGACCCTTACCATTCAGCGCGCTATTCTCGCTTTATATTTCGGTTTATGCGATATTTTCCAGTTTAATTCGGTGAGGCAGGCCCCGAACGATGTGCCTCCCGTGCTAAATAATTACGTAACTTTCAGCAGACAGTCTGTAGTCAGTAACTTACGTGTGTTTGCTCTGTGTTGCAGAGAAACTCCTCAACTCGGAGGGTCGAGAGCTGAGGCGGGCCCTCTTTTCCTTGAAGCAGATATTCCAGGTGAGTGCCCATGTGTGGTATAACAGCATATATGGGAATTCAAATTTACAGTCGGGCATACCTTGGTGTGAGGCCTGTATTAACTCTTCGTGAGCTTGTGTAACTCAGGATAGTGACTAGACTAAGGGCTACACAGCTGACGAATCGTAGTTCGATTCCCGGCAGGGACAGGGGACTTTTCTCCATAGCGTCCAGGCCGCCTCTTGGGCGCACTCAGCGTTTTCTTCAATGGTCACCGTGTGCTCTTTCCCCTGAGGTAAATCGGCCGGGCCGTAAAGGTGACAACTCACCTGGCTGGGATTGAAACCCGATATTGGGCTACAACCTAAATGTACGAGCCTAAATATACCCAACTTTTAAATGCAGCACGTGTTTGAATTTTTCCACATGGCGTGTTTAGCCGTAAATAAGTCGGTAAGAAAGTTTAGAGTCTGCTCTGAAAGTGAAAACTACTTTTCGTAGCACCCAGTCTAATTCTTCAGCGTCATGTCGTTCAGGAGGGTAGGCCTGTGCTGACCTTCCCCACTAAAACCATGTGCTTCACTTCGAAATCCTCTCGACAGCGTTACAGCCGCCTTCTCAATTGCCACTAAAGTTTTCTGCGCCATCTGCTGCAGTATTGACGTTTGGGGGGGGGTTTGCAGACGTGATGCACTTCACTTCTCCGATTGCTTCTCCGCGCCTTGGAGCTGAACATTATTGTATGCCTCAGCGAGTAGCTGAGGGGTGCATAAAGGTACGCTCATGTCATTGTGTTTTTCTGTGTTATGAAACCGTGTATTCTGTTGGATGCTTACCATCTTCTGTGGAAACACAGTTCCTCCGTCATCATATTATACCATGCAAATGGAAGCAATGTCTGCTGCTGACATTATGGTTCCAGAATATCAGGTTACGCGGTAAGGCCTGGTGCAAACAGCTGATTGGCTCATAGGTTGATCGTCCGAGATGTCACAAAATATGCCATTTACGTATAACGTAACGCTGTGGCGCCCTCCCGTTAAGTCTATACGTCCTCGGCTGTCGCAAGAGCCCGATACTATTTCACTCGAAGAGAATTTTTTTATGCGGATTTAATGTGGCCGATAGCAATTAAACGTACTTAAGTCTTCATGTAAAGTGCCCGATTTAAACGAAATATGGGGTTTGTCCACAGATTTTTAAGAAAGTTTCCAGTATCAAATTTCATGGGAATCCGTCCAGTGGGAGCCGCGCTGTGCGAGATGTTAAATGCACAGTTAATTACAGTTGCTATTTGCAGGTATCACTCTATATGTAGGTAGCCAGTGGCCACTTAGACCTGGTTATAGAACTGTACCATCTCATGCGCCCCTAGGACCGCGGGGTGTACAACCCTGTCGTAATTGTAAACGTCAAATAGAGGAAAGATGGGAGTGCTTGCTGAGTTCGTTACAGACAAGAGACTTCAAGCTGCGAAGCGTTATAGAGATCTGCCAGAAGCGAATTCTTAGAATTCTGTGACGATAAAAATGTAATGATTACAGTGCACAGGGCTACGTTGTATCATGTACATGGATGATACAGTAAACGGGCGTCTCATACCGAGTAGAAAGAATCGGGCTATTTGCTACACGTAACGCTTTCGGTAAATGACCAACTTGCTGCATAATTACGTTACATAATACGTTTATTATTATAAACCTCTACATGTTTCGAGCAACTCTGTGCTCATCATCAGGAGGTCAAATTGTATTAATGCAGCATCTGGTATGGTATTAATACAATTTGACCTACTGATGATGAGCACAGAGTTGCTCGAAACATGTAGATGTGTATAATAATAAACGTATTATATAACGTAATTGTACATCAAGTTTACCCACAATGCACGGTTAGCAAAACATAAAAAAAAGTAGCAGTTTGTCAAAGCAAGGCCTCTCGATCGAACCTCAGTATGGGATACCACTACCGAGGCGTTCCGTATGTTCCTCTATACTGGTGGATTAGCGTGTTATGAAACATGTTACTGCCTGCCCACCTTCGTATTCTTTTCTCCTCCCGAGTTTCCGGATTGCAACTTGGGAAAAAGAAACATGTTTAAGACCGTGACTAATACTGTATTTATACCTAGCTGGAACAGCTCAGTCATCTTTGTTGCTAGGCAAAGGGCTGGACAACAGAGATCGTGGTGTCATCGGAGGCAAGTTGACCTGACTGGCTCTGTTGGCCTTGCCAGCTCGTGTACAGTGGATCGTGGCGCTCCTTCTGCGGGGTTAGAGTGACCGAGACGTGAATCTGGCAACTCACAATCTAATGTCGAGATTAAGAATGAGTGGAGCTGTGCCTTCACAAACCCATATGCCATTACGGCTGGAACAAAGACACCTTTACTTTTTAAACTGTTATATGCACTGTCATTGCCACGCCAATAAAATTGCGACATCCCCACACAGCATGCAGATCATATATTCAGAAGGTTCCCGGTTGTAATCTCGTCTACGAGACCGTCTGTCCTGAAAGTTCTGTTTTCTCTATTATAATATCAGGGCAAGGTAACAACACTTTACCTCGAGGCCAGCCAAGTGCCAGGTTAATGCCGAAACCCTATTTGGTGCGGAGTGGAGAGTAAGGAGAAGTCACGTTTCCCGCATCCAAGAAATGACATTGTAATACTCAGGATGGACACGGATACCAGTTTTGACGGTGTTCATTGTACTGCTGAAGGTTTTCTAATTTTGTATTAATTGTTTTCATTACTGGCAGAGGACTGGATGACTAGAGTTTGATTGCTGTAAGGGGCACGAATTTCCTTCACTATTGCCTCTGGAGTCCACCGGGCTACCTACAGAATAAACACAGCGGATAAAGCAGGCGAAGCATGGAGCTAACTCTTCTCGATCAATGTGAATGTCGAAATCGAGAGTGCGTTGTATGCCCTCATGTATTAGTTCTTAATTAAGCATGGCAGACTCGACTGTTACATAGCCACGTGCCCGACACATGACGGGCCTTCATATTCACGCGGTACTCCATTGAAACGTGGGCCGGGTAGCTCAGTTGGTATAGCGACTGACTACGGGCTGGACGGTCCGGGATCGAATCCCGGTGGGGATGAGATTTTCCGCCCGTCCAGACCGGCCCTGGGACCCACCCAGCCTCCTGTAAAATGGGTACCGAGTCTTTACCGGCGGTAAAGTGCGGCCGGGGAATGCTGCTGACCACTCACCCCCTTCTAGTGCCGCGGTCATGGAAGAGTGGAACTATACCTCTACCCACCCTCTGGGCCACACCGGGCCTGTAACGGGATCACTTTACCTTTTTACTCCACTGAAACACCGTAGCCATCCGTAGTAATGGATAGCGGTCGAGTCTAATCGAGTACTGTTGATAATGATGAATTCTCAGTACCATGCATTAAGTATCCTTGGTTATTATCGACAATCTACCCGTTATTTGATTCCTTCACCATTCACACAAGAGCACTGCTTGTGTTACGCGGATGTTTTGTCTGTGCAGATGCCTTTGTTGGTATTGTACATTCGTGGAGAAATAGTCACTGGGTAGGTGCTTCAGCGGGCTGTCTTTAGCCCGGAGAAAGGCGCTTTATTATTATTAATACTGAGAATGGTCAGGAACCCGCAGAAGGATCAAAACTACAAAACAGAGGGGAGCGGAGCAGCTTTCCTGGACACGGACAAGAGAGGGTGAAACGTCCAGTCAGAAAATATTATAAAATAAAGTACAGTCATTCCCTGGCTTACCTAAAGGCTCCACACTGCGGACCTTTACGTAACTCTACTTCTACGTATGGCGAAATTCGATCAGTACCCACCAGACACGTAATCGATTTGAGCGCAAGGCTCGCGCGCCTGGTGGGATATGCTGACCACCATGCTCAATATCCCTCCGCGCCCGCCTAAACCCTAAGTTGGTGCGCATAACACAGGTTTTTGCAAAACAAAATGCACACTTTTTTGTTTGTGGTCGCATTTCAATTATTTTTTGTCTCTGCAGTACTTAAAGAAGTGTTCTGTAGTTTGTCCGGCGCAGTCGTTCGCTTCGAACACGTGTTAATTTTTAAAATAATATTCCAAATAATGGAAGTTAATGTTCCGAGTCCGACCCAGCATTGACGAAGCTGAATTTTGTATGTGTTGTTAATGGAAAATTATGCACACAATCAAGCGTAATTAAGTCGGAGCTTACGTAATCCCGGGGGTTAAACGCCATGCGAACTACGAAAGGATGGAAAAAGCGATTTTTGCTTTTTACCGATTTGAAAAGTATAAATGTATCGTTTCTTTTTACAGGTTCTTAGTTTATTTTTTTTTGGGGGGGGGGGGGGGGGGGGGGGGGGACCCCTCTTGTTTTTTTCCTCCCCTCATTTTTTCCCATTCCCACCCTCTTTTTTACTTTTTGTTTTCAA